>Ga0302123_10002955_pt1 | contig 11448 bp, 16 predicted proteins | sample CB21_321_MG_FD_203109 | JGI IMG/M metagenome (GOLD analysis project Ga0302123, IMG submission 203109) | Marine microbial communities from Western Arctic Ocean, Canada - CB21_32.1 | ecosystem: Environmental > Aquatic > Marine > Oceanic | place: Canada: Western Arctic Ocean | collected 2017-09-28 | reverse complement strand
CACAACAGCATCTCGACGCGGTCGCCCGGCAACTTAACGGACGGCCCCGTCAGACGCTAGAGTTCGAAACGCCTGCAGAACGGTTTAGCGCTTGTGTTGCATCGACCGGTTGAACTCGCAGTTGTTACCAACACGTATCTGAATCGCGCTAGAATCGGACCGACGTGACCGGCCAGACCATCTCGCACTACCGCATCACCGAGAAGCTCGGTGAGAGCGGAATGGATGTCGTCTACAAGGCCGAGGACACGACCTGGACCGCCCCGTCGCTCTGAGATTCCTCGCCGCGAAAATACTCAACGACGAAGAGGCCAATAGTATGGATGCTATGGCGTCGTTTCTGTGCGAACATCTCGCAGTTGGTAGAGTTCCTACACTGTCCGAGGTTCCATGATCCTTACCACCTGGAACGTGTATCGGAATCCCCAGCGCGAGCGAGCCGCTCTGATTGACTTCCGCGATCAGGAACTACGGCGCCTGGTGGGCTCAGCCTACGGGCAAGTCCCCTTCTACCGCAATTGGTTTGACGCTGCCGGCGTCCTCCCGGGAGACATCCGCCGGGCCGAGGACCTCGTCGCGTTGCCTCTGCTGTCGAAGAGTGACCTGAAGAACGCGCCACTGGAATCGCGCCTGGCCCGAGGCAGTGACCCCGCGAAGCTGGTTTTCCACAACACAGCCGGCTCTACGGGCGAGCCGTTCACGATCTACCGCAGGCACGCGGAGGAAGACCTCTTGCAACTGTTTCGGGTGCGCGCAGCCCGGCAATACGGTGTGCGGTTCCGCGATCGGCGAGTCGATCTCACGGGCTCGGAGAGCGGTGGGCCCAAGGGCCCGCTACGCCATGCCGCGAAGACGCTGCGCCTTGCACAAGTTGAGTCTCTCGACATCACCCGGGACACGAGCGACCTGCTACGTGAGGTGGCGCGCAGCAAGCCGGACGTACTCACCGGCTATCCGGGCGTTCTTTCGAACATCGCCCGGGAGGCGGCGAGTTGTCGGAAATTCCTCATTCGACCTCGTATCGTGATTGCCGGCGGCGAGCCGATGGACCCTCTGATGCGGAGCCGGATCAAGCATGAGTTCAACGCGCCTGTCTACGACATGTACGGAACCAGCGAGTTCAATCTGCTGGCCTGGCAGTGCCCGGAAAGCAAGCACTTTCACGTTTGTGACGACAACGTGATTGTGGAAATCTTGAGCGACGGCGAACCGGTCGAGGAAGGCGAGCAGGGTGAAGTGGTGGTGACGGGGCTGTTCTCAAGGACGATGCCTTTTATCCGCTATCGCACCGGCGACTTGGCAATCAGGGGCGCCGAAGTCTGCGGCTGCGGGCAGCCGTTCTCGACGCTGGGCGCGATCCAAGGCCGGACCGTGGATTATCTGAGGCTGCCTGACGGGCGGCTGGTGCATCCGTTTGCGGTCGTTACGGGTTTCGCCGAGTTTGGTGACAGTTGGATCGATCAACATCAGCTTGTGCAAACCGCTCCGGACCGTGTTGTGCTGCGGGTCAAATTGCGCCGTACCGCCACACCCGATGAGCTTGAGCGCCTCATCTCGGCAGGAGAGAAGGCGTGCCGGCCCGCACGGTTCGAACTCGAATTCGTGGACCACCTTGAGCTAGATCCTAGCGGTAAGTTTCGGTCGTATCTGGGTCTAGATGATGTTAGACGACTGAAGCACGCCCGCAGCTCTCGCCCAGAGAGTGCTCAAACAAGAGTCGTCCCGACGACTACCGGCAAAAAGTGACGGAAGTGATGCTGTAATGCTGGGCCTGGCGTGCAGAGGGAGTCGCCGCTCGATCCGAGTACGCAAAGCACAACGTGGCAACAGCAGCGTCGCAGGAAAGGCATACGCTCTTGCTGGGCTTGGGACACACACGGCTATCGGCACTCGCGCGCGCGACGATGGCAGCTGTCCGCTTAGCACAAGGTCAGGCCGCTGTTATCCTGTACATTCACCCGATCGGAGTCGGGCCGGCCCGTTGCGCAACGACGACGGAACGATCGGAAGAAATCACGTGAGAGGTGCGCGGACATGACATTGGCTCTCCCCCACGAGATCCGGCTGGTCGACAACGAATTCGTCCGGAGCCATTGGGACGAGATCTCCGAGCTGCTGACGAGCGCTTTCAAAGACTCGAATCTCTCCGCCGGTTTCTCGCCCGAACGCCCTGCCCAGCACACATGGGCAGAGATGCACAAACCGGACGGCGGCGGGCTCAAGCACGTCGTGGCCGTGGACAGTAGTGGGAGGGTACTCGGCGCCCTCTTCTGCTTGCGAACGAACAGGCCCGAGAACGAAACCACCTGTGACGTGGGATGGTTCTTCACCGACACCACGCTTCCAGCTACGAAGAGGATCAAGATCGCCAGCGCCATGCTGGAGCGTGTGCATGAAGAGCTTGTGCGAGTGGGCTACGAGGCCATCGTCACCGAGATGGGAACCGACGAGGGAGTTCGCTATCTGACTCGAAGGTTTGGGTACGCCCCCGTTCCGCTTCCAGACAAGAAGAATAGATGGATCTTGGGACTGCGAACGGCTGTGGAACGGGGTGTCAGCAGTAACTCGGAGAAGAAAGCGTGGAAGGGCGCAAGTGGACAGCTCGCCCGCTACGCAACCGCCGACATCGCGAAGGACGAGGTCATCATTGACCTCAAGGTCGCCCTACAAAAAGCCAAGCGCAGTGCCGTCGACACGCTTCAGCTCGGTGAGGGCTTCCACTACCGATCATCCGAGGAGCCGCCTTGCTTGAACCATCACTGCAATCCCAACGGGTACATCTGCTTCGAGGATCTGACCTATCGCGCTCTCCGCGACGTCTCGGCTGGTGATGAGCTGACGTTCAACTACTGCACCACCGAGTACCAGACGGCGCAGCCCTTCGACTGTCTCTGCGGCTCCCCGAACTGTCTGGTACGGGTCGCCGGCTTTAAGTATCTGGACGAGATCGAGGTCGAGCGGATCTTCAGCCTGCTCTCGCCCTTCCTGAAGAGCAAGGCACTGGCTCGAAGAGTTCCGCAAGCGCGAGCAGGACTAGGGCGCTAACTCATAGGCAGCGAATGACATAAGGGCCTTTCGGCACATAACTATTGCGGTATCGCGTTCCCACTACCTTTCCGCGACCTTTGACCCTTCTGAACGCTGCGGAGTGGGCCAAAGCCGCTCTGGCTCAACCGCCTGGCGGCAAAGAAACTGATCGTTCATGACATCGGTTGTTCGCGATAGCTAATGCCAGGAACGCGGTCAGTTACAGCGCTCTATCAGGTTGCGAACGGGTCCTGGTCGTTTGCGCCAACCGCGGCGACAGCGACGATCCCGAAGGCGTGACGTAGGCCCTTGGGCGTTGCGGCAGACCCTTCGACCGCGGCTCCCCTCATCACCTCGCGCACTCGCCGCCAGGCCGTCGTGCGCGACCACGACCAAAGCGTGGAGTCCAGGCCAAAGCGGGTGTTGCGCAGTTGCAACCGAGCGAGCGTTTCGAGCAATCCAGTCGGCACGGGGACAGCCCGGAAAACGCCACGGCGACGCTTCTTGAGCGACTCGAACACGAGGACGCCCGCCGCCGTATCCACTCGATCCGGTGTGAGGGCGAGTGCCTCTGAGAGGCGGCAGCCAGTGTAAGCGAGAACCTCGCAGAACGCTCAAACCGGCGTAGGGGTGGACCGGGCCGCCTTCAGGAAACGGTCCCGCTCATGTTGGGTGAGGTATTTGCGCTGGCCGCGCATGTCATAAAGTTGTTGCATCCGCTATGCTGTAGCACGTCTGTAGCGTGAAACACTTTGGGGCGGAAGGGTTGCAGCGCCACTTCCTACATATTTCAATACAGGAAGCTACTCCCGCCCCCTCGCTGGCGGCCCTTTTCGCGTCACCCGTAACGGTACAATTGCGGCGTTGCCTGCGGCAACAGTAGTTTCAGTGCTGTACTATCCACTTGATTCGGCTCTATTGTGGTTCCGACCCTCGAACTCAGATTCTAAGGAGAACAAGAAATGTCCCGACTTGAAAGGAAAGTGGTCCTTGTCACGGGTGCGACCGGTGGAATCGGCGAAGCGATCGCCAAACGATTCATGAACGAAGGCGCGAGCGTCATGCTGGTGGGCCGTTCGGCGAAGAAGCTGGCCGCGACCCGCGAACGCCTCGGGGGCGAGGGAACGTGCGCCCAGATCGTGGCCGATGCCACTGATGAGGCCGCTACGATCGGGGCTGTCGCGGAGACTGTCAGGGCTTTCGGAGGACTGGACATTGCCGTGGCCAACGCCGGAACCGAGGGCATCCTCGGCCCGATTGACCAGCAGACGGTCGAAAACTTTGAAAGCGTCCTCCGGACGAATGTCATTGGGGCCTGGCTCACGTTGAAACACAGCGTGGAACCGATGAAGAAGCGCGGTGGTGGCTCGATGATCGGCATCTCGTCGGTTGCCGGCATGGTCGGATTCGCCGGCCTAGGCCCGTACATTGCCAGCAAACATGCCCTTTACGGTCTGGTCAAGACGGCAGCGATCGAACTGGGCGAATTGAAGATCAGGGCGAACGCCATTGCTCCGGGCCCGATCGACAATCGCATGATGCAATCGTTGGCCGACCAGCTTGCCCCCGATGACCCGGGTGCAGCGCGATCGGGATTCGAGGCGCTGGTTCCAATGAAGCGCTACGGGACTAACGAGGAAGTTGCGAACCTGGCCCTGTTTCTCGCGTCCGACGAGTCATCCTATACAACGGGCGGCATTTTCACCGTCGATGGTGGATTCACGGCGGGTTAGGGCTCGCGATATCGATGGTCCTGTGCGGGGCGCTTTCCGCAGTTTTATCCCTCGGGAAGGGCCCTGTTCTTCCTTTCCTCGCACGAAGGCTCCCTTTGCTTGTCGGCGATTCGACTGGATCCTGAATCGAAGCAGCCTGTGGGCGAGCCGTTCGTCGTGCGCCATTCTCACGACCGAGGATTCCCCCTTCGCGGACAGTACTCGATCTCCCACGATCGAGTCTTCGTGGGCGTTCATGAGACTAAGGGGAACATCTGGTTGATGGATCCACTCAGGTAACTCGATGGACTACGAGGGGGTCTCGCTGAGTCACTTCCTACAAGTCCGCTTCGAGGAAGGGGCTCGGGTGACCCCGAGCGGACGCTGGTCGTCTGAATCTTGATTTACTAGACGATAAAGTATATTATCGTCTACCATCTTACCGAGAACAGGGATGATTGGCAGTCGGCAAACGTAGACAGCAAGGGCGTTGGCCTGACGTTTCTCCACTCGATCAAGCTGTGCTGCTCTCTAAACGCGTTGTAGTCGATCCGACCTTGCTGAACACGATCTCTGGGTCGCGAGAGACGGCATCTGAGCATCGTTCGCCACGCAGGGCGAAAGCGCCCTAAGTGATTGCTATCGCACGGTTTTGTTGCAGAGTGCCGATCACTGTTGCGAAATCGCGTTCCGTCCATCTAACGCCCGGTCGGGCCTCGTCGGAACGTCATCGGAGGAGTCGCAAATCAGCCCACCTTCACAGCGTGGCTGGAGGCTAGGCGGATAGGTCGTGTGACTCTCGTCTCTTCGCGAGAGCCCGCTTCTATAGTGGCCGGATGTTGTGGTGAATGGCGTAGAGGGCAAGCTCAAGACGGTCGGAGACACCGAGTTTTTGGAAGATGTTGTGCAGGTGGTTCTTGACCGTCTGCTCGCTGATGAACAGCTTCTCGGCGATCTCTTTGTTCTTGAATCCCTGCGCGACGCAGGCGGCGATTTCGCGCTCTCGGTTGCTGATGGCGGATTTCTCGGGTTCGCGGGCGCCGACGTCGCTGCGCGATGCGAACTGCCTCATGACGGCGGCCGTGGTGCGTGAGTCGAGCCAAGTTTCTCCCTCGCAGACTTTGCGGATACTCTTGATGAGCAGTTCCGTGGCGGTCTGCTTGAGGACGATACCCGAAGTGCCATACTTCATGGCTTGGACGTACTCGTTCTCGTCCTCGGAAGCAGTCAGTACGATGATCTTTGTCTTCAGCTTCTGGGTTTGAATCCGTTGCAGCAGGGTCAGTCCGTCCGCTCCCGGCATACGGAGATCGAGGAGCAGGATATCGGGTTGGTGCTCCTCAAGGATGGGCATGACTTCGGTGCCGTCCTTTGCCTCGGCAACAATCTTGAAGTCCGTTTCTAGGGCCAGTAGACGGCGCAGGCCATCACGAAAGATCGCGTGATCGTCAGCGAGGGCAATCTTGATGAGTTCCGATCCGTTCGCTTTTCCGGACGTCGGACTGATCTTCCGCTCGAATGTTCGTTGGGGCATGAGAACGGTTCTGTTCCTTACGAAGAAATCAACTAGACTGGGACCATTCTAGAGTCCTAGCCTCGCTATCTCTATTGGGTGATCTACGTAGTTCCGATCCCGTGACGGAATAGCATCCAACTATTTGTGTTGTACTGAGGTGGCACGGAACTTTCCGCTATCGCGAAAAGGACTAAGCACCACGAAACAAACGGTATAGAGACTCTTTCGCAGATAAGTGTTGCGAAATCGCGTTCGCATGAGGTTTGGTAGCGAACATCCTGAGTCGTAACCGCTAGCCGTTCTACCTTATTCAATCAACGCCATCGAGATCGTCCGGCGCGGCTTCATCAAGGAGGTCAGTGCCCAGACCATCGCGTCCAGCCTGTTCGGGCTCTTCTGCCCGCGTCCCGGTTCCCACCCCGTCAATTCCGATTCCAGCGCTGGGAACTCGCCAACGAGGTGAACCTTTCCCTGCTCGAACAGTGCGGCGATTGGCTCGGCTCTGATGGCCTTCCCGCGTGAGGCATGGACGTCCTCGTATCGGATCTCCGGCTCTACCGTTCGTATCGTGTTCGCTACCATGTCCCCGCCGAAGTTCGACTCGCCTAGAACCTTGTCGGCGTTCCAGCAAGGGTGTGTCCGAGGCTTGACCTAAGGATGACTTCAGTACGAAGCTGGCTCTAGCGGTCCTTTAGGGTACTTGACTTGTTTGTCAACCTCGATGATGCGTCGCTGGGGTCTTGAGTGTTTCCAGCTCTATCTTTAGATACACCTGTTCCCCCGCGTCCCCATAACCCGCGACCTCCTCTCCGTTCCCCATTAGTTGGAGCGCCGAGGTCTGAGCCCCGCCTGACACGTTCTGCAGCTCTTCGTCCGAAATGCTCTTCGCTGTCTCGGCCTGCTTGCGGTTTGTTTCCTGCTTCTTGTCCTGGGACATGTTCTTTCTCCTTGGTTTCCATCCGACGGCGAGCGTGATGTCTCAGGAAAAGGGTACACCCGACTCCAGACTCGATCAAGGCGTTCCTGAAACATCGCAGTTTCTCTTGCCGTTCACAAACAGGAAGCGATAAATCAAGGCCAAGAACCTCACCGACGGGCCAATGAGGTACAGCTTCTGGACTGAAACGCCGTAGGTCCGGCCCTCATACGATCGAAGCCATTGAAACCCGACGCCTCCGCATCAACGGTTCGCAGACCGTGAGCGGCCTTTCTTTAGGTGTGGCCATCTGTTCGCTTTTCGGCTGATCCAGAAGGCACGGGCAGGGACTCCGTCGGCTCGTCTTCGTCCGGCCTCTTTCCCCAATTCACCTGAATCAACGGCAGGCCGCGCCAATCCTCTTCGACCGTCTGCGGAACGGGTCCGTCGATCCGATTCCAAACAAGGGTCAGCTCCGTGGCGTTGCCTTCTATTGCGAGCCGGATCACAGCCAGAGCGAGCAGTTCGCGCCACGTGCGGCCTTCCGGGTCATCCGGGTTAACCTTCTCAATCTGTTCCCGTAGGAGCGCCGTCAAGGAACTCTTATTCGGCGGCCGACCGGCCGGATTACCCGATTGGCCCCTGTGCCATGGGCGGCCCGGACCACGCCTCCGTGGCTGTTCTTCGTGCTGTTTTTCAGCCATGCATGCCCCATCTTTCGGTTCCGCCATTGACTGACGCTGCCCCCTTTTCGAGAGCAGCAGACTCGAATCCGAACCGCGTCCATACTAACTCGAAGGAACGCTCCTGAGTCAGCCGATTCTTGAACTGCCGAACCTTGATGGTTCGCTCGGAAGTCCTGTCCACGCGACAGGCGATGTCCGGCGCCGCTTCGATCTCACTTGCGCCCCGGAAGTTCTTCTCTGATTCCTTCCCCGCGTGGTGAAGCACGACAACCGTGGCACCCTTGCGGGCGAGGCCGACGAAGCCGTCCATCACTCGGGCCATTTCCGAGTTGTCGTTTTCGTTGCCTGTGTGGAATCGAACCAACGAATCGAAAACGATCAGGGGTTGCGCTTCCTCGGCATACTCTAGGAGTTCCTTCGAGCCAATCCCCGGGAACGGTAGCGATACCCAGCGGCCCCAGTAGCGGAGCTTTGGCGTGTCGGGAATGCCTAGGACTTCCCGGCGATGCGCGATGAGGTTGGAACCGTTCTCACGGTCGAGATAAAGCACCTCACGCGCCGCGCTGCCCCGCAGCTGGGCAAAGTCCTGCCCCAGCGCTGCAGCACGCGCCAGATCGAGCGCAAGCCAACTCTTGTAACTGCCCGGCTTGCCTACTAAGAGCATGAACGTCGCAATTGGCAGAAAGTCCTGAATGAGCCAATCGACGGGTTCATCCTTGATGTCCCCAAGGGTTGGAACGCGAGTCCACCACGGAAGCGCGGCGAATTTGTCGCGGCCTTGCTTCATGCTGTTACCGCCTTTCTGAAGTCGTCGCTTCCGTATAGCCGTCGAAGGAACGGCTCCACCTCGGCAGAGGGATCGGTGTCGAGTTCCAGCATCCGCGCCTCGACGTCTTGCTTGGCTTCGTGAGCGTAACTCAAGCTGCGGTGTAGGCCATCGACCGCTTTGGGATTAAGGTGCTCATCGGGCTCGTTCCATCGGCTTCGATGCACGCGAGACAAGCCGCTTCGTGCTGATCGACAAAGCGCCATAGTGCGTTAAGCCGGTGCATCTCCAGCGAGAGCCAGCTATCGAATGCCCGGACTTCCGGCCCCGATAGCTTCAGCGTGAGGGACGGCTCGGAAAACGTGTCGCGCTCGTCGAGTTCGATGCCCGCGTAGGCCGCGAGACGCCGCTTGGCACCTCGAAAGTCGACTCCCTCGTTGAGTTCGATGAAGCTGATGATGTCGCCGCCTTTACCGCAGCCAAAGCAGTAGAACAAGCCGTTTTCACTCACGGAAAGCTGGGAGTCTTCTCGCTGTGAAACGGACACAAACCAACCCACCGAGTGGCCCCGGACTTGCGCAGTCGGACGACTTCGCCGATCACCTTCACGGGATCGACAGCTGCTTTGAGTTGATCGGTTGTAATCATTGCCATGCCATCTTCATGTCATCGCCGTTGTCGGCCGGAATCTCCGGTTCCTGATGCCACAAACCCGTCGAGAAGAAACGCTTCACGTGGGGGAGGCTTTCGACGAATGCGCCTTTGGCTCGCATCCGCGACATGTGCTCTGCAAGGGTTGTGAGGTTTCGCAGTGCGAGTTCAATGTCGCTCCCTGACTTGAGAGCTTTCCCTGCCTCCTTGAAGCCGGCTTGCTTCAATCCCTTTCGCGAGGGATACATGTCCCACAAACGCTCAAACCAGGCGGGGTAAGAATCGTCTGAACCTCGTCGAAAAAGAGCTTCCCGACTGTTCTCTTCCGTCTTGTACGTCTTAGGGGCCGCTAACCCGTTGATAACTATCTGCTTAGGTGGGTCTGCTGGTATAGGTGCTGGTTCATCTTCTGTACCAGCATCGGCTTCTGCTGGTATCAATTCCGAACCAGCAAAACGGAGGGTGCGATACTCCGTCACAGCGTGTTGATTCGTGGATCTCTTGACTTTGATGAAGGCTTTGGGTTTCATGTGTTCGAGTTCCTTAATCGCCCGCATCATCACGATCCGGTTCATCCCGAGTTCCTCGGACATCGAGCGGCTCGTGGCTCGGTAAACGCCCCGATCTACGCCCGTAGCTTTCGCTTTCATGAGCAAGAACACGTAGACCGTGACCGCGTTTGCCGTCATTCGCGGCAGGTGCTCCAAAAGGCCCCGGCGAAGTTGGACGTAGCCCGGCTTCACGGCTCAAGCCTTCTCCGTGGCGCCCAGCAGTTTGTGTTCCCCGCAGCGGCAGCAAGACTCACATACCCAAGACGCGCCGCCGGTCTGTGCATGCAGGCGATCCGTCGCCTTACCGCAGGTGGCATATGGCCCCGACAGATTGGACAGCACGTTGTCTGGCACGGCAGCGGAGCAATAGGGTGATCAACCCGGATGGCCCGCTTGGGGACACTCATACGTCCACCCCGTTTGGCGGTCCGGCAACAGGCTCGCGTCGCCATCCGCCCGGCAGTGCGGAGCCGCCAGCCTCAATCCAGGTGGCGAGCCTACCTTCGTTGAAGTAAACCCGCCGCCCGACGTGGCAGATTACCCCTAGAGGAAATGTACCTTCCCGAACACGCGCGTACAGGCCCGCTTCCCTCAAGTCGGGGAAGTAGGATTCTCGAACTCTGGCAACAGTCAGCAGCATTGTGACGTCCTCTCAGCTAGAGAGTCTCACAAGCCTTAACTCGTTAATAGTTAGTTGTTTGCGGGGTGTTGTAACTACCCTTTTTTCTTCGGACGGCCTCGCTTGCCTCTTGGTAAACCTATGAGGTCGCGAAGTTGGTAGACAGCGGACTTAACGGCTTGAGAGGTACGCGACCCAGATGCGGCTATATGTGCGATCGGCTCCCGTTCGACTTGATATCGGACAAGCCAGTCGAGGTGCATGACGCCTTCTCGCCGCTCGGGAACTGGTTGCCAGAATCTCTCATTTGAAACTTCTTGAATGCGGTCCGGAAGGTCCTTCAGAGCCTGTTGGAACCCTTCTTCGATCTCAGTTTTGAACTTCCTCCAGGGGACAGACTGGGGGTCCCAGCCGTTGTGGTTGAACGAAAACGCCTGCTCTGAATCTTCGAGCAAGTCACCCCATCCAGCTGACGGCAGACAGAAACGGAGCGGCTTTGTATTGGCTGGCAGCTTGCTCCATTCGTGAAGCGTCTCAAGTGCGGTCTCTAGTGTCCATTCGCCGACGCCATCTCGGCATAGGTTCCAGTTGTCTCCCCACTCAGAAAGTGTCTGATCGAGTTCCTTGAGAGGATGAATGTAGTTCCCTGATGGCACCTGCGCCACCCGGAGTTCACCGAGCAGCATCGGACGCCAGTCCGGTTCAGCATCGCGCAGCCACTTCCCGCGATATGCTGGCCAAACATCCCGACGGAGATCATGAAGTGCAGCTTGCGCTTTCGCTCGTCGTTCAACTGCCTTTAGGAAGGCCCACCGAGCCTCCATCCGGTAGAGATCCCCTTCATCGTCGGGCCGATACCACATTGTCTTGGTGTGCGCGGCGCGTGTCAACGACTTTGAGACACTCCTGGATGGAGTTTAGTGAGTATCGTCGTCTGGCTTTTTCGGTTTATTGATCCAGACCTCCTTTGGAATCAGAGGCGGAGTCGGCGGTCGTCGGACGAA
>Ga0302123_10002953_pt1 | contig 11451 bp, 9 predicted proteins | sample CB21_321_MG_FD_203109 | JGI IMG/M metagenome (GOLD analysis project Ga0302123, IMG submission 203109) | Marine microbial communities from Western Arctic Ocean, Canada - CB21_32.1 | ecosystem: Environmental > Aquatic > Marine > Oceanic | place: Canada: Western Arctic Ocean | collected 2017-09-28 | reverse complement strand
ACGGCCATACCTCGGGTGCCGGTCATAGATCAGCGCGGTAATCTTTGGGTCGTGGTTCTCATCGCTGTCGCCGCGGGGGCCTGGGGGGTTTACTGGATTCCCCAGCGTGCCCTCGCCGACGGCGGACTGACCGGCGGCTGGTCGACCATCGGCCAGTTCCTGGTGCCGCTCATTCTGCTGTCGCCCGTTGCCCTGGTGCGCCGTCTGCGCGGCCGGACCACCGGCGTCGGCATGCCGCTGGTCGGACTCCTGTTTGGCGGCGGCATCGTGTTCTACGCCAACAGCTTCCTGCTGACCGACGTGGTCCGCGCCCTGCTCATGTTCTATCTGCTGCCGGTCTGGGGCACCTTGCTGGAAATGCTGGTGCTGCGCCGCCCGGTGGCGCCGATCCGGGCGCTTACCCTGGCCCTCGGTCTCGGCGGCGTGTGGTTGGTGTTCGGTGCCGACGGTGGCTGGCCGCTGCCTGACAATACCGGCGACTGGCTCGGCCTGCTGGGCGGCATGATTATCGCTCTGGCCCTGGTCCGAATGAACCACGTCCAGCCCGAAGGTGTGTTCGCGCCGCTGTTCGCCTACTGCCTCTACGGCACTATCGTGGCCCTCGTCATGGCGTTTGTCCTGGGCGATGCGATCGGACCGCCGCCGACCAATGATTCGATCATTAGCATGCTGCCGTGGCTGGCGCTCATCGCCGTGGCCTTCATTATTCCGACCAACACCGCGCTCATGTGGAGTGCGTCGCGGGTCTCGCCAGGGCTGTTCGGCGTCGTGGTTCTGACCGAAGTCGTGCTCGGCGTGGTCAGCGCGGCGTTGTGGGCCGGCGAGCCCTTTGGTTGGCGTGAGACGGTGGGCGGCGTCATGATTCTCGCCGCCGGCTTCAGCGAGGCTCTGGTGGTGGCGCGCCAATCAGCACCGGTCGAGAGCGAGGTGGCCTCTTAGAACCCGGCGATGGCCGTGGTCCAGCTTGGTCCGGCGGCGGCTGTCAGAGTACCGCGCCGGGGGTTGGCCGCCACCGCCGCGACCCGGCCGAAGGTCATGCGGTCCGGACGTTCCTCGGCCATGGTGACGTCATGGCCGGCCTTGGCCAGGCTCTGTTGAACCTTTTCCGGAATTCGCCGGTCGACGAAGGTCTCGCTGCCCTGACAGTGAACCCGGGGATGATCGACCGCGTCCTGCAAGGTCATGCGGTGATCGATGCGGTTCATGAATGTGTGCAGCACGCCGGTCTCGATGCGATAGCCGCCCGAGCCGGATGCGGCGAAGCTCGCCTTGCCGCCCTTGGTGGCGACCAGGGCCGGGGCCGCGAAAACGGGCATTTTGCCCGGTGCGATGCTCGCCGGCAGGCCCGGACGGGGGTCGAAATTCTGCATGGCGTTATTGAGGAAAATTCCAACTTCGGGCACGTAGACCAGGGATCCGTAGCCCGAGCCCAGGCTCATGCAGACCGACGCCATGTTGCCGAAGCGGTCGGCAATGGCGACCTGAGTGGTGCCCGGCCGTTTCGCCTTCGACGGCTGGGTAGCGGCGCCGTCGGGTCCCGGGCTGCCGGGGTCAAAGGCCCAGGGGTCGCCCGCCGGCACCGGCCTGTCCATGGCTTTGCGCAGACGAATGAGCTTGCGCCGGGCGGCGGCGAACGCCGGATTGGTAAGACCCTCCACCGGGCTCGCCACGAAGTCGGGGTCGCCGTAGTGGATGATGCTGTCGCTGAACGCCAGGGCCAGGGCCTCGGCCACCAGGTGGCGATACTCATAACTGTCGGCGCCGTGAGCCCGGAGGTCGTAGTGATCGAGGATGTTGAGCGCCTCGTAGGCGACCTGGTCATAGCAGGCGACGTAGTCGTGGCCGCGATAGCGCGACGGGGTTTCGTGCAGCACCCGGACTTTATATTTCGCCAGGTCTTCGGTCGTCAGGATGCCGCCGATGGACTGAACGTAGGCGGCGATAGCCTTGGCCACCCGGCCCCGGGTAAAGCCGGCCCGGCCCTTGGCGGCGATGGTCTTGAGGGTGCGGGCCAGGGCCCGGGTATCGCGCATGATGCCGACCGGGTCGTTGAAATCCGAGGCCGGTGGCTTGCCGCCGGGCAGCAAGGCGTCGGCACTGCCGGGGATCGCCTTGATCGGGTCGATCATGGCGGCGATGGACTGACTGTCGAACCAGGTAAAAGGCACGCCGTTCTCGGCCGCCGCGATGGCCGGCTCCAGAACTTTTGCGAAGGGCAGGCGGCCAAACCGGCTGTGAGCCTCGAAAAACCCGGCCACGGCGCCGGGCACCGCCGGGGCGAGGGCGCCGTGACGGGCCTTGTCGCCCTTGGTGAAGGGATGTTCGTAATAGGTCTCCAGGCCGTCCAGATTGGGCTCGAACATGTCCGGCGTGGCCGCCAAAGGCGCCCGGCCATAGGCGTCGAACGAGACAAACTTGCCGTAGTCGGCCATCCACACTGAAATATGGGCGTAGCCGCCAAGGCCGCAGTAGGCCTGCTCGGTGACGAAGGCGGTGAAGGCGGCCGCGGTAATGCCGTCGATGGCGTTGCCGCCGGCTTTCATGATCCGCACCCCGGCCTCGGCGGCCTGGGGACTGCCCGCCGCGCAGACGCCGCGTTCGGCCTCGACGGTGCTGTGGGTATAAATGCGGTCGCCGGTGATCATCGTCCGTCTTACCATAATGTAAGCATGGTTCCAACGCCGTCGGTCACGGCGCGTTCATAGATATGATGGCCGAGAACGATATCGCTGATCGCGAAGCCGCGGTGCCAGAAGGTGATGCGCTCGTCATCGGATTGTCGCCCGGACCGGTCGCCGGCGGCGATTTCACCGATCTCCGCATGGACCATCTCGCGGGTCAGGTCGCCGCTCTCGATCAAGGTATGGAAGGTGCCGCCCTTAGTGCATTGGGCCCAGTCATCGACCACCATTTTGTCGCAATCGGTAGCCAGGGTCGGATCGACCGCCATGATCCAGCCGAAGGTCACCAGCAGAGCGCCGGGCCATATGGCCGAGGCGGGTACCAGCACCTCGGGGGTCTCCAGGCGGCTCGCCTCGACCACGATGTGGGCGCCCCGGGCGGCGGCGGCCGCGTTGTCGACCGGGCGGGCAGGGATGCCCAGTTCGGCCTCGACCCGCGTTGCCAGGGCGGTCCTGGTCTCGGGCCGGGCGCTGGCGATGCGGACCTCGGTGAGCGCGAAATTGGCGGCAACGGCGGCGATGTTGGAAAAGGCCGAGCCCCGCGCCCCGATGTGGCCCAGCACCGTGGCGTCCCGGCGCGCCAGATGGCGGGCCCCGACCCCGGTCACCGCCCCGGTGCGCAGCCAGGTCAACACCGTGGCGTCCATCAGGCAGCGCGGCGTACCGACCCGCGGGTCGTACAAGGTCAACATGCCGACTTCCGAAGGCAGGCCGTGCTTCCAGTTGTCCACGTAGTCGCCGACCACTTTGACCCCGGCGGTGTCCATGGGACCGGCATAGCCCGGCAGCACGTTGAAGTGGCCGTTGTAGCGGTCGTCCAGGTGGATATGGGCTTTCGGCGGCAACACCACGTCGCCGCGACCATGAGCTTTGAGTCCAGCCTCGACGATCTCGACCACCTCGGCCATGGGCGGCACCAGGGATTCGACCTGGGCGCGGTCGAGAAATAGGAATTCAACCTTGGGCATTGTTGAGAATTCTCCGGGCTGTCAGATTGCCGTGTAGCCGCCGTCGATGGCGAAGTCGGCGCCGGTGACGAAGGCGGCTTCATCGGTCATCAGGTACAGCGCCATGGCGGCGATTTCCTCGGCGGTGCCCAGGCGGCCGAGGGGGTGGCGCTTCTCGAAGGCGCGGCGCACTTTGGGATCGGCGAAAAAGCCGGCCACCATGGAGGTGTCGATATAGCCTGGGCTGATGGCGTTGCAGCGGATGCCATAGCCGGACTCGGCGCAGTGGCGCGCCGCCGACTTGGTCAACAATCGGACGCCGCCCTTGCTGGCGCAATAACTCACCGCGTCACTAGCCCCGACCTGGCCAAGGATCGAGGCCAGATTGATGATCGAGCCGCTACCCTGGCCCTTCATGGTGCGGACCGCGTGCTTGCAGCCGAGAAACGTGCCATCCAGGTTGATCCCCATGACCCGGTTCCAGCCTTCGGGCGACATCGCCTCGAGGTTGTCGTTGTCGGCGCCGATGCCGGCGCCGTTGACCAGGCCGTCGAGGCGTCCGAACGCAGTGGTAACGGCCTTGAAACCGTCAATCCACTGGTCCTCGCTGGTGACGTCGAGGGGCTGAAAACGGCCGGCGTCGCCCAGTTCGGCGGCTACCGCCCGGCCACCGGCAACGTTGATGTCGGCGATGGTTATCCGGGCGCCCTCGGCGGCGAACATACGGGCGCAGGCGGCGCCGATGCCGGAGGCGCCGCCACTGATGACAATGACCTTATCCTGGAGGCGGGTCATGCGGTCATCCCGCCGTCGATAACAAACTCGGCGCCGGTGGCGAAGCTCGATTCGCCGCTAGCCATGAACAGGACCATACCGGCAATTTCGTCGGCCGTGCCCATGCGGCCTATTGGCTTGCCCTTGAGCCAGGTCTGGCGTAATTCCTCGCGATCATGGAAGAATGTGTCGAGCATGGGGGTGTCGATAACGCCGGGATGGAGCGAGTTGCAGCGGATCGGATCACCGGCGCGGGCAAAGCCCTCGGCCACCGCCTTGGTCATCACCCGCACCGCGCCCTTGCTGGCGTTATACGCGCAAAGCTGGCCGTTGCCCTTGAGCCCGGCCACGGACGACAGGTTGATGATCGAGCCGTAGCCGCCACGGCGCATGGCCGGGGCCGCCGCCTGGCATCCGAAGAAAGTACCGTCCACGTTGATCGCGATCATGCGCCGCCAGTCCGCAAAGCTGGTGTCCTCGACCGAGCCGTCGAACACGATGCCGGCGGCGTTGACCAGGACGTCGAGGCGGCCGAATGCCTGTTCGGTGGCGGTGACCGCCGCCGCCCATTGCTCGCGGGCGGTGACGTCGAGGCGCTGGAAGGCGGCATTAGCGCCGATTTCGGCAACCACGGCGCCGCCGCCGGCGTCGTCGATGTCGGCGATCACCACCTTCGCACCCTCCTGGGCAAAGCGCCGAGCCGCCGCCGCGCCGATGCCTGAAGCGCCGCCGCTGACCAGCGCGACCTTGTCGTCAAGACGACCCATATACCTCGCTCCTTTTGTGCCTGGCGCACTCGTTATATGCCTGCCGCACTCTGGCACAGGGATCATCCGGTTTGAAGTGCGATAGCTTTGACGGGGCTTGCCGCGTCGTCTACCTATAGGCCGAATTTTGTGGCGAGGAACGGATATGACGACCATCGAGCAGGAACTGGCGGCGCGGCCCATGGAGACGCCCGTGGTGTTGTATCGGGAAAACGTGTTGCCGGAATGGATCGACGACAATGGGCACATGACGGCGGCGGCGTACTTGGCGGCTTTCACCACTGCCGGCGACGCCTTCCTCGACTACATCGGGTTGAGCACCAAACAGATGGAGGCGACCGGATTCACATCTTTCGCGCTCAACTCGAAAATCAGCTTCCTGCGCGAAACCTTCAAGGGCGTGCCCCTGCGCTTCGAGACCCGGCTGGTCGATCTGTCGACCAAGGTGTTTCATCACGCCACCGCCATGATCGACGAGACCGACGGCCAGCTTCTCGCGGTGACGGAGTACCTGGAAGCCTGCGTCAGCGCTGAAACCCGGCGCATCGCCACCATGCCGGCGGCCCAGCATGAGTATCTCACCGCCATGCTGGCGGCGCACAAGACGCTGCCCGATTTGCCCGGCGTCGGCGAAGCCATTGCCGTACGACATTCAAAAAGCTGAAATCAATTACCGCATTAACTTTAACGTGGCGTTTACCTTCGATATCATCATAGCAACCAAGTGGGCTCGCCAATGTCAATTACGGCGTGGCGGTTCCAAAGGGGGCATGAATGTCCACCCAAGGCTCGGAAACGCCTGGGCAGTTTCTTAACGGTGGGGAGCCGAAGGAAACAGCGGGCGGTGACACCATCGTGTTTGACGTGGCCGATACCTTGCGGGTCGATGGCGGCTCGGGAACCGACACGCTTCAGTTCGACGGCTCGAGCCAGTCTCTCAATCTCACCGCGATCATCAACGAAGCGGACGTGCTGCGCATCACCGACGGCCTCAATGCCCTGGCCGACAGCGCCGGCGTGAGCAACGCGGCCAACACGTTGATCGTCACCGGCAATGATTTGAATGATTCGGTAAGTGTAAATTCCTCATCATTTACCGACAGCGGCACTGACGTGACCATAAGCGGCAACATATGTTCGGTGTACAACGGCGACAGCACAGACGCGACCCTGCTGGTCGACAACGTTATCAGCGCCAGCCTGGCATAGGCCCGTCCGGCCGCCATATTCCGGCCTTTGCGGTTGTCTATTTGGTCGTCGCCACAAAGACCCCGTCCCAGTCGTCGCCCGGCGGCTCCGCCTCGTATTCGTCAATGCGTTCATTGTAGAGATCGCAGAGGCCGTCGATATCGCCGTCGAGCTTGCGGCATTCGGCGGATAAGGTGCGGGCGTCGTCCCAGCGCTGATCGCGGTAGGCTTCCAGCATGGCCGCGTGATTGACCGCCAGAGCCTGGAATTCGCTGTCGTCACATTTGTCCGGCTCGCCCATCAGGGCGAAGACGCGAACCGCGTCGTTCTTGCCTTTCACCTTGATCAGGTCGAGTTCGATATAAGCGTAGTCCGACGCCCTCTGGCGGGTGTTCTCGCCGATCACGATATCGACCCCGTAGGTCTTCGACTGGCCTTCGAGACGCGACGCCAGATTGACGTCATCGCCCAGCACCGAGTAGTCGAAGCGCTGCCCGGAGCCCATGTTGCCGACACAGCACTCGCCGGAGTTGAGGCCGATACCAATTTTTATGGGGATAAATTGCTTGTCTTCGGCCTCGGCCTCGGCCTCGAGGGTTTCATTGAGTTTGTTGACGCTCACCATCATGGCGAGGGCGGATTCGCAGGCATGGCCGGCGTGGTTATCGTCGTCCAGCGGCGCGTTCCAGAACGCCATGATGCAGTCGCCCATGTATTTGTCGATGGTGCCCAGGCGATCGAGAATGACATTGGTGGTCGGCGTCAGGAAGCGGTTGATCAGGCGCGTCAGGCCTTGCGGGTCGGACTTGTAGAGTTCCGAGATGCTGGTAAAGCCGCGTACGTCGGCGAACAACAGGGTCATGTCGCGCATTTCACCGCCAAGCTGGAGCTGGTCGGGATTCTCCGCCAACTGTTCGACCAGGGCCGGCGACATGTAATGGCCGAAGGCGTTGCGTACCTGGCGGCGTTGCGACTCCTCGCGCACATAGCTCAGGTAGGTCAGCATGCTGTAGAGAAAAAACCCGGTGAAGGCGATGTAGGCGATATCGAGCAGCAACCCCTGATCGGTGTACAGATACCACGACATCATCGCCAGTCCGGAGGCGACAACGACGTAGACGAGCAGACTCAACACCGCCCCAACGGTGAGGACCATGCCGGCCACCAGCCCGCACATGGTTACGAGCGCGGTTATCTCCGCGGCGAGGGCGTAATGAGGCCATGTTAGATTGGCCGGACCTCGCGCTTCGAAGGCCGCGAGCTGGTCTTCGACCTGTTTGAGCAGAGCCGGGTCGCGCTTGTCTTCGGGCAACGCCATGATCTTGTCGAGAACCTGGCGGGCGCCCTGGTGCGACATGCTTTCGAGGATGTTTTCAAGGAGCTGGGCATGGACCTCGACACCGGGCATGGCGTCGTCCACCGGAGTGGTCTTGATATCGAGCAGTCCCACCGCCGAGGTGCCGAAGATGACCAGGTGGCCGCGTAGCCGGCCCGGCGGCACGGTGCCGTCAAGGACATCCTTGGCCGAGACGTAGCGGCTGCGGTCGTGGCGCGCGAAGTTGACCCAGGTGCGACCGTTGCGGTCAGTCGGTACATGCAGGGTCTTGCTCAATCGAACGCCGCTGATACCGGCTTCGTCGCCGATCACCAGCATGCCTTTGCGTCCCAGGGCGACGCGCAGCATTTCAATGGTCAGGGACGGGTATAGCTGTTTGCCGACGCGGACAACCATGGGCACGCGGCGAACCACGCCGTCGATCGCCGGGCGCAGGGTAAACAGTCCGATACCCGAAGCCGTCTGCTCGAGTTTACGCAGATTGCGGACCAGGCCGCGAAAGGCGAACATGAAATTCTTGGGATCGACGCCCTTGACCCCTTTGACGCCGACGCTCGACTTGATTGGCTTCTCCTCGTCGGTCCGAGTGCTTTCGCGGACGGCGGTGGATTGGCCAAGGACGACGCGGCTGCCCCGCAACACATTGGCGAATTCCGTGTCGTTGCTTGGAAGGCTGGCCAGGGCTTCGCGGGTCTTTGCATCAAGGTTCGGTAAAACGTTGGCAATGACGGCGGGCGAGGTTCTGTCAGGGTCGGCGAACACCATATCGAAGCCGATTACCGCGACACCCTGGGCCATGAGTTTTGTTACCAGTTCGGCCACCAGGGTCCGGGGCCAGGGCCATTGGCCGTAAGCGGCAAGACTCTCTTCGTCGAGATCGATAATCGCCACCGGATGCTTAATCGCCTCGCGCGGCTGGATGCGCTGGTACATATCGAAGGTCTTGAGGCGCAGCAATTGGAGCGGCAGCGGGTCCCAGGTTCGCAGCAGAACGAAGACAACAGTCATGGCGAACGCAACCAGATATTGCAGGCGGTTGCCGCGAAGCGCCGATTTTAGTCCGCCCATGGGATTACCCTTGCCTCTGGTTCACCGGCGATTGTCGGCCTATAGATTTAACCTAATGTCAAGCATAATTGGCCAAACACGCATTAGATCATGATAACGCCGCGCCCAAAGGCCTGGTTGGGGCCCCTGCTCGCACCACTTCGATCGGCTTTCCGTGAGGTCGTGTCGATGTCGTTGTTTATTAATATTTTGGCCCTGGCGCTGCCCATATTCATTCTCCAGGTCTATGACCGGGTGGTATTTTATCAGGGGCTTGCGACTCTCGAGGCGCTGATCGCCGGGGTCGCCATCGCCATATCCCTTGATTTCATCCTGCGCCAGGCCCGGGCCCGGTTGTTGCAGCGCGCTGCTGTGCGCATTGACGCCCGCCTTGGCGAGGCCCTGTTCGACAATTTGATCTCATTGCCATTGCGCGTCCTCGAGAGTCGGCCGACGAGCTATTGGCAGGTGCTGTTCCGCGACGTCGACACGGTGCGCAACACCTATTGCGGGTCGACCGCCGTGCTGGCGGCGGATCTGCCTTTTGTGGCGCTGTTCCTGATCGTCATATTCGTGGTCGCCGAACCCATTGCCTGGGTCATTGTCTCCGCGGTACCGATTTTTCTACTGCTCGCCTGGCGCTCGGGCCGGGTGCTTCAGAAACTCACCGGCGACGAGCGCGAAAGCGGCATCGACCGTGAGGCCCTGGTTGCCGAAATCCTCGCCGGGCGCGGCACGGTCAAGGCGCTGGCGCTCGGCGACAGCTACCGGCCCCGCTGGGAGCGCCGCCATGCCGCCGCCATCGAGAAGGCCTACAGCCGCGGCGGCACCGGCGACAGCTACCTCAACGCCGGCCTCGTGGTCACCGCCCTGACCACGGTGGCGGTGACCGGCTTTGGCGCCGTGGCGATCATCGACGGCAGCTTGACCATCGGCGCCTTGATCGCCACCAATATGCTGGGCAACCGCATCATCTCGCCGTTCAACCAGTTGGTCGGCGCGTGGCGCCATTTTGCTCAATACAAGCAGGCTTTGGGCCGCCTCGACGAAATGTTCAGCCTGCCGGGTGAGCGCGCCGACAGCGCCATTACCCTGGCCCGCCCCAAAGGCGAGATCGCCATCGAAGGCCTGGTTTATACCTATGACGAGGGCCGGCCGCCGGCCATCAACGGTCTCAAGCTGCAGATCAAGCCCGGTGGCATCGTCGGCGTGGTTGGCCACAACGGCAGCGGCAAGACCACCCTATTGAAGCTGATCCAGGGCCTCTACCCGCCGGACAGTGGCCGCATTACCCTCGACGGCGCCGATGTCGATCAGTTCACACGCCGGGAAATGGCCGGCTGGATGGGCTATGTACCCCAGGACTCGGCGCTGTTTGCCGGCACCATCCGCGACAACATCGCCATCGCCCATCCCGAGGTCAGCGACGACGAGGTCATAGCGGCGGCGACCCTGGCCGGGGCTCATCAGGATATTGTCGACCTGCCCGATGGCTACGGCACCGATGCCGGCGAGGCCGGTTCGCGGCTGTCCGGCGGTGAGCGTCAGCGCATCGCCATTGCCCGCGCCATGCTCGGTGATCCGCCGGTGCTGCTGCTCGACGAGGTCGCCAGCAACCTGGATCAAGCGACCCAGACGGTGCTCGCGATACCCTGGTCAAGCTGGCGCCGGATCACACTATCATCCTGATCAGCCATTCGCCCACGGTGCTATCCGCGTGCAGCCATTTCCTGGTGCTCGATCACGGTAAGGTCAGCGCCGCCGAGCCATCGCGGGACATCCTGTCGACGCTGTTCGGCACCGCCGAGGTCCACGCAGTGAAGGCGGCGGAAGCATGACTGGCCATCCCCTCGACGCCAAGGATCCTCTCGATGAAGTCGTTGAGCGCACCCGGGCGCCTTTCCGGGTGCTTGGCTGGGTCGTCATCCTGTTGTTGATCAGTCTCGGCGTGTGGGCCTACAGCGCCGAGCTTGAGGAAGTCTCCATCGCCCAGGGCGAGGTCGTGCCGCAGGGCCAGATCAAGGTGATCCAGCACCTGGAGGGCGGCATAACCGAGAAAATTCACGTCACCGAGGGCTCTCTGGTCAGGGTTGGTGATCCGCTGGTCCAGCTCGATCTTACGGCGTCAGGCGCGTCGCGCGAGGAATTGTCCTTGCGCCTCGACGCCCTGGTGTTGTCCCGCGCCCGGCTCGAGGCCGAAGCGCGCCATGAAGATCCCCGTTTTCCCGATGTGGTGGCCGCCTGGCGCCCCGACCTGGTGTTCAGCGAGCGGCGATCCTATGAAGCGCGGCGTGATGAATACGAGAGTGGCCTTCAGGTGCTGCGCGAACAGGCGTTGCAGCGCGAACTCACCGTGGTCGAAATGAAGACCCAGTACAGCACGGCGTCGCGTGATCTCGAACTGGCGCGGCTTGAGTTCGAGATGTCGAGCGACCTGCTGGCCGAGAGCCTGACGCCCAAGATTGAGCATCTCAAGCTGCAGCGTGAGGTCGAAGAACTGGAAGGCAAGTTGATCACCCTGGAAGCCGGCATTCCCCCGCGGCGCGGCCGCTCTGGCCGAAGCCCGTCAACGGCTGGAGGAAGAACGCCTGAAGTTCCGCCGGGTTGCCCTTGAAGAGCTCAATCGGGTTGAGTTGCAGATCGCCCAGGCCAACGAGACCTTGATCAAGGCCACCGATCAGGTGTTTCGCGCCGAGATCCGCAGCCCTATC
>Ga0302123_10002951_pt1 | contig 11460 bp, 11 predicted proteins | sample CB21_321_MG_FD_203109 | JGI IMG/M metagenome (GOLD analysis project Ga0302123, IMG submission 203109) | Marine microbial communities from Western Arctic Ocean, Canada - CB21_32.1 | ecosystem: Environmental > Aquatic > Marine > Oceanic | place: Canada: Western Arctic Ocean | collected 2017-09-28 | reverse complement strand
AAACAGTGGGAATAGCGTCCTTGAGCAGCCTTCCAGTTGCCGATATTGCTATCTCCATGCTTCTGGAATAGGTGTAGGTTGTGTTATTGCCAGCGTTCTGGAGCTGCTTAATCGCTGTCCCAGACTGGTTATTAACGCTCTCGCCCATGTTTGCTGCGAACATACCTGACGTGGATGCCATCATTCCCTGCATGGCAGTGGACACTGTTCTAAGACCGGGATTAATCTGCGCCCCGCCCTGCTGCTGGGGAACTTGCGGCATCTCTGGGTCTGGATTGAATATCTGCACCGGATCACTGTTGGTGTTTAAGGTCTGCAGCTCAGACTCATGGCCTAGAGCCTGAGTCGATGTCATCCAGTACTTCGCCCTTGGGGCTAATGCGCCCTCCGCTACCTCTCTTGAGAGTGCATAGTTCATCACTCTTTGAGGGTCAAGCAGCTTCTCTACCACGCCCCAGTAAATTGTTTTTGCCTCATTAATCTTAAAATTGCCGTACACAGGAACAACCGGGATTCGGTTAAATACTGTCTCTTTCTTTTCCTCAAGCCAGTTCTCTGCGTCAAAGAATCGCGAGCATACCCTGTGAGATTTGCGGGTGCGCCTTCTAACCTCGGTAACGCCTAGCTCTGCTAGGTCATCAATGACAGACTCAAAGTCATCATTAACCTCATGCGTTTGGCCGTTGGACATCATCACCAACTCTCTCTCGTGAGACTCGACATATAAAAATTCACCGATTCGGATTACCTCGGCTTTGTCATAGTAGGCTTCGCCCTCTCGATCATCGGACAATGATTGCCCTGACCCTTCAGGCCAGCGGCTGTCGTATTCCTCAACTGAAATCGGGTGAAGCACAAAGCAGTAGCGCGAATCAGACTTATCCTGAAGCTCTGCTGATGGGTCAAACCAGACTCGATCCAGAGGGTTGGCGATCTTTTCAATCATTAAGTCCTGATCAAAAGAATTATCATCCACATACTTTTGCACAACCCGCCAAGCGTCAAAGCCAGATGTGACCATGCCCCTAGCAGACTGACCATAAATCTGGGTTGAGTTGCTCATGTTTTCAATATTGCGAATAAGCCCATCAAATGTGCTTGCAATAGCCTTTGTAGCCTTTCCACCAGCGGGTGATACCCTGATGTCAAAATCAGCCTGCTCTATCTCAGAAGACACCTGAGCGACTATAGGGTTGCACTGATCAAAGGTGTAGCGAGGGTTACCATCGTTGGCATTCCACCAGTACTGTTCCCACTGCCCGGTCCGCTGGTCTAGGAACAGATGGGCCTCTCTGGCGTGTTCTCGCAAGTCATTGTCAGCTTCTTGACTAGCCGTCAAAAGATTGACTACTTTGTCGTGGTCATCATATTTGTCATAAAACGATAGGGTGTCGAATTCAGTTTGCTCGCCTTCCCCCTCTTGATCTAATTCTTTCTTTTCATCTTCCATTTTAACCCCAACCACTAAAATTAAGTTTCACGGCATCTTGTCGCGTTGCTTTGGGCGAGAACATCGCCATCATCAAGGAATCGCCCATGTTTGGCGAAGGTAGCTGATATGGCTTCTTTGCCATATCTATCTTGCTCATAATCTGAATTTTACCACTGTTAGAGCGTTTCTGAGGTATTCGGCAAACCTCACTGCGTAATTGGTCAAGGACATCAATCTCAGAGGATAAGGATATAAGCTCTTCTGGGTTAATGTATTCGCCCTTTTCTACCGCCCTATAGGTCGCATAGAACCTATCCCTTAGCTTCCACCAATACTGCGCCCTCTTGTTAAGAAAGGTGTCTCGATTAGTCTTTGAGTCCCTGCCCGAATACGGTAGCTCGCTATCATCGGGGGACTCCGAACCTCTAAACTGGTGCTTCTGCATCTTAGTTGATTCCAGCTCCTGGTCAACCTGACGCTTCAATGAGATACCCAGCCCATCGCAATCCCACACCAGCCAATCAGCTTGTGCATCTCTAGACTTTTCTAGCGCCCAGTCCATGCCCTCGTTGGAGTCTCCTGTTACCTTCTCGCAGACATCAAGAATGACCGAACCCTTACGCAGAGCAAAGCCCTTACTGTCACCACCCTCATCTGAGGGATCGTGAGAGGCTATAACAGCGCCGCTGGCCTCAAAGCCTAGCTTCTTGTGCGAATCAATCGCCGCATCAAACCATTCAGAGGGAATTATCGAGTCCTGCACATCATCAAGAAAATGACCAGACCAGATATGGCTGAACAAGGCGGGCGACATCCGCGCTTTATCACCCGCCATTTCTCTCAGCAAAACATCTGGGGCAAGCCGGTTGTCCTCAATGTTGATCGATATAATAAGGTGGTCATCATCCTCATAAGAGCCGTCCCTAAGCAACTGCTTCTCGTAGGGCTTGATGAATCGCTGGCTGAATGCGTCAACTGAGGAGCGCGGGTTAGCCGAGAACCATATCTCTGAACCTTCCTCTCGCAGTGTCGGCGTTAAGGCTTTAAGCGAATCAAAGCTAATAGTCTGGGCCTCTTCAACCCAAAATCGTTGGAAACCGTGTGCAGACTTAACAGCTTCAGGATCACGCGCCAAGCCCTTGAATTTAAACATAGGCTCATCATTAAGCAGGATGGCGGTTTTCTGGACACTAAAACCGTTAAGTTTTAAACGATCAATCTCTGCCTTTAAAAGAGAGTGAACAGAGTCATCAATAGAGTTCTGGTACTCGCGAAAGCAAAGCGTCTTTATATTCTTTATCTGTGCATCCATTAGGCACATATTGGCAAAGCTCATGCTCTTGCCGGAGCCACGCCCACCAATGGCTATCTTGAACCTTTTAGGTTCTAGAAAGCGGTTTAGCTTTGCGGGCAGATAAATTTCTGGCATTAATTTTGCATATACATAAGTGTAGAATTTATACTTTAACCAATTTTCTGTTAGCCAAATGACCAGCAGCGACTAGCTTCTTGTTTTGACCTGTATATTCCACTGCATGATGGTGCTTTAAAAGCTCTTTACACAACCATTTCTTGCCCACTTTAAAATCCCCAAGGTATCTACCGTATTTGCCTTTTTCGTGGGTTTTTAGAGTGACCTTTGTACCTACTGGCATAAAGGCTTCTACAAACTTTTTAGCTAAAAGCCCGAATTTCTTTTCTGTTTTATCACGGGTGCGTGATTCGGGAGTGTCAATTCCAAACAAACGAATGCGACCACTACTACCACGAATAACAACATTCCACCCAAGGTCAACATCAACATCAACTGTGTCCCCATCTATAATTTTTACAACAGTAGCCTGGTACTCATACATAAGTATTAGTCAAAATCATATCTGTTACCTCAAGACTGCGACCTTTGACCTGTTTCGCCCACCGGCTGTCCAAAAATTCAACGGCAGCTTCTGAATGATTACCCGCTTTCATATGGCCGAGTGCCTTCTTAAACTTCGCCAGGGTTGGCCCACCCATATTAAAATGGAGGTTTATAACTGCGTCTTTTCTAGCGCCATCCTCAAGGTCGTTGAACCAGGGGTATGTTTTGCTTAATTCCTTAATGCTTGCTTCTATATCGTTCTGCAACATTTCGTCTATCTCACGCATACTCAGACCCGGCCCTTTCCGAGCAGTATCACCGTCTATATTCCTACCGCAGCCAATATGGAGCAGTCCGTTGGTATCCCGGTATCCGTGTCTTTTTACGCCCTCTTGACGTTTAAGCTGTTCAATAAGTTTTTCCATATTACTTTCCACTGTTATTTGCACCAAAGAAGAATGCAGAGATGCCGGATACAAGGCCGCCCAAATACCCAAGCACCAGATTAACAATCGCATCGTCATTAGATTCTGGGTCTTGCATCGTGACAAGAAAAACGTAACCGAGAAAGCCCACAAGCGCCACCATTGCAAACAATTTTGGAATGGGGTCATTACCAAAAACTTTACGAGCATCCTGGGTATCCTCCACCTGTTTCGCAAATACATCCACATTCATTTGCTTCATTTTCAAGGCAAACTCTTTTTCGGCTGCCTTTATTTCTTCTAGCTGTTCTGGTGTAGCTTCTTCGATAGCCTCTTCTATTGATTTTGTATCTGTCTTTTTAATTCCTAACTTGCTGGCTACCATCTTTACAGCCATCCCACCCATAGGGCCACCAATAGCACTACCAAGGCTAGGAGCTAGGGCTTTGAGCAGACCACCAAATTTCATATTTCTGCCACTTCTTCCTCTACTATTTCATCAATCGTGTCACAAACATCAGGAATGGTCACTCCAGATACGACCTCAGTAGCTACCCGGCCAACGGCCCTTATTCCCTGGTAAAGCCCAGAACAGTATAACTCCTTGTTTTCAATCATATCTTCAGAAACAGCGCAGCTAATAAGAAAGGGCATGAAAAGTAACGGAATTAATTTAATCATCCTCGACCTCGTTCATCAGTTTGTTCATCTCTTTAATTTCTTCGTTTGATATTTTGAGCTTCTCGGCCTTACCTTTCTTGGATTGATTCTTTAAAAAGGAACCCAGGCGCTCTGTATAGCCAGCCATGAAGTGGTCTGAAACAGCGTCCGTAATACTTCGGTCATCATCCCGTAGGGTTTTGGCCGGGTCGATATAGTCAGAACCAGAATTAGCGTGATAGAGCATGGTCTGTGAGCTACTTGGCCCAAAGCATAGCTTCGGAATTAAGGCAACCATGTCAGAGCCGCAGACTACTGAAACCTGCTTGTCCAAATCCATAGGACGTTTAAACCCTTTGAAAAAAGTGTTGGGCTTACCAAAGGTAACAAGATTCAGATTCGGATGTTTCTTGTGGAGTTTAGCTGCGCTCAGTTCTGCTAATGCGCCTCCAAGACTATGACCGCAAATTAAAGTGCGTTTCGTGGGATGGATATGCTTCTTGATTTTCTTCCAGACAGACTTGTGAGCCATGACGAATCCTGCATGACAGAGCCTTCCGGCATAAGGCACAGGGATACATAACATATTTACCATCCAATCATTGACCTGTTGAGTTCCCCGAAAGGCAATTACATCTATGGTTTTTCGTTTAATGATGTAGGCGGTGGTGGAAGTGAGTTTTGATTCAATCTTGATGGCGGCTACGATATTGTCATCATAGGCTTTGTTCGCATAACGACAGGCTGTGTTGAGTAGAACCGGGTCAAGTTTCATTAGTAATAGCTCCCAATTACGGTAATAGTTACAATTGTAATCCTAGTCTTGACTGTCATTTAGAGGGTTATCCAGTATTTGTTGGATTCTATCTTCCAAATCATCTCGTACTGCTCTCAATTCTACATCAGTTTCCCTCAAACTGTCATTTACGCGCTCTTCAAGGGCATAGACATCATCGCGTAATTCCCGTGTTGCCGTAGCTACTGTATCATCTGCGCCCCGTGCAACGTCTTCAATAGTGGAAACATCTGCTTCTATTCGGTCAATTTGCTGATTTACGTTATTGAGCATTCTCTGGTTCTGGCTGGTCAGGTCATCAATATCCTGCCGCAAAGATGCCTCTACTGTATCAAGAATTCTTGATTGGTCTGTAAGCCGTGTTTCTAAGACGGCTAAAGCCTCATCATAGCCGCTAAGATCAGGACTGACATACTCAGTAATGGCAGCCTCAGCATCAATTAGCCGCTGGTATACCTCAAAGCCGCCCCACATCGATCCACCAATAGCCCCCAAAAGAGGAACTATAAGGAGTATCTTGCTTCCGCTTATTGTAGCACCTCCAAATTCTAACTCTGTTTTATCGTTCATACTGTTGTCCTACCAAGTCCTGAAAGGTCTGCGCTCCTTGTCCTTGAAAAGCTCTTATATTCCCGTCAACTGGCCTATTACCGCCGTATATCTCCCTTTCTTGATACCACTGGCCTTGGTCTTGAAGCTCTAGCCCATAAACATCAAAGCCTGGAACTCTGGACATCAATAAAATGGTTAGTGTCTGGTCTTCAAAGCCACCGGAGTCCTGTACGTTTTCTAATTGAGACTCAATGCTTTGCTCTATCTCTTCATCGGTCATGGTTTGTAAGGCGCTCTCAGCACGTTGTACTGTACGGCTCTCGTCAACGCTTGGAGGAGCTACATTAAACTGCCCAAAGTCTGGTAGCTGGTTAGAAAGGAATTGCCCTATGCTCTGTCCTGTAGCAATAGCGTCATTGAAGTCCTCTTCAAACTTCATTTCTGTCACTGAGGTAGTTAACTCCTGCATGATTTCAACTTCCTCGGTGGAAGTCTCTTCAGTGCTTTGGGTAACTACTTGGTTAAAGCTCTGTACTGGGCCGCTTGAAACAATGTCCTCTATCACCTCAATCTCTGAATAAAAGAAGCCTGTATCACCAAAGACATCCGTAGAACTTCCGGTATCCATGCTTTGCTGAAAGGATGTCTGTCCTAACTGAGCCAACATCATAGGCATAGCAGATGTTTCTGCAACTATGCTTAATGCCAGTTTAGTGATGTCCACTGCCACCCTTTCCGGTTCTTTGATTTCAGGAATGACCTCCTCTACTACAGCTATTACTTCTATAGGCGCTTCAAGCTCTACAACCTCAAATATTTCTTCAATCTCTTCCTCAAAGACTTCCACAATGGCAATCAGTTCCTCTTCAAATATTTCCTCGATTATTGGCAATGGGTCAGGCTCTAAGGCTACAAACACCTCTTCCGCTTCCTCTACCACAACTACATATATGGGTTCAGGTTCTTCCATACCTGGATTCTCATCAACCGTAGGCCCACCGTAAGTGGTATCTACATCACCATAATCTATATCATCAGCTACAACGTCTATTTCGTAGTAATCAGTTAGCTCATCGTCATCCACAAAGTAATAATCAGACACCTCATCGCCAAATACGACATCGCTGTAGTCCTCGGTGACTGTGGCTACGAATGTCGCTTCCCAATACCCGTCACAAGATGAATCATAGGTAGCATCTAATCCGCATTGTTGAGATAAATAGGCAACCGCATAGCCTGAACAGTTTGAATCGTAAAGCACATTAATTCCGCACTGTTGAGCAAGATAAGCCGCTGCATAACCACTACAGGCAGAATCATATAAGGAACTGATACCACATTGTTGCGCTAAATAGGCTGCTGCATAGCCAGAGCATGATGGGCTATAAAGCTGGTTGGCATTGCACATATCCGTGAGTGACCCAGAATAAAGCGATCCACCCCCTTCCAAGACGTTTCCACTGAAACTAGCATCAAACGAATCCCAGTTATTATGCCCGCCTGTCCCGTCATCAAAGTACCGGAAGGTCTTATGCAGGGAACTGGACTGCTGTTCCCCGATTAAGACATCGTGCTTGGTAATATCCAGCGCACCATAGCGGTATTCGTAGGTGTCGTTTGCCCAGAGAATTGCCTCAAAGTTATTGTTACCCCTGTGGTTTGGATAGGAATATTCTTTCATCCCATACCAGCCAAAGACAACATAGTCGTCAAACGACTTAAATAGCATCTTTGAGCTGTTGTTTCGTATTAAATCTGTCCAGAACGGATACAGCGTTTCGTCTTTATACGGGAGAGGTTGAGGTGTGTAATCGCTGCAATTAAGACCTGAAAAGTTGACACAGCCATTGGTAGACATCTTTGCCTTACTGTAGGAATTACCCCATATATCAAAGTTAAAACCAAAATCAGGACTCCAGCCAGAAACTTGGTCATCACCAGCGTTCATGTTCGTAGTCCCAGACATACCTGACAGGTCTATAAGTGACTGAGAGCCTTCATAGATATACGCCGTAGGGTCACTTGTACTCGCACCGTAGGTGCAGGAACAAAAGAGTAGGGCTATTAACCATCTCATCTGCATCCGCGAGTTCCTCCACGGGCCTGACAGTTTCTATTATTACGACTTCTGTTTTCGGTATCCTCTGGGGCTTGGTCAGGGTTAGCTTCCCACGCTAATGCTGCCTCTTGACCAATCATTCCATCATAAGGGCAAGGTGTACCAGCCATCTGCATTGCTGAGAAAACCCTAAAGTCCTGGCACATAAGACTCACCGCCGCGACTCGCATCCCCATGTCGTATAAAGTCTTGCCCAGTTTTATCCTCTCGCAGTTTTTATCGGTAATAGACTTTCCCGCAGAGAAGCCAAGTATCTGCGTCTGAACTGCTCCTGATATGCCTGTAGTGCATAAGTCTTGGGAATAACTAGAACCTATAGAGGGCGCTATGGCACTGGGCGGTGGTGTCTCGATGCGCTGCGTGACTCTCTGGGTTGTGGTATTAGTGGAATTATTAGTATTTGTATTATTGCTGGTGTTGTTTGAAGTGTTATTAGCATTACTGCTTATCTCACTGGTGCTTTGCGAGACATCGGTGGAACTACTGACATTAGTGTTTGTGTTATTACTTGTTGAATTCTGGGTTACATCACTTGTATTTTGGTTGACGTTATTTGAATTACTGCTGTTATTTATTGTTGATGTATTGGTGTTATTGCTTGTTGAATTATTTGTATTGTTACTATTGTTTGTATTTGAGTTGTTAGCAGTAACCGTTGTCGAGTTCTGATTGACGTTCAGGCTGTTATTGGTGTTCGTATTATTTGATGTTGATACGTTAGTGTTATTGGATGTGTTGTTTGTAGTCGAATTATTCGTATTGTTTGAAGTGTTCAGATTTGTATTGACGTTGGTATTTTCGTTGACGTTTGTTGATGAGCTAGTCGTGGTATTGATATTAGTGTTGGTTGCCGTAGAAGTAATATCAGTCTCATTATCCGTATTTACATTAGTGGTAGTTGTCTCCTGCGCAAACACGGGAGAAGCCGCCAGCAACAGGGTGAAAAGTAATTTTCTCATCACTCACAATGACCTCCTTTTATCCTAAACGACTCTGATTTTGTAGTTACCCGCACCCACCGCAGTAATTCTAACCTTATCACCCGCAGGAGCGTCAAAGTTGTAATCAGTACCCAGTATCGCGCCTTGATTCAGGACGGCTGCATCGTAGTTCATTGCCGTCCCTGAATATGTAGGCACTGAAGTCCCTGTGTCGATGTACATGATAACTGCGAAGTCTAAGTTTGTGCCGAGCGATATTTGATTAGCATCAGTGATAGCGTTTAGCGTGGTGCTGTTCATTTTATTTGTGCTATACGGTACTGTGCCAGTTGTTGAGTATTGGTAAACCGCTGTGGCAGGATATGGGCTATCAACAATATACATTTTAGCTCCATCATCATTAAAAGCAATTCCTTGTGGGTTACTGACCTGTGACGCTGCTGAAAAACTAACATCATAAACAGCACTAGTTATGTCAAATCCGGGAGATAAATTATAAGCGTTAACATCATCTCCATCCGTTCCAATAACAAACATTTGAGTTCCATCTGCACTAAATACAAACCCAGATGGGTTTGTTTCTTGAGACGCTACGCTAAAACTCACAGAGTCATAAGAAGCTGTTGATAGGTCAAAGGCTGAAGAAAGACTGTATTGATATACCGAATCATTTTGTCTGCCTATTAAAAACATCTTAGTCCCATCGGCATTAAATCCTATTTCTCTTGGGCTATTGTCTTGTGCTGAGATAAGAAAACTCACAGAGTCATAAGATGCTGTTGATAAATCAAAGGCTGAAGAAAGACTGTATTGATAAACTCTAAAATTGTTTAATCCAATCGCGTAAAACTTAGTGCCATCATCATTGAAAACAAAGCCTTCCATATTGCCATCTTGACTAGAAAGACTAAAGCTCACAGAGTCGTAAGATGCTGTTGACACATCATAGGCTGGAGAAAGACTGTATTGGAAAAGCGCATCTCCAGTGACACCATTCATGTACATCTTAGTTCCATCTAAGTTAAAGCGAACACTTCTCATCTGGGTGTCTTGTGAAGCTGCGTTAAAACTCTTTGAGTCATAAGCCGCACTGGATATTAGATAATTAGCAGCCACAGTTAATAACATACTATCCCGCAGAGCTTGAATCTCAGTATTAACTGTTGCGCTAGTCCAAGTGGTAGAAGCATAAGTCGTATTGGTATTGTACTGCCACGTTCCACCACTAACTCGCGCTATAGGTCTAACGCCGCTTGTGTTATCCAATACACTCCACGTAGTCTTGTCATCGTTAGAAACTGCGTAGAACACATTGCCGTCACCGACAGCATTAGTAGCCGTCAGAGAGTTGATGTCTGTCCAATAGGTTGAGTCAATGTTGGAGCCTATGCAGGGTTGATAGCCTGTTGGTATTGATATAGAGCCTGTTGAGTATTGGTAAACAGTGTCGTTCTGTGTCCCTATAATGAACAGCTTAGTTCCCCCTAAACCAAAAGCTAATCCTTTCGGATTATTCTCTTGAGAAGCTACAGAAAAACTAATAGAGTCATACGAGCCTGTTGAAACGTTAAATGCTGTAGAAAGGGTGTACTGGAACACGCTATCGTTAGTTGTGCCAATAATGAACATTTTAGTTCCATCACTGTTAAAAACTAAATCGCTCGGCCCAGTATCTTCGCTTCCAATATCAAGACTTAAAGAAGCATAAGACGCGGTGCTTACATCAAAGCCCGTTGATAATGTGTATTGATAAACAAATCTATAACTTGTTACATCACTAACAACGTACATCTTTGTGCCGTCACTATTAAAAGCGACTCCTCTTGGCTGGGTTGTTTCTGATGAAACAGAAAATGCGTCTACAAAAGAAGCTGTTGAAACATCGAACCCTGTGCTTAGTGTGTATTCATTAACATCATCGCCGGATGTCCCAGTGACAAACATCTTCGTTCCGTCTGTGCTAAATGCCAAGCCACACGGGTCAGATTCTTGTGAAGCGACAGAAAAACTATCTACAAAAGAAGCTGTAGATAAGTCAAATCCTGTTGTTAATGTATATTCGTTTACGTCCTGACCTGAACCCCCAAGAACAAACATCTTGGTTCCATCAGCATTAAACGCCATGCTCTCTGGGCCAGTGTCTTGAGAGGCAACACTAAAACTAACAGAGTCGTAAGATGCGTCAGATAATGAATAAGTGTTATCATAAGCGCTAGTCTCCAACACATCAGCCACAGCGTCATACACCACGGCATACATTGACCAATCACCAGAGGCGGCAGTCGCTGTTGAGCTTGGTGCTGTTGTCTCAGAGTATGTGCCTGTAGTGGCTGTTAGGATTAGAACGCCAGAGTTGATTTCAATGGTCTTGCCTACGTCTGTTGAAGCGAATGAGCCTGTGCCTAGACTTAGGAGTAGAGAGAGTGCGTACTCGTTAACGTCATTTCCAGTATCCCCAACAACAAACATCTTACTGCCCGCTGGATTAAATACTATGCCTTGAGGGGAAGTATCTTGTCCTGAAATATCAAAGTTCTGAGTATAACTGGCTGTTGAAACATCAAAGCCTGTAGTTAATGTATATTCGTTTACGTCATTTCCAGTATCACCAACAACATACATCTTGGTTCCATCAGAATTAAATGCTAGTCCTGTTGGGGCGGTATCTTCTGAGTTG
>Ga0302123_10002948_pt1 | contig 11472 bp, 6 predicted proteins | sample CB21_321_MG_FD_203109 | JGI IMG/M metagenome (GOLD analysis project Ga0302123, IMG submission 203109) | Marine microbial communities from Western Arctic Ocean, Canada - CB21_32.1 | ecosystem: Environmental > Aquatic > Marine > Oceanic | place: Canada: Western Arctic Ocean | collected 2017-09-28 | reverse complement strand
CCACTTCAGCTGTGTCTTGTCTATTCTGCAAGGCAGCAGGACGCTAAGACACAGCTGAAGCGGTGAACTCCAACGGAACGCGAACCTGCTATACTACCGCACCAACTCGATCGTCGTGCCGCAGTTGCATTCAAAGCTTATCGGTCGCCGCCGGCTGGCAGAGGCGGAGCCTTATCGCCATCGGGATTCATGCCTTTCAGGAATTTGAAGAGATCGCTATTCGTGGAAAGGACAAGCGTCGTATTTTCGGCAATGATCGCCTTGTAAGCCTGCATCGTTCGGGTGAATTCATAAAACGCCACAGCTTCAGGGCTCTGATTGTAAGCCGCCGCATAGATCTCACTGGCTTTCGCGTCGGCCAGGCCGCGGATTTCCTCGACTTCGCGATAGGCTTCCGACTCGATTTTATCGAGTTCGGCCACTCTGTTGCCGCGAATTCTCGCGGCCTCACCATGCCCCTCCGAGAGGAAGCGCTCCGCGATCTGTCGCCGTTCGCTGATCATGCGGTCGTAGATCTTGGGGCGCACGCTCTTGTTGTAGTTGATCCGCTTGAACCGAATGTCGAGCAACTCGATACCGAACACTATGACTTTGTCGGCGGCGGCCGTAAAGATCTCCTGCTCGATCAGTTTTCGCCCTTTTTCGATCGGCACGAGGGACCCCATATCCAACGCCTTGTCCGCCTCGCTCAGGAGGGCGGCACGGAGCGGCATGCGACCTTTCGTCGTGCGAATGATTTCGATCAACTCGTGCTTGGCGACAGCGTTCCGGGTTTCGCTGCCGAGGATATCGTCGAGGCGGGATTGCGCGCTGCGTTCATCGCGCAAGCGCAGGAAATACTGGAGGGGATCCGTGATCCGCCAGCGGGCGAAAATATCGACCGAGATGTAAAGCTTGTCTTTGGTCGGCATATCCGACGGGCTACCGTCCCATTCGAGGACCCGCTTGTCGATCGGATTGACGGTCTGGATAAACGGCACTTTGACCTTCAGTCCCGCCGTCGTCACGGGCTCGCCGACTGGCTTGCCGAACTGCGTGATAATCACCTGCTCGACTTCGTTTACCGTATAGATCGAATTGATTGCGATGTACCCCAGGACGGCCACGACTATCACCAGAATGACTTGCTTGCCCTTGCTCATGGTTGATCTCCTTTTGGGGTGTTGAGATTCAGCAATGGCAGGATGCCGTGCGTCTCTTCGTCGACAATGATCTTGGAGCGTATCGCCGGCATAACATCTTGCAGGGTCTCGAGATAGATGCGGCGGCGAGTGACCTCCGGAGCTTTACGGTATTCCGCCAACAAGGCACCGAACCGGGCAACATCGCCTTCCGCTTCATTGATCCGTTTGAGCCGGTAACCGTCAGCTTCGCGGACCCGCTGATCCTTCTCACCCGCGGCCAACGGGATCACCCTGTTGTAGTCGCGCCTAGCTTCGTTGATCAATTTCTCTTTGTTCTGCTGAGCCTGGTTGACCTCGTTGAACGACTCCTGTACTGGTCCGGGCGGATTGATATTCTTTAACTGCACCTGATCGATGCTGATTCCCATAGCGTACTTGGTTGAAAGCACCTGCATTTTGGTCAGTGCTTCTGCTTCGATCTCCTGGCGACCGATAGTGATCACTTCATCGACGGTGCGATCGCCAACGACTTCCCGCATCACCGACTCGGAAACATGGCGTAGTGTTCCTCGCGGCTCGCGGACTTCGAAAAGGAATTTCACAGGCTCGGCGATGCGGTATTGCACGACCCATTCCACCAATGCCGCATTCAGATCACCTGTCACCATTTCCGTCTCCCGCCTCTCCCGATCGCGGTTGCCGGAGCTCTGGTGCCGATCGGTAGCGCCCGGAGTAGTGAAGCCGAATTCCTGCTTCAACTGCCGTTTGATGGGGACGATTATCGCGGAATCGACACCCATCGGAACCTTGAAATGCAGGCCCGGCGGGACATCCTCGAGGTACTTGCCGAAACGTTGGATGACAGCGACGGAGTCGCTCGGCACCGTATAGCAGGCCGTCCACGCAAGCAGGCCGACCAGAACGAGGACGACAAAAACGCTCGCACCCCGCCAACTGACGCCCGGCGCGATCTGATTGAGCCAAAGCTGCAAACGGCGGAGTAGCTCGTCAATATCGGGACCGTCCCCAGCGCCCCAGGGGTTGGGCGGGCCGCCGCGATTACTGTTTTGAGATGCCATACAATTTTTCTCTTTGTCGACGGTTATGGGAATGCTCGGATGAACTACTGCGTGCCAGGTAGTGTACTCTACCGAAAATAAGTTGACACTTGCAGTGGAAGATTTCGGGTGCTCTGATGATCTAATGATCTGATTCGGAATCAGCCGATCCGGGCGGCTACCGGCGATGCTTTCCCGTAGCATCGGCGTTTCCGAGCGGATCGGCGATGCGTCGAAAGTGTTAAGGAATTTTCGATACAGTGCACTATAATCAGGTGTCACATTAGTCTGTCCGCCGTCCCTTTCCCAATGCCGAAACTGCACGAACGTCAACTAACCAACCGCAACGGCACACTCGCAATAAATTTCGGGGTTGGCCTATAATGGCACGGACTCAAAGATTAGAAGAGCCACGCAACACCTGATTTTCGCATAAGTCCGTGCCTTATCTTGCACACAACATAGAGTGCCGTTCGGAGCTACCCCTGGAATGGCGCTTAGACAAGGCGCCTAAAGGTTGTTGTTGTGGGCTGTTTTATACGCCAACGGCATTCCCTATAGCAGTTCCGGGTTGCGCGCGCTAACCTGGGCATCTAGTGAGGAGAACTTCTACGCCAACGGGAGTAAGGCTCGCCAGCCCCGGGGTAGCCCGTTGTGCAGATCCATTCTGAATAGTATAGAATGGCACGGACTTAAGGGCTTGAAATGATTATGCGGTGCCCTGTAGCGAGCGTGATAGCCACCAGCACGACGAAATCGAGAATCCACTTCTAACCCCTTAAGTCCGTGCCATTCGGAGATAGCCTGACTATAGTATGCAAACCTCACCAATGAACATCCAGTAAGGAGTCTCTCATATGCGCGTCATCGTTGTCGGCGGTACCGGAAACATCAGCACCGGAATTGTAAAAGCATTGCTCGAATTCGGGCACGAAGTAGTCGTCTTTACACGCGGGCAGGTGCCGTCGCGCCTACCGGATGGCGTCACCTATCTCACCGGCGACCGATGGGACCGTGACAACTTCGAAGCGGCCATGCAGGCAGAAGCATTCGACGCAGCGATTGACATGATCTCGCACACCCGGGAGGATGCGGCGTCCGCAGTCCGGGCGTTTCGCGGCGTTCGGCACTACATCCACTGCTCCACAGTCTGCACGTACGGCGGTCCCCTGTCCGAGTTGCCGGCCACCGAGGCGTGCGAGCTACGCCCTATCGGCGAATACGGCATCAATAAAGTGGCCGCCGATGAATGCCTGATGCAGGCTCACGCGGACGGCATCTTGCCGGTAACGATCATGAAACCGGCACACACGTTCGGGCCGACCTGGTCTGTTCTGCGTCAACTGGATGGGGACGAGACCTGGTTGGATCGGGTAAAAAAAGGCAAGCCGATTATCGTGAGCGGTGACGGCAACAACCTCTGGTCGGTTTGCTCGAGCGATGACGCCGGGTTGGGGTTCGCGGGCGCTGTCGGGCGGGACGCGTGCTTCGGGCAAATCTATAATATCACGCATCCGGAGTTTATGACCTGGGACGAATACCACCGCCGCGCCGCGGCGGCGATCGGTTGCACAATCGAAATCGTTCATGTCCCCGCCGAGGTTCTGCTCGCAGTTGTACCAGAGCGTTGCGGCTTGCTGGCGAGCCAGACGCAGTGGAATCAATGCTACGACGTGAGCAAACTGATGCGCGACGTCCCCGAGTTCCGACCGCGCGGGTCGTTCGAAGAAGCGGTACTCGCCCGCTACAACTATGAAGCCGAAATGGGCATCGAAAAAAGCTGTGACGGCGTGACCTGGGAAGACGACATCATCGCTGCGCAGCAGGAGATGATCGACAAGCTGAAATCGTAGCGTCCGTCGCGCCGCGCCACGGAATACATGCATTGTCATCCCGCATTCTGAATCCCGATTTCTGTATTTCCCACGCGATTTTATGCCGATCGCGGGTATATTTGTAGGGAATTATTGGTGACTGGTTGCCACAACTGACTTACAACGAATTTCTCGACGTACTGCGCATTGAAGACAGGTATACGACTCCAGTGCCGCAACGACCTGCCCTGTTGCCATCACTATCATTTTACCGGCGCATCATAGGGCGCTTGATGGTCTGCGGCACATGTGCCGGGGCCGACAAGGACGGCTTGTGCCGGCGTATCTGCAAGAGCCTGTGTCCGCGCCAGGAACCATGTGACGAGGAGCGGATCTGGGAGCTGTCCTACCAAATCCTAATGGACTGCGAAGCAGTCGGTACCAAGATAGAGATTGCCGGGCTGCAGCACGTGCGGTCGCTCGATCGAGCACCTGTCGTGATCGGCAACCACATGAGTTCGCTGGAAGCGATAGCGATGCTGTCGATTCTGCGGCCGTTCATGAAATCAACCTATGTTATCAAAGAAGAACTGTCCCGCTACCCGGTCATCAAGCACCTCACAGCCGAAATGCAGGGGATCACAGTGGGCCGCAACAATCCAAAGGAAGATCTCAAGAAAGTGCTCACCGACGGGGCTGAAAAACTTGCAGATGGCCGGGCCGTCATTATTTTCCCCCAATCCACACGTGCCGTGACGTTCGCCCCTGACCAGTTCAATACCCTCGGCCTCCGACTGGCTCGCAGCGCCAAAGCGCCGGTCTTACCGATAGCTGTAAAGACCGACTTCTGGGCCAACGGCAAAGTGGCAAAGGATTTCGGGCGAATTGATCCGACCAAACAGATTCACCTAGAGTTCGGCGAGCCGTTCGAAACCGGCAATACTAAGGATGACCACCAACGAGTCATTACGTTTATTCAGGATCGCCTTGCCACATGGAAAGGCAGCGATGAAGCCACCAACAGGACGAAGCAACCGTGACTGACACCGACAGCCAACATATTCTCGGCTGGCTCCCCGACGATGCCGACGTGCAGCCCTTCGACGAAGCCAGCGTCAAAGACCGCCTTGGGCGATTGCAGCAAGCCATCTTTATTGCCAGGCGCAATGAGGAGCTGGTGCTGGCAGACGCCGGCTGCCGGCTGCAAGGGCAAGACGCTGCAAACTCCGGGTTGCCGGTCGTCGCCTTTGTACCACCCGTTGCCGAAGCAAGTCTGGGTGACCGGACCTTCTGTGCCGACTACAATATTTCGTACCCTTACGTCGCAGGATCGATGGCGAACGGCATCAGCTCGGTAGAACTCGTTGTCGCTATGGCCCGGGCCGGTATGCTGGGATTTTTCGGGGCAGCCGGCAGGCCGATTCCGGATGTCGAAGCGGCGATTGCCCGAGTGCGCGCCGAATTGACCGACGAACCGTTCGGCTTCAACCTGATCCACCAGCCGTCCGAGCCCAGCCTTGAAGCGGCGACCGTAGATTTGTACATCCGCGAAAGCATCAACCTAATAGAAGCGTCGGCGTTTTTGGGGTTAACCCTGCCGATTGTCCGCTACCGCCTGCACGGCATCCATCAGGACGCGGACGGCAGGGTCGTCACCCCGAATCGAGTCATCGCCAAGGTGTCCCGGGTCGAGATAGCATCAAAATTCATGTCGCCGCCGCCCGCCGCCATGATCGAGGAGTTGATCGCCAGCGGCGACCTGACTGCGGAACAGGCCGAGTTAGCCCGGCGTATTCCTGTCGCTCAGGATATCACCGCCGAGGCGGACTCGGGCGGCCATACGGACCGGCGCCCGGCAATGTGCCTGATCCCGACAATGCTGGCCCTTCGCGATCGGATGCAGGCCCAATACAAATATGAGCAACCCCTACGAGTCGGTGCTGCCGGCGGTATCGCGACGCCCAGCTCCGTCGCCGCTGCCTTCGCCATGGGCGCTGCATACATTGTCGGCGGCAGCGTTCATCAGTGTACAATAGAGGCGGGAACATCCCAGATTGTACGCGAAATGCTGGCCACTACCGAGCAAGCCGACACGACTATGGCGCCGGCTGCCGATATGTTTGAGATGGGCGTAAAGCTGCAGGTTCTCAAAAGAGGCACTATGTTTCCTATGCGCGCGGCTAAGTTATATGAGGTGTATTGCGAATATGCCGATCTTACAGCGATGCCGCCGGACGAGCTGGAAAAACTGGAGAAAACGATTTTCCGCATGACATTAAGCGAGGTCTGGACCGACACTGAGTCTTTTTTTCGTGAACGTGACCCCAGCCAGCTGGTGCGTGCCGCGACGGATGCACGACATAAGATGGCATTGATTTTCCGCTGGTATCTCGGTCAGGCGTCGCGCTGGGCGAACAACGGCACCGCTAACCGGCAGATCGATTTTCAGGTCTGGTGCGGTCCGGCAATGGGCGCTTTCAATGAATGGGTTCAGGGATCATTTTTACACGCAGTCGCGGCACGATCTATTGAGGTCGTCGCCAGAAATCTGCTTTATGGAGCAGCGGTGCTGGAGCGCGCCAATGCCATGGCCAGGCAGGGCATCAGCGTACCGCCCGAGTGGATTGGCGCTGTACCTCGACCCTTAAACGAAATCCAGGAGAATAGCGGATGAGCCTCAGTGAATCAGCTGATTACGGGTGGGACGGTGACGTTCAGTTGCTGTGTTTTTCGGCGATGGTCCCGGACGACTTGATCCGCACCGTGCAGGACTGGGAACTGCCGGAAAGCTGGCTGGCGCTGTGCAACGAGTGTGCCCGTTCCCGTGACGCTTTCGCCGCGGATCACCTCAACCGCCTGGTGATCACGATCGATCGCAAGAAAGCGGACCTAACCGAACTGCTGGCGCGCGCCAAAGCCAGCATCAGCACTGATCAGCCGGAAAGTGGGCAAACGCCGGACGGTATATTCTGGGGCACCGGATCGCCCTTGGGCAAGCTCGCACTGCTGTTCCCCGGCCAGGGTAGCCAGTACGTGGACATGCTGGTAGACCTCAGGAACCGATTCCCCAGTATGGATGAGGCGATCGCCGCCGCCGACCGCGTGTTCAGCAACTTTGACTCCAGCCGCAGTTTGAGCAGCCGCCTGTTTTCATCGGGGGACGATCCGATCGATGCCGACGAACTCAAGAGCACCGAGGTCGCACAGCCGGCGATCGGCGCGATCAGCATGGGATTGTACAACCTGCTCAAACGCTTTTCGGTTCCTGCCGATATGGTCGGTGGCCACAGCTACGGCGAATTGACGGCCCTCTGTGCCGCAGACAGCTACGACGAAGAGACCTTTTACCAGATGTCCAACGTCCGCGGTCAGTTGATGGCAGTCAAGGGCGAGCGCCCCGGCGCTATGCTGGCTATCCGCTCCAGCGCCGAGGCCAGCGACGACCTCATCCGCGAAGGCAAACTCGATCTGGTCATCGCCAACCGTAATGCCCCCGAGCAGACGGTGCTGTCCGGGCCGGTCGAAGAAATTCAGCGCTGCTGGGAGTTGCTGCGGGCGAAAGAGATCCCCGGCAAGATCCTCGATGTCTCCGCGGCATTTCACAGCGCCTGGATCGCCCACGCCCAGAAACCCTTCGCTGAGGCGCTGGCAAGGTTTTCTTTTTCCGTGCCGAAGATTCCGGTCTACGCCAATTCGACCGCCCGCGAGTATCCAGACTCTGCGGCAGAGGTCAAAGATATACTGGTCGAACAAATCGCCAAACCCGTCCGCTTTGTCGAGCAGATACGGAATATGTTCGGAGATGGTGCCCGCACATTTCTGCAGGTTGGACCATCAAATCAGCTCACAAACCTGACATCCGCGATCTTAAAAGACGATAAACACGAGGCGATTGCGATCGATTCTTCCCATGGTTCGAGGTCGAATGAAGTTGACTTAGCCCGTTCTTTGGGTAAAGTCGCGGCTCTTGGCCATACTATTGATTTGACCCAATGGAACCCTATGGACGCGGCGGATAATCCAATACAAGTAAGTCGGGCTGCGACAGGCAAGCCTTTGACAGAGGCAAATATGGGCACCCTGGAATCTGCGCCAGCAGCCGCATCGACCACCTCTACAACGCCAGACACACCGGCAACGCCCCCCGTGAGCAATCCGGAATCGGACGAAAATCTGGCCGCCGCTCTGCAGCAGACGCAGCGAAATATCCTCGCGTTGCAGGCCACCCAGGCGCGCGTCGCCGATTTGCACCAGGAATTTCTCGAAAATCAACGCGAAGCACAACGTAACCTGCAGGCACTGATCCAGGGCCACCAGAATCTCCTCGACGGGACCGCCCTCCCCGACGCCATCCTGCCAATCCCGAAGCCGCCTGCCCTGAGCGTAGTTGAAGGAGGCCGTCTGTCAATCCCGGAGCAGCCTGCCCCTAGCGTTGTCGAAGAGGCCGTTCAACAAAGCCCAGCCCAGGCCACCAGCCCGGACGGTCAATGCTACGCGGCGCAACTCCTCGATATCGTCGCCGAAACCACCGGCTACCCGATCGATATGCTCAACCTCGAGATGAGCCTCGACGCCGATCTCGGGATCGACTCGATCAAGCGCGTCGAAATCCTGTCCGCTCTACAGGAACAGCTGCCCGGTGTACCAGCAGTCCCCACTGAACAGCTCGGCGCCATTCAGACCCTAGCCGATATCCTGACTGCACTTGGCGAATCTGCTGCGACCGCCGCCGCACCGCCGGCCGCGGATGTCGAAAATCGCAGCGAAGAACTTACGACAGCAGTTCTCGACGTCGTTCACGAGACCACCGGGTATCCGATCGACATGCTGGATATGAGCATGGATCTCAACGCCGATCTCGGCATCGACTCGATCAAACGGATGGAGATCTTTTCTGCGGTCAGCGAACGATTCCCGGATTTGCCGGCTATACCGACAGAACAACTTGGCGAAATTCGGACGCTCAGTGATATCGTCACGCTTCTCGACAGCGCCGGCCCGAGCGCGGCAGCGCCCGCCAGCCCGACCGGCGCCGAGGTCTCCTCTGATGCGGCAGAACCGGCGTTAAAAACCTTCGCGCTGACCGCACAGGAGGCTGAAGCGCCCCCACGAAAATCTCTCGCTCTGGCTGCCGGTGCCGCGATCATGGTCACCTCCGACAACGGCGTCCTCGATCAGGCGATCGTTGCCGAGCTCGAAGCTCGAGATTTCCGGGCGACAATCGTCGATACAAACGCCGCCCTTGATGTACCACCCGACCTTCATGGCTTGATCGTACTGGCGCCAACCGGCGAACTTGCCGACTCTTTCCACCAATCGGTGTTCGCATTGTTGCAGGCGGTCGAACCGACATTGTGCGCCAACGGCGACAACGGCACCGCTATTCTCGCCGCCGTCTCGAGAATGGACGGTATTTTCGGTCTGCACCACCTCAATGGCAGCAGCCGCACCGCGGTCTCCGGTGGACTGGCAGGATTGATCAAGTCGGCCCGGTTCGAGTGGCCCGACGTCGACTGCAAAGCGATCGACGTCGATGCCGACTTTGCGCCCGCCAATCTGGCGTCACAAATTGTCGACGAAGTACTGTCCGAAACACCGATCGAAATCGGGATTTCCGATCGAGGTCGCTTTGTTCCGGAACTAAGTGCTCCCGAGCTCGTGCCCGCCGTCGATCCATCCGTTCTCAGCGCCGGCGATATCGTCGTCGTGTCCGGCGGCGCCCGCGGCGTCACCGCAGCGACCGCTTTGAGCATCGCCCAGACCTGGCAACCCACCTTGCTGTTGCTCGGACGAAGCCCGTTGCCGGAGGCCGAAGCGGAATGGCTCGGGGCTCTGGAGACCGAGGCGGAAATCAAACAGGCAATCGTCGATCAAGCCGATAGCGCCCTGAAGCCGCGCGACGTCCAAGATCGGTATACGACTATCATGCGGGGCCGTGAGATCCATCAGAATATCGCCGCGATCGAGGCAGCCGGTTCAACCGTGTTGTATCGGTCCGTCGACGTCCGAGACAGCGCCGCGCTCAGCGACATTATCTCCGACGTACGTGCGACCGGCCCGATTCGCGGCCTCGTCCACGGCGCCGGGATACTCGCCGATCGACGCATAGCCGACAAGACAGCCGCGCAGTTCGAAGCCGTTTATTCGACGAAGGTGACCGGCTTATTCAACCTCCTCGACATCCTCACAGACGACGAGTTACGCTTCATCGGCATCTTTTCATCGATGACCGGGCGCTTCGGAAGAATTGGGCAGATTGACTATTCAATCGCCAACGAAATCGTCAACAAAGTAGCACAGATCGAGGCCCGCAAGCGCCCTGCTTGCACCGTACGGTCGTTTAACTGGGGCCCATGGGACAGCGGCATGGTGACGGAGGGGCTGAAAAAGCAGTTCGCCGCCGAAGGCATCGCCGTCATTCCCCGCGACGCGGGTCCTGAGTTCCTGGTCAGCGAACTATGCGCCGCTCCGGCTCAGGCCGTCGAACTGATCGTCCTCGGCGGCGACTCCACGATCGCGCTGTAAGCCTTGATATAGGAGTGCTGCGAGCTGCATCGTCTTGTAGCCGTCGTCTTCCTGTGTCATCGTGCCCCGATTCTGTATTCGTCTTGGTGCCTGTCTTCGTCCCCCTAACGACCTCGTCGCCGCCTAATACCCGCCGATGCTCCATCTCTCGATGCGGCATCTACACTGTGCCTTCGACCCGTGTTTTTACCTTAGGCCTCCTTCAGCGCACCGTTAGCCCGCGACACCTTGCCCGCGACTGCCCTTCGCCTCGGTCCGGCTGGGATTGGACTTTAATCATTGTATTCTATGTCATTAAAGAATCCTCTCTTATCACCACTTGGTAGTTGGGCATTGCCCGGCACACAACACTTGGATCCAGCCCCAAAAATAAACCGTTACGCCTCCGGCTCTACTGTGATTCGTGGCTGATCCAAACGTTCACCCGGACAGAGAAAATTCCATGACCTATTGGACGATAGATGACCTGAACCCGGTCGTTTCACCTGGCTCACTCCACCCGGCTTTTGACAAAGGGAGGGCGGGGGCATCCCACGTGATCGAGCTGGACGGCGGCTACCGTATGGTCTACTGGGGCAGCGACCAGAATGATCAGAATTACATTCTTCAGGCCCAGTCTTCTGCGTCCAATCCCAATGATTGGCAACCCCTTGGGAAAGTTATGATTGGTCCGCAGACGGACACTTCGCATAACTGTTCCGGTCCGAGCTTCCCCTTCCTGCTCCCCATCACCGACACCCACTGGCTCCTCTACTACTGCGCATGGGGCCGTTCGGTCGACGGCAAACTGCCAAACACAACGGGACTGGCCATCTCGAAAGACCGCGGAGCAACCTGGCGATACCACGAGCAGCATCCCATTATCCCTCTCGACCGCCCCTATGATGCCGAGGGAACCGGTAGCGTCTGGGTCCTGCGGGAACACGATAGATTTCGAATGTACTACACGTC
>Ga0302123_10002947_pt1 | contig 11473 bp, 3 predicted proteins | sample CB21_321_MG_FD_203109 | JGI IMG/M metagenome (GOLD analysis project Ga0302123, IMG submission 203109) | Marine microbial communities from Western Arctic Ocean, Canada - CB21_32.1 | ecosystem: Environmental > Aquatic > Marine > Oceanic | place: Canada: Western Arctic Ocean | collected 2017-09-28 | reverse complement strand
CACATTAACTGCAACGATTCCTTCATTGGTATCAGTCTCTGAATTCAAATCGTGATTCCAGTAGACTTTGCCATTGATTTCAACAGTTAAATTAACCTCTATTTCACCGAGTTCAACAATTCCAGCGACTGCATCTGCACTAGAGAAAGTGATCACTCCTTCTTCAAGCAATAATTTCTCAAATACTCCATCGTGTTGCATGTAAAGGGTCCAATTCCCAGGTAAGAGATCTATGGTCACACTACCGTTTTCATCGGTATATTCTGCACTAACATTGCCATATCCATCAAGACTGACCACTTCAAGTCGCTTGTCGACAATCAGGTCTCCGGTTAGAACTTCCTTGAGAGTCAAATTGACCTGCATTACAGGCATTGTTCTAAAGTGCAGATCTACACGGCTACTCGAATCATCATCGATAACAATACGCTGACGGTAAATCTCCGAGATATTAGTTGAATCACTGGTGAATGGATGAATTACAAATATCCATTCCCCTTGAGGAACATACTTTGAAAAGCTACCATTTTCATCAGTGAGTATAGTATCAAAGACACTTTTATCATTTGCATCTACGTACCAGATTATTGAATTATTCATCGGCGTACTATTGTCATCTTCGACGACCATTCCAGTCACCAGCCATCTCGGCTCAAGTGCGATTTCAAAAGCAGTTATATCGCCATCAAGACCGACTTCTAATCCAGGGATTGCATCAAGCGGTAACGATGAATAATCTGTAGCGTTTTCATCGGATGGCTCGAAATAATCGATTACGACATTATAGCGTCCAATAGAGATATTGGCGACCAATTCACCATCTAGATTGTAGTCTGCCGAGGTCAAATTGACCGCTATGCCATGTGCGGTAGTTGGCACGAGCATGACATCGGGTTGAACCGCGGTTCCATTCTCCCAACTTCGCTCATCCTCGTGATCGAGATAGATTCGCAGTGTCACTGAAACATTAACCGGTTCAGCAATGAAATTCAAGCTATTATTTCCAGATTGGTTGAAGATAAAGTTGGAATAACTAGATGCATTCATTTCAGTATTTGAAAGACTGAAATCCCACGAACCTGGTTGGAGATTGAATGAAAAGTCACCAATGATGCTAATCTCCTCTCTCCACTCAAGCCCATCCTCATTTACTGCAATTACCTCAACTGGCTCCCAGTCAGGAATTGCCGAATCCCAGGTGAGGCTTGCATTTCTCAAACTAACCTTGCCAGAAACCTGCGCGGTTTCCGCAAGGAAAAGGGCATTTGGAATATCATTATGGTAAATACCGTCTGCAGCATCAGCCAATAGAATACCGGTGCTAGCCTTGGAGAATGAATCAATTGCAGTGATGTGAAATGCTCTATCAACTGGCAACCTCATCGAGAAATCACCGGTGATATTAGTCACGGCCTCAAGATCGATATTTCCTGAGCGGAAATGAATGAATAATGAGGTTGATGCGGTTTCGAATTTGCTGGTATCAAAGGTATTATTGGTGAGGTTGGCAAGGTCCGTGTCATCATCATGGGGCAGATAAACGGTCCCGTTAACCCAAGCCGACTCGGTATAATCCCAAGTTATCCCGGTTTGATTATCATTTGTCACTTCAAGTTCTTCCCATAATACGTGCAAATCATCGCCGTTATCAAAAGCGATCCAAGTTCCTTGAGTCAACTCGACTTGTAGCATACCACTGGCATTTGCGGTCACATTAAATGTGTGTGCAGCACTTTCTCCGGTTGCAATATCGACATTGGTGAAAGTTACAACCCTATTTCCGACATCGAGCACCTCGGTGACTCCATCGGAAGTATCTACTGCTCGCAATTGAACAGTGACATCAGTCAGGTATGGGATTTCCATTCCCTCGAGCAATGTTATATTTGCTTCATCACCCTCCTTGATAACAAAGGTCGCATTGACATCATAAAGACCATCTGAATCGATGTCAACTCGCCAATAATATTCACCTGGAAGTATTGGCCCGTGTGAGAAATTTCCGTTTTCATCAGTGCTGAAGGTTGTCAACTCGGACTCGCCGAGTGCGATATCGATAATTTCCATAGTTTGGTTAACCACTGGAGTATAATCGTCCATCATCAGGACATCACTAAAGAGGAACCCGGGGATTGAGAGGTCGGTATCAGTTATACTGACAGGGACATTCATCGTTTGTTCCATAACATGAGTTCTACTATTTGGTAGCACTATTGTCACTTGGTATTCACCTGGGACCATGCCGCTCAAATAGAATGAACCGGGGTTGACTATATCGCCAGAGAAATATCCTGAACCGATGAATTGCCCGGTTCCATTGATTTGACCTATGCCATCGAAAGTACCTGAGCCCTCAAAGTTCTCACCTACCAATTCCTTGCGTAAGGTTACCACTCCTTCAGCGGTCATTCGTCCGTTGGCGATCACCTCGCCTGATAGATAGTAGGTATCGGCCTCAGATGTGGAACAGATTGTTTCGTTTTCAGGCACAACCGGAACCTCTTCCGTGTTTTCACAGGCGACGATGGTGCTAGTATTGAGCCAAGAGGCGACCAAAGTACCAGAACCACTCCAAGTGCCATTGGCAGAATATGATCTACCATCGGTTATTAGGCGAGTGTAATTACCGGTGAAATTCGTCACATAGGCCAAGCCTTCACTACTGGTAAAGGTACCCTGTTCATCAAAGACTACCTCGCCAGAACCATCCATTATTCTCACTTCATCGGTGCTAAAAGAACCGCTGGTGGCATCAAGGGTAATGTTATCCATCTCATTCCAGATATTGTCAAGAATTATCTCTGCACCGTCGAGGGTATCGCCCTCGAAATCCTCATGGCCTCCCCAAACCAGCAATCCTTTGATTCCTGTGCTTGAAACAAGCACATCTACTGATTCAGTAATCTGCTGTTCACGGTCCGCTTGTGCACCGGTGACGTTGATCACGCTCTCACCAAGCCAAGTCATATTCGAGACCTGCCCTAGAACCGCAGTAATAGCATTGGTTTGGCGATCTTCATTTTCTTCGATTAACACATCGGAAAGACCATTAGCGTATTGGCCTGAAGTGATAGATGATCTATCAGCAACTGGATTGAATTCACCGACATATGCAGAGACTCTGATCTTGCCAGCAGGTGCTAGGAATGAGTAAGTTCCATCTGCAGCAGCATCCGTAGCTCCAATTGGAATCCAGTAATTATCTATATCCTCATCGGTCGCATCCTCGCCACTGAAAGCGTCGCGCTCAAAGAGAAGTCTTACGTCGTTGAGGTTTTGACCGCTTTCAGCCATTTCGACAGTTCCAGTGATTTCAGCACCAGCGTAATATTTCATAATCTTCACTTGTGAAGTGGCTCTAAGTACTTGAGAACCTAGGGTATTTTCCGTAGAATTATCATACCAATTTGCGATTACAAAGTGATTCATCATTGCACCTGGCATTGGTAAAGCATTGGCTAGGAAGGTGTTGGGGCTACCACTAGTACCGATATGTAATCCCGGTTGTGGATTCATTCCTTCACTAGCAACACCGAGGGTTGAGGCCCCATAGCCGACATAGGTTCTTGCGACCATGGTCTTGAAAAATTCAGCCTTGTGATCGATTCTAACATCGCTCAATTGCAATGGATCTATATCGGAACCTGATTGCTGATTGATGTAATCTTTTTGCATTGCTTCATCGAACTCTACACGTGTCATTTCATCGGGGAATTCGCCACGAACTGTCTCGTAAACCTCAGTCATGAAGGTATTGAAATCCTGACCGGATAGGATGGTTGGTGCAGTGAAAATTCCAGTTGGGTTTCCACCGTTGAAGTTTGCATCTGCATTATAGCGTCCACCACGTGGGTAAAGTCGGTGATCGACTGCGAAGTAACGTATCTCGTGATTCCGGGTAATAGTTTCACCAGGGGCTCCTTCGTGATCTTGCACAGTATAGACACGATTATCCATCAAATCGGCATAGAGGTCGTTTAACTTCTCAGAATCCAGACTATTAGTCAGTATTTGAGTGACGGTTGCAAGTCTAGCATTATCGCGATGAATGTGGGTTGAAACCGAGTTGAATTCCACAACCAAATCGTCGGTATACCAATAATCACCATAGATGTAATGTGTGGTTTCATAGGTGGTATCTCTTGCGGTTCGCACCTTGTAGTTGAATGAACTATTAGCCGAATCAAAAGAGGTCCACGACTCACCAGCACAGGTGTTTGCTGATTCCGATTCGCACGGAATTAGAATTCCATCTTGATAAATCCTGAAGACATTGTCGGCAGAGGTACTGACAAGACCATTCATCAAATTGTGCCCTTGAGCGATTACTAAATCTTCATTGGTCTGAATCACCTGGAATGCGTGAACTGAAGTCGTAGCAGAATCCTCACTGGTCTGCACCGATTCAATAACATCAAAGGTATTTTGGCCCAAGTGATTTACCATACTATTTTCAAAGTGATTGGTGAAGGCTAAGCCGCCGCCATGATGATAATTATACGAAAGATCACCCTTTCCTAATTGCCAGATGAACATTGCCACTAAATCATCCTGATTTCGAGCCAATAGCATATTTCCTGTAGCAGGAATTCCAGATTGGAAGTTATCGGAGACAGATGGGTGCTCACCATTGTCCAGTGCCTGGAAACCATAATCCCACCAAGATACGAAAGCCGGCTTATCGGAATATGACATATTAGCATCTTGTTGTGAAAGCCAATCATAGGCCCTATTCCAACCTTCATCGTTGAATCCACTACCGAAACTTCCCAGATACCAACGGCCACCTGAATTTTCATAATTACTATCGTCGAGAAGAGAAAATCCAAGTTGGTTCCAGCGCAATAGGTCAGGGAGTACGTTATAGATATCCTCATCGATTCCAGATTCATGCTCAGAACTACCTGGAATCGCAGAATCGAGACCATATGTAGCATGCTGACTTACCAAGATTACCAAAATCATACCGATAGCACTGAATTGAGGTGTGCGCCAAAGCGCTTTGCGTGCACCAGATATTCTATCGCCGGGAGTGCGGATACCCAAGCGCCTCCACTCCTTTAACATACTTCCAGCACCGCTATAACTCCAAAGGGAAACTATCCCCCATGCTCCAAGGACAGCCATTGCCGGAGATGCGTTGAATACGAATCTACCAGCAGACCAAGCCATGTAAGATGCTATTAGCACCCACATGCCCAAAACCAAGCGAACTTGTTGTCTCTGCCGCAATCCTTCCCAAAGGGCAATGATTCCCATCGAGAGAGAGAGGATGAAGACAATAGGGCCAAAGCTGGCGAATAGCATTCCCCGATTAGGAGCACTCGCTTCAGCGATTGTTCCGAAAATCTTGTTCTTGGTGAAATATCCCGAACCAGTTGTCAACACGTTCCAGGAATTAGACAATTCGAAATATTGTAGCACCCACAATAAACCAAGGAAGATAGTGCCACCAACGAATAGTGTTCCTAGAACCAGTAGCCAGGGTTTATCACGGAAACCAGTGGTGATGAAACCGATTGCTAGAGTGAATATCGCGATGAAAATCAAGGGCTGAAGCCCAGTTGAATTCCAGACCAAATCCATCTGTGGGTGAGCATAGAACGGTAATGTCATCAAGAAGATGACACCGATCATCACCAGATTTATCGTGGTGATAATAGTGCTGTCACGGCGCTTGAACATATTCAAAGCAACCTGTATTGAATAAGTCAAGAATATGATAGCTGGTCCGTATACGAATCCCTTCCAGCCGAGTGCGACCAGTCCGATACACACACCAGCAGCGATTGCGTTTGCCACCGCTATTTTCCTCTTCTCGAAAACGGTTTTGGCTGCGTTTAGCAAAGATATAGGCTTAGCCGAAATGCTCTTTGAAAGACGCTCGTCTCCTCCGTTCTTTACTGCTCGAAGGTAATACATGAAACCAGCAGAAAGGAATAGCAAAACGAATGAATCGTGATCTGCTAGACCCCAAGTGCTGTGAGTCACGTGACTTGGCATGAATGCGATTAACCAAGCAGCGATTACTCCAGCACCCTTGCCGAAGTGATCCTTTGCCATACTTGCTATTGGGAAGATGATGAAGGCTCCAAAGATTGCAGGTAGAGCGAGCATTGACCACCAAGCAGCATCGGTAACCGATATCTGAAGGAGAGGTGCAAGAATCATTGCTCCAATCGCTAACGACCAAGTGAATAACGGCGGTCGAGGATTGATTCCACCTAACGGGTAAGAACGGTCAGCATCGACGATAAGATGTGCATTTTGGGCAAGGATATAATCCACTACACGCTTCATGTACCAAGGGTCAGAACCACCAGTCATATCCCACGTAGCAGTCCCATAAGCATTCATCGAAGGAACCGCATACCATTGTATTCGAATAGCCAATCCAATGATGAAAGCACTGAATATCATTATTCCTGCCCAGTGGGCAGACCAGAATTTGCGTGCACCTGAAGGGTCGTGACTCTCGCGATTCATCCAGCCACCATATTTCTCATGAGTGCTGAACCAATAGATGATTACACCAAGAGCGAATGTAATACCGAACCAAATCCATACAGCCCATGCTCCTTTGAAGTTATCGTTCTCCCAGAAGCCAGTATCATACCAAGCCGAAACCTGATAGAGTATCCACATTGCTGTGGTCATCATTGCCCGAGTAAACCATCGCTCTGCGACCATGTATGAAACAATCAATGCGATTACTCCGGTGAGAAGAGCTGGCCAATAGCCAACATAGCCATGATAACCCTCCTCGTAGACCATTCCGAGGCGATCTGCATCGCTTACACTGCGCATGAACCACAAGGTAGCTGCATGTGCTGATGCCCAGACTAACAATGCGATTTGAAGCGGTAGAGTGGCCTTATCCCACTTACCCTTGATAGGAGAAATGTGACCAAACCAGCCACCATTACCTGCGGGGTTAAGCACTCCACGAGCGAGAACTGCTACTAGGAAACCAAGGATTATCATTATCGTCCACATGGTAAAGAAAACGAAAGCCATGCCTTCACGCAAGGCGTTGATGCGATTATAGATAGACGGACTATCATTGCTGTAGATCGTATATTCGGAAACCTGATTCGCCCCATAATATGCTCCAGCAACCATTGCTAAAACAAATCCAACCGAGGCAAAGGTTAGGATTGTCGCCCACTCGTGTTTTGATTTTCCATCCAAAACTTGAACGCCGAACATGGTGATGAAAACCAATGCTGCAAGCAAATTTGAATCACCGGTCATCTGCACTACCTTAGCAAGAATCGCAGTTACCACTAGAGTGATGAGGGAGACACGCTCGATGGAAAGGTTGAGAATCTGCTTCTCACGAAGTATGCGTGGTGCGATTCCGAGCATCGCAGCACCCGCCACTGCAAGCAGTGGGAACATTTCGTCAGTGTCCAAGGATAAACCGAAACCGCCTATCCAATTCGCAGCTAGAGCCAATAGTACTGCGAGAGGCGCAATTAGCAGCCCCAGCAGTGCCTTCGACGTACCATTATGGTCGCCTGATTCTCTCTCCATATTGTTTCCCTCTGTATTTCAGCACCCAGCCTGAAGGCTGAGAGCGACTTCGCCACTTTAGACCCTCTTTTAATGATACCCATCATCGAGCACAAGGCGCTGCCGTCGCCCGAAAATGGCCACATCCTCAAGGCCATCACTTCACAGAGCACGATGCCCAATGTCTCGGCGGTGGTGTGAACCTTGAAGAGTGATGTTGTCAATCAAGGAATAAGCGATGGACGCCGCCCCTTTCAAGTCGGTCGAAATTCCAGTGCAGGCAAGAACTCGACCACCGGTAGATACCAATTCCCCAGCGCGTATTCCCGTGGCAGCATGGTTGACCCAACCACCTTCGCAAGCACTTATTCCAGTGATTGGCTTACCATTTGTGACTGGACCGGGATAGCCTTCGGATGCCAAAACAACCGTCAGCGCACAGGCGTCATGGAATTCAACTGAGAGATTGTGAAGTTCATCATTGGCCGCGGCTGCCAAAAGATTACCAAGGTCACTGGCGATCAAAGGGATAGTGACCTGGCATTCTGGGTCGCCAAATCTGACATTGAACTCAACCACATATGGATCGCCAGAGGAATCTATCATCAAGCCGATGTAAAGCACGCCGCGGTAGGGTGTCTCCAAATGGGAGAGGTAGGAATGCATCGGCTCCACTACTCGCTCAATCACTTTGGTTTGGACCTCTGGAGTGTAAACAGGAGCGGGCGCATATGCCCCCATACCCCCTGTATTGCGGCCTTTATCGCCTTCGAATTCTCGCTTATGATCTTGACTTGGCGGTAAACAAATATAGCCCGAACCATCCATCACCACCAGCAAACTAGCCTCCTCTCCTGCTAGAAACCCCTCAAGTAAGACATGACCATCACTTGAAATTGAATCGGCGATGAAATCCTTGGCCTTGGCCCTATCCGTAGTAACCACGACACCTTTGCCACCGGCGAGAACATCGCGCTTGACCACCCACGGGTCATTAGAAAATTCATCGAGTGCCGCATCGATATCAGATGAATTGTCCAACAGAATGAACGGTGCAGTCGGCACATCGTTTTCAGCCATCACCTGTTTGGCAAAGACCTTGGAACCCTCGAGATGAGCCAATGCTGCAATCGGTCCGAAACAGGGGATGCCAACAAGGGCGAGAGAATCGGCTAATCCAGAGCATAGTGGAGCCTCTGGTCCTGCGACTACCAAATCACAAGCCAATCCACTTGCAAGTGAAATCAACCCCTCTATATCAGCGGCAGAAACATCGTGATTTGTGGCAAAATCAGAGGTGCCAGCATTTCCCGGTGTGCAGTGGATACTGGAAACACTATCCGCTGTAAATAAGCCCTTGCAGATGGCATGTTCTCTACCCCCGCCACCGACAACGAGCACACATCGCTCACTCATATCGCAATCGTGGTGAGTAGACCTCATCATTCTATCGCGACAAATAGTGCTGACAAATGGCGAGATTCTTATGCTGCCAACCAAAGGAGTGAGTATGACCACCCAAGGTAATCCACCCTTCGAGGACTTGGTTTTCATCATGCAGATGATGGTGGTTCTGTGGATTTACCTCCCGGGTTTTTTGGTCAATACCTTTGCTATGATGTGGGGGAAATGGTTTCCAAAGACCGGCTATGGTCCATGGCCGATAGATGGTGGTAGAACACACAAGGATGGCAACCGAATTCTAGGTGATGGAAAAACCTGGAATGGTTTGATTGGTGGGTCGTTTACTTCAGGCATCCTCTGTATGCTGATGGGATTACTTGTAGGGGCATCGAATAGCGCCCCATTCTTCAACCCCATCTATGAAAACGGCTGGTATTTCTTTGCTGGAGGCGCCCTTGGTGCATTTATTCTGGGAACACTTTTGGGCTTCACCTCATTGGTTGGTGATCTTTGTGGTTCGTTCATCAAGCGAAGAAGAGGGATGAAACGCGAGGGTGAGACCTCTTCCAAGGCCCCATTACTCGACACCTTGCCCTTTGCCATCAGCGTATTCGCGTTTGGCTTAATCCTCTTCCCAGGCACCCTTCACAGCGATAGCCAAATCATTCCAGCGATGATTGGTATCGTTGTAATAACCCCCATACTTCACCGTTCTTTCAACCTAATCGGCTATAAATTAGGCTGGAAAGATGTGCCTTATTAATGTGCAAACAAGCGCACCATTGATGTGCTCACTATGGTTCCAAGTAGCATGCGAAGAACTTTCGTCATCATGATGATGGCCCTATTAGTGGCTAGCCCAGCTTTAGCAGATGGTGGAGATGTCGATGATAATACCACATGGTCCGGACAGATTAGTTTGACTGAGAACACAACTATTAGTGGAAATAGTACACTCACCGTAGATGGTGATATTACAACGACCTCCGACCACACCATTACGATTGAATCTGGTTCGACATTGGATTTGAACGGCGCCACCTTACAGGGTCTTGCTACATACAAATTGAAGGTCAACAATAGTGCAACCGTGGTAGTGCCTGTCAGCAGTATGAGCGCATCGGGTAATGTGAAAATAAAGTTCAGCGAAGAGGTTACTAGTTGGGCCAGTCTCAACATTACCATAGACGGTAGTACTGAAATCAACGTCACCGGTATGGAAATAACAGTCGCAGCCAACCTTTCAGGCGATAATATCACCATCGAGTTCGTCCACCCATGGCAGGACATTCACATCTCGGATATCCAACTATCCGACGGCTCAAGCCAATCGATTGTAAGCCCTGAGCAATTATCTGGAGAGGGTATTCAGTTGATCAGTGAATCGGATTCAGCACTTTGGCATCTAATTGTCAAAGGTACATTGATTATTACTAATTCTGAAGTGATAGGGGGAGATATAATCTGTGAGGGTATATGCACCATTAGTGGCTCGACTTTTACCTCAAGCGGACCGATAGAAATTGCCGATTCGGGTTCCTTAAGCCTTACTGATTCAGCATTGACTGGTAGTAGAACCGATGAGGATATCATCGCTCACGATTCGGCAATGATTACTTGGACCAATAGCACAGGCACCGGAGGTGTGGTCGACAATTGGATTCGTCTACTTTCGAGCCGAGAGTTCCTCGTCGACGTGCCCGAGGCTATTGTCACCACAACAGGAATAGGATACTTTGCCAAGAATGCAACTGGCGACCGGCTCGATTGTGGCGTAACCACCCCTGAAGACTGTGATGGCCACATTTCTATTGCCAACTCGAAATTAGAACGTATCGTCGAGTGGCAAAATGGCGGTGGAGTGTATGGTACTGAGCAGGCATCAGCGAACATCTCAGTTGAAACCATCTGGGGTGAATTCTCAACAACTGTAGCACTGATTCCACATGCTAATGAAGTCCAGATCAACATCCCATTGCCTCATGTGACCATCACATCTGTTGAGCCAGCCGAGGATAAAGGGGAAGCAAATTTCAGCCTCGGTGTACAGATTCACGTAGCAAATTCAGGTGCGACTGATGCTGCTGTTCGCATCGAGTGCTTTGTCGATGGTGAATATGCCGATATCGCGCCGTCAACACCAACCATCAGCGTTGCTGCGGGCGGTGCTGCGATGGTGCCGGTAAACTGGCGTAATAGTGTTGGTGAAGATGTAGTGCTGGATTGCAAATTAATCATCCCCAGCCAATTCCATAGTGGAGATTTTGTCGGCACCAATGCCAGCACTAGTTCAACACCAGTAACTTGGGAAGCAGTGGATGATGATGGTTCCAACCTTTTCTATCCAATCTTGATTGCAGTTATTATCGCCATCGGCGGTGGAGTTGTGATAATGCGCAACCGTTCATCGTAATCAGCAAGCGGTTGCCTTTTGATTATTGGAGGTTTCATCATCGGAGTCGTTATCATTCCAACTCAATTCAATCATCGACCTTGAATCTGTGATTATCGAGCCAGTAACCTCATTGGTAATCGTTACCTCAAAGGTATAACA
>Ga0302123_10002945_pt1 | contig 11474 bp, 9 predicted proteins | sample CB21_321_MG_FD_203109 | JGI IMG/M metagenome (GOLD analysis project Ga0302123, IMG submission 203109) | Marine microbial communities from Western Arctic Ocean, Canada - CB21_32.1 | ecosystem: Environmental > Aquatic > Marine > Oceanic | place: Canada: Western Arctic Ocean | collected 2017-09-28 | reverse complement strand
GTTGCCGCAGCCGGGCTGGGATCTTTTTATGGAGGCCACCAGCATGTGTCCAATAGTGCGGTTGCGGGTTGTGATCGACACCACCCTCGGACGGCAGCGCATGCCGAGCTATGGCGACCCTGAAATTGACAAAGATCCGGAGGCGTTCCTGTCTTTGTTGCCGGAGTCCCTCAACCGCAAGATCGAGCGCGGTAAAGTCTGGGACTGGTGCTGGGATTTGGCAGGATTTCTGGCTCAAGCGTGGCCGTACGCCAACACTAAGCAGGGATCTGTGTACGGGCCGTGGGACGGTCGCACGCTCCTCGAGTGGGGCAATCCGGCAATCCGAGAAAAGCTGCCGGAACCACCGATCACAATGTGCGTCCACTACGCCATGGCATTCGTCCAATTCGCCATTGCCAAGCGTATACCAGCGCGGGCTGTGGTGACGACCGGCAACCTCAACAGCACTGATGGCCACTTCGTTGTCGAGGTTTGGATCGAGGCATTTCGCGGTTGGGCGATGATCGATCCGACCCTGCACCTGGCGTTCAGGGACTCGTCCGGCCGACCGTTGGGCGCCGCCGAGCTGTGGGGACAACGGGAGAAGCTCGCCGAGATGGCGGAGATCGGCGATGGGTTTCCCGCCGCCGATGAAGTCCGGAAGGAATTCTACGAATCCTCCTGCCGCACGGGCACAGCCTTTCGACTTACCGGTGTGTGGGGACGCCACGATTTCATCGATCGCCCGGAACTGGCGCCGCCCGCCCACGGTAGCACGCTTTATGCAGAGACTGATATCATCTGGTGCGCGACGGCCGAGACGACGGACGAACTCGGCATGTTCCCTGAGCAAAGACTCGCCCAACAGCTCAATCGCCCGCCATCCGTGCGCCCGAGTTTCGGCTGACGCCCAGTAGAACGGACGTAAGGTGGTCGTTGGCCACAACCAAAGTGGCACGGACCTTGAGTCTGCTGGCGACCCCGCCATTCTTGCCCGTGGTCTCGACGGTCCGGTGCCAGTAGACGTTTACTCGCGATACTGGCTGTCCGTGGCGACTTCTATCTGTATTGTCCCGTCGATGTAACGGGCAGGAATGCGCCGTGCCACTGCCAAAACGACCGAATGTTCGCCTGTCGCAACTTCTTGGCGATGAATGCGATGCCCGACAAAACTTGCGCCAAAAAAAGTTTCTCGAAAGTAGTAGTACGCAGGGATTGTCTGACCGTCATAGCCGCGGGCACTTGATCGAGCGGCGTCGATCCAGTACATTTATCTGTATATCCGTATCATGCCACCTCTATGCCCGGCCGCACCATGAACTTTCTGTTTGTGATGGACCCGTTGTCCACTGTCAAAATCGAAAAGGATACGTCTTTCATTTTCATGATCGGCGCGGAGCGCCGTGGGCACGATGTGTGGTATGTCGCGAACGACGGCATCCACTTGACCGATGACGGGGTCAGTTTCGATGCAGTGCCGGTGACGCCGCAAATGGATCCTGAGCAACCGTTCGTGTGCGGAGAACGCCAGCCGCTGTCGCAGAACGTTGTCGACGCAGTCTTCATCCGCACCGACCCGCCGTTCGACCACCGGTACCTGATGAATACCTGGCTGCTCGACCATCTGCCGCCGGACGTCGTTGTGATTAACGATCCCGACGGGATCCGCACGACCAACGAGAAAATCTGGGCGCTGCAGTTCCACGACCTGATCCCCCCTACCCTGGTTACTGCCGGTGAAGATCGGTTCACGAGCTTTCTGGCGGAGCACAGGAAGGTCGTCGCCAAACCGACTGACGGTTTCGGCGGGCAGGGCGTTTTCATTGTCGAGGACGGTGATACCAACGCCGGTGTCATCTTCGAAACGCTTTCGGACCATGGGCAACGCGCGATTATCATTCAGCGCTATATCCCGGAAGCGACGATTGGCGACAAGCGCATTCTGCTGCTCGATGGCGAGCCGCTGGGTGCGGTTCTGCGAGTCCACGGCGACAGTGATCATCGCAACAACTTTTTCGCCGGCGGCCAGCCGGTGGCAACCGAGATCAACAAGCGCGATCGAGAAATCATCGCCGCCCTGCAACCGCACCTGCGGCGGCTGGGTCTCATGTTTGTAGGCATTGACGTGATCGGGGACCGTTTGATTGAAGTCAACGTCACCTCGCCGACGTGCCTGCAGGAAATGAATCGTCTGTACGACGTCCAATTGGAAGACCGGGTCATCACCTTCGTTGAAGACCTGGTCCAGACGCGCAAGCGCGAACCCAACGTAGCGTGAGTTTGCTATGGAGTGTTGGAGTAAAAGGAGGCTTGGAGTAGTGGAAGACAGAGGTTTTCGGCAGTTTCGCAGCGCCCGGACTCCAATTTTTTCCGTCACTACCATCGCTCCATCACTCCGTCACTTCATCAATCCCATGGAGGTATCGATATGTTTTTGAAAGGGATCGAAGAAGAAGTATACGCCGGTAGCATGGATGGATCAGTCCTGCCTCTGTCCACTCAGGTTACGGATGATCTGGATGGGTTTGTCCGCGAGCCTGATGCCCGCAACATCGAGTACGCGACATCGCCGACCGCCGACTACATGTGCCTCGCGGAACAGTTGCAGGCGAGCCGTGACACGCTGTCTGCGTACCTCGCAGACCGCGATTTTGCAGTGATCCCCGGCAGCTGTATGTCCCTCCCGCACGACCCGGAATTCCTGCACTCGACTCCCGGCAATCCGTACCACGCCCATATCCGAAAAGCGCACGGGACCAGCGTCGTCACTACGAGTTGCCACATCAATATCAGTGTTGAAGATCCCGAGGAAATGATCCGTGCCTATCGGATTATTCGCATGGAAGCCCCGCTGTTTCTAGCCCTGTCCGCCGGTTCGCCGTTTCTCAACGGCCAGGCGACCGGTGCCCACTCGACGCGCTGGAAGATGTTTCCGCAGACGCCGAAGGATGTGCCGCTGTTTACCGGGTATTCCCACTATTGCGACTGGGTGCAGCAGAAACTGTGCAGCGGCGAGATGTACAACATTCGTCACCTGTGGCTTAGCGTGCGCCCCAACGGCGTTCAGCCCCTGGAAAAGCTGGAGCGCCTCGAACTGAGGGTCTGCGATCAAATGGGTGACCTCGCCGTGATGATGGCAGTCACCGCGTTGTTCGAAGCCAGGATCATGCAGATCCTGGATCATCCCAAGCTGGACCCGCTGGCGATCGACTGGATAGATTCCGCCAACCGCGCCCCCGCGCTCGTCGCCCTTGCCACAGCCAATGAGAGCGCTGCGGCCACTAACAGCCTCGATGCGGAATACCGCGATTGGCGTACCGGCCGCAATACGACGGTCCGTCACCGCATCGTCGAGCTTGTCGAATCTGTCCGACCCCTGGCGGCAGCTGCCGGTTTCGAGGAGCAGCTGCTGCCGCTGCAGTGTGTGTTGAAGAACGGCAACACCGCTCAGCGTTGGCTCAAGCAGTTTCATGCGGGACAGACGATTCCTGAGATTATCCAGCAGGCGATCCGCCAGAAATTCGACTGCGCGGTTGAACAGAAATGCATGCTGTGATATCGTGCGCTCCTATTATCTACGTTTCTTGCGCCGGCCCGTGTTCGGCGATGCCGTCTTAACATCAAGGAGAACCCTATGAAGACCCGCGCCGCAGTAGCTTGGGAAGCCGCCAAGCCCCTGGAAATTATTGAAGTGGACCTCGAAGGTCCCAAGGCAGGGGAAGTTCTCCTGCGCAACGTCGCGACCGGCGTCTGCCACACCGATGCGTTTACCCTGTCGGGCGACGATCCCGAGGGCGTTTTTCCGTCGATTCTCGGTCACGAAGGTGGCGCAGTTGTTGAGGAAATCGGCGCCGGCGTGACCAGCCTCAGCGTTGGCGATCACGTGATTCCGCTGTACGTCCCCGAGTGCGGCGAGTGCAAGTTCTGCAAGTCCGGCAAGACTAATCTTTGTCAGGCCGTACGCTCGACACAGGGCGCCGGTTTGATGCCCGACGGGACCAGCCGCTTTTCGAAGGGTGGCAAGACGATTTTTCATTTCATGGGTACCAGTACGTTCAGTGAATACACCGTCGTACCGGAGATCTCGATCGCCAAGATCAATCCGGCTGCGCCGCTTGAAAAGGTATGCCTCCTGGGTTGCGGTATCACGACCGGGATCGGCGCCGTGCTCAACACCGCGAAAGTCGAAGAAGGCGCGACTGTCGCTATCTTCGGACTTGGTGGCGTCGGCCTGAGTGCGATCCAGGGCGCCGTGATGGCGAACGCCGGCCGCATTATCGCCGTCGATATCAATGCCAGTAAGTTCGAGCTCGCTAAGCAGCTCGGCGCCACAGACTGCGTCAACCCTAAGGATCACGATGCGCCGATCCAGGACGTCATCGTCGAATTGACGGATGGCGGTGTTGATTATTCGTTCGAGTGCGTTGGTAACGTCAATCTCATGCGCGCCGCCCTCGAGTGCTGCCACAAGGGTTGGGGGCAAAGCATTATTATCGGAGTCGCCGGTTCCGGTCAGGAAATTTCCACGCGGCCATTCCAGCTCGTCACCGGGCGGTCCTGGCGCGGCTCGGCGTTTGGCGGCGTCCGCGGGCGTACAGAGCTGCCGGGCATCGTCGAAAAGGCAATGGCGGGAGACATCCAGATCGACCCGTTCATCACCCACACGATGCCGCTCGAAGAGATTAACGCCGCGTTTGACCTTATGCATGAAGGCAAGAGCATCCGCAGCGTTATCCATTTCTGAATGACGCTTCCAACGCAGCATAGGCTTCAAGCCTGTGTCCCAAATATTTGCACTGCCACCTGCCACCTGAAACCTGCCACCTGAAACCTAAAACCTGAATCATGAGCGAAATCACCCAAAAAAGCAGTGCGCATTGTTTCGGTGGCGATCAGCGCGTCTACAGCCACACTTCGAGTGCGCTGAACTGCGATATGAATTTCGCCGCCTACCTGCCCCCGCAAGCGGAAAACGGTTCCTGCCCGGTGCTGTATTGGCTGAGCGGCCTGACTTGCACGGAAGAGAACTTTATCAACAAAGCAGGGGCTCAGCAGTTTGCCGCGAAACACGGCATTATTGTCATTGCGCCCGACACAAGCCCACGCGGCGATGACGTGCCCGACGATGATAATTACGATCTCGGCAAAGGTGCCGGGTTCTATCTCAACGCGACGCAGGAACCGTGGTCGAAGCATTTTCACATGTACGACTACATCGTCACCGAGCTGCCGGCCCTCGTCGAAGCGAATCTGCCAGTTGCCAATCGACGCGGGATCTTCGGACACTCGATGGGCGGTCACGGGGCGCTGACGATCTCGCTCAAGAACCCCGGACGCTACCAATCAGTCTCGGCGTTTTCACCGATCATTGCGCCGACGCAGGTGCCGTGGGGACACAAAGCGTTCACAGCGTATCTCGGCGACGATCGCTCGACATGGGAGCAATACGATGCCACATGTCTGTTGTCCCAGGCCGGTGAGCGGCTGCCTATTCTGATTGATCAGGGGCTGGCGGATGGTTTTCTGGAGGAGCAACTGAAGTCGGATATTTTTGAGACGGCCTGCAGGGACGTGGGCCACCCTCTCGAACTGCGAATGCAGCCTGGGTACGACCACAGCTATTACTTCATCTCCTCGTTCATGGGCGACCACTTTGCCCACCACGCTAAAGCGCTTAGCGTGGCATAGGCTTCCAGCCTGTGTAATTTGCCACCTGACACCTGAAACCTGGTAATCTGATGAAACTCAAGATGCTCAAATGTGATTGGGGTATGGAATACCTCGGCGAACCGCCAAGACGTCTGGAAATTTACAAAGAGGCGGGCTACGATGGCGTCGAATGTGCCAACATCGGCATGGAACCCGAGGCGTTCTCCGACAAGATGGGCGAGCTTGGTCTCGACTATGTCGCAATGATGTTTTGTGATGACGAGCAGCAGTTTCGCGATCAACTCGAAGACGTTAAGAAGACGAAGCCGATCCTGATTAACTGTCACCCGGGCCGTGATCATTTCAGCTTGGAGCGTGGCATCGAGTTCTTCAAGAACGTCATGGAGATGGCCCAGGAAGTAGAGGCCCAGGTCGTCTACGAAACGCATCGTACACGCTGCCTCTATGCGCCTTGGACAACGGCGCGTTTTCTCGAGGCGATACCGGAACTGCGGATTTGTGCCGACCTCAGTCATTTTACGACCGTGGCGGAGGGCGATATGACCGGACCGATCTACAAGGATTTCATGGACATCGCGATCTCACGATGCGACCATATTCACGCCCGCGTCGGCTACACGCAGGGACCGCAGGTCCCCGATGCCCGCGTCGGTGAAGGGCTCACCTGGACCGAACATTTCGAGAAATGGTGGGACCGCATCATCGAAGAACGCAAAGCCGATGGTCGCGAGTTCGTGACGATTAATCCCGAGTTCGGCCCGCCGCTGTACCAGCCATTCGATCCCGTCACGCGCGAGCCTTTGGCGGACATCTGGGAAACCTGCCTGTTCATCACACAGCGGTTCCGCGAGCGCTGGGAAGGCCGGCTGTAAGGCTGGATAGCGCTTAGCAACTCTCCGATTGGCCGGAAGGCGACTGATGCTGCTCGACAGGTGTGCGTTGCCGCGGCTCACTCAAGGGGGCGGGCGATTATCCAGAGCCGCTCTGGATCAGGTCAACTCGGCTCCAGTTTTTTTGTTTCCGCGATTACGGGTTTCGAGATCGGACTTAAGTATCAATAGGGCAAGCTTAAACTGCCTGCCAGCCCGACCGAATGGTTCAAGCTCGTTCTTGAACACCATACGATTGAACTAATTCCTGTGTCTTTTCATATCGGCATTCGGGCCACGGAACTGCCGCAGCACCACAACTATCCGGTCGATAGATTGATAATCGCAACCGCGTTAATAAATGAACTGCCAGTGGTCACTCATGATATGCATTTCGATAGATATTCGCTCAGCGTAATATCGTGATATCGTGACGGAATCGCTGTTACAATCAGCTCGCCAGAAGCTCGTACAGGCGGCTGACGTGATCGTCGGCGATGCCGTGGGTCACGAACTCTTCGTGCAGGCGTCGCAAATACTCTTCGTTGTGGCCGCTGGGCCCAGTTGATTCAGCGATTTGAGCAGCGATCTCATGATCCGGCGCTGGTCCGAGATAGTTCGGATTGCCCGCGTGCGCTACGTAGGTGAGCGCCTCGATAGCAGTTCCTGAGGTTTCCGTGCACGCATCGACGATCAGGCGGTCGTAGCCGCCTTTCTCTCGATAATCGAGTTCGTCGAGAATCGTTTTTGATTGCGATGGGTCGATGCGATACAGCATTCCCCAGCATCTGGCGGTCGGCGCTTCGATCAGTGTCACCACCCGGCCAGGCGCCTCCGGTACGCCACGGTGATCCGTAGAGCCTTGCCAGAACCGGCGTTGCCAACCCGTGACCCAGGCCTTGCGCCGTTCCTCATACGGAAACGACGGGCGCCAGATCAGTGAGCCGTAGCCGAATATCCATTGTGTTGACATGACTTGTTAGTGACGCAAAAGTTGGTCCATGTTGCCTCGGTGATTCAGGCTAGCTGTGAATGGCACAGACTTAAGGATTGATCTGGAATATGGTCACTCCTCGTCTGAGTCCCGCCTTTCAGGCGGAAGTTTTCCAAGGGCTTTCGGCCCGGATATTGCCTGCGTTTTCGGGCGGGCTGAAAGCCCGCGTGAGGGTTGCCCCCGGCGCTCTCGCAAGCTCGGGACCGCTTCAAAGGCGGGACGCAGACGAAGACTTACGCCATAGCCCAACCAATGCCACTTTTCACTCCTTAAATCGGTGCAATTCCAGGTTAGCTGTAGTGCTTTTTCCCATGAGCGATGATGTCGTCGCTCTCGAGCATCTCGACGCCCTTTTCCGGATCGATCATGTACGGCACCTGTACTTTGCCGGAGCGCTCGCGCAACTCAGCGCCGTACCTACTGTCCGTAAGCGGCCCGCGCAACACCGGCTTGGTCGTGTAGGCGATGCTGTTTACCTCCATGAATTACCGGACTCCCATGCAGTACGGACAACTTTCGGAGAGGTAGAGTTCTATCATTTTAGGTATCTTCATTGTCGATCAGATCCCCAGTCACTCAACCATCTGCTCACCATGGGATGGCAGTGATCAGGCTTCGACTTTCGTTCGCATCGTGACAAATTCTTCGGCAGATGTCGGGTGGATCCCTACTGTCGCGTCGAACATCGACTTCGTGGCACCCGCCTTAAGTGCGACCGCGAAACCCTGAACGATCTCGCCGGCTTCTGGGCCTACCATATGGACACCTAAAACACGGTCTGTATCCCTGGCGACGACCAGTTTCATCATTGTTTTCTCGTCCAGGCCCGACAGGGTATGCTTCATTGCACGAAACGTCGATCGGTAAACATCGATCTCGCCGTGGCGTTCGCGCGCCTGCTCTTCCGATAGTCCTACCGTGGCCGCCGGCGGTTGACTGAACACTGCGCTGGGCACGCAATCGTAGTCGGGAGCAGTCGGGCAGTCGCCAAACAGCGTCGCTGTCAGCGCCATCGCTTCGGCGATCGCGACCGGCGTCAGGTTCATGCGATCGGTGACGTCGCCGATTGCGTGGATGCTGGGCACTGAGCTTTGCGACAAGTCATTGACAACTACAGCGCCTTTGGCATTCATGTCGACACCAGCCGCTTCGAGGCCAAGGTCGGCCGTGAGCGGCAAGCGCCCGGTCGCATACATGATGACATCGGCGGTGATCGTTGAGTTGTCGGTCAGCGTCGCGACAAATGCATTTTCAGTTTTTTCGATGCTCGTAACGTTCAAGTTGAAACGTAAGTCAATATCCTTCTTCAGCATCTCGTCGCGCACCGTTGTGCGGACATCGCAATCGAAGCCGCGCAGAAACAGATCGCCGCGGTACAGCTGCGTAGTCGCTGCCCCGAGACCGCTGAAGATGCCGGCGAACTCTACCGCGATATACCCGCCGCCGACGATTAAAACGCGCTTTGGCATCGCCTCGAGAAAGAACGCTTCGTTCGACGAAATCGCATGTTCGATGCCGGGAATATCCGGCAAGTGCGGCCAGCTCCCGGTTGCAACCAAGATATGCTCTGCAGTGATTTCCTTGCCGTTGACGGCGACCGTGTGCGGGTCGACGATCGTTGCGCGCCCAGTGAACTGCTCGACGTCAGCTTTGCTCAGAAGCGAGTCATAGATGTCGTTGAGCCGTGCGATTTCCGCATTCTTGTTCGCTATCAAGGTTGGCCAATCGAAATCGGCGTCGCCGACCGTCCAGCCGAAGCCCTTTGCAGCACGGAATTCCTCGTGAAAATGAGAGGCGTAGACCAATAGCTTCTTCGGGACGCAGCCGACGTTTACACAGGTGCCGCCTAGATAGCGGTCTTCCGCTACTGCTGCCCGCGCGCCATACTGGGTGGCGATGCGGCTGGCGCGGACACCGCCGGAACCGGCGCCGATCGTGAATAGGTCGTAGTCGTAGGACGTGCTCATGTCTGCACTATGTTTGTCATTATGGTCCGTTGGCGATGCCGCTACGACGGGGGTCGCCGGCACCATGGAACGTTGTGTTGTCGATATCGACCAGGATCGAATTGGCCGCACCCATCACCGATTTGATCTCGATAGTATGTCCCATCGCGCCGAGTAACCTGATCGTATCCGGACTGATCCCAGGCTCCAGCCGGATCGCGTCGGGCAGCCATTGATGATGCACGCGCGGCGCGTTGACTGCAGCCTGGATGTTCATGTCGAAATCGATCACATTGACAATCACTTGTAGCGTCGTGGTGATGATGCGCGAGCCGCCGGGACTGCCGGTGATCAGAAACGGTTTGTTGTCCTTTAGTACGATCGTCGGAGACATCGAGCTGAGCATGCGCTTGTTCGCTGCGACCGCGTTGGCGGTGCCGCCGATCAGCCCATACGCATTCGGGACCCCCGGCTTGGCGCTGAAATCGTCCATTTCATTGTTCAGTATGAATCCGGCGCCGTCGACGACGATTCCGGACCCGAAGCCGAAGTTGATTGTATAGGTGTTCGAGACCGCGTTGCCATGTCGATCGACGACTGAAAAATGTGTAGTCTCGCCGCTTTCCCAGCCTGGCGGTGTGCCAGGTGCTACCCTCCGGCTCGGGGTCGCGTAGCCCTCGTCGATACCGTTGCGCAGCGTCTGCGCATATGCTTTGGTTGTCAGTCCGGCGACCGGGACATCGACGAAATCCGGGTCGCCCAGGTATTTCGAACGATCGGCATAGGCCCGTTTCATCGCTTCCGCCAGCAAGTGAATCGTTCGCGCACTGTTGTGACCCGATGCCGCCAGATCGTAGCCCTCGAGGATATTGAGAATCTGTACGATATGCACACCACCGGAACTGGGCGGCGACATGCTGAAGATGTCGTATCCCCGATACGTCCCGTGAACCGGTTCGCGGATGCGTGGGGCATAGGCGGCCAGGTCAGCCGCCGTCATCACGCCGCCGTGCCGTTTCATTTCAGCCTCGATCAGCGCCGCAGTTTGTCCCCGATAAAAAGCGTCAGTCCCCTTGTCTGCGATCGCCTGGAGTGTCTCGGCGAGATCTTTCTGAACGAATATTTCGCCTGGCTTACAGACCGTGCCGTCGGCGTTAAAGAAGACTTTTTCCGTGGCGGGCCAGGTATGGAGGCGCTCCGCGTACGCCGCGATGCTGTCGACGAATCTTGCGCTGGCGGGGAAGCCGTCGGCCGCGAGCGCGATTGCCGGCGTGAGTGCCTCTGCCAGCGAGATCGTTCCGGCTCGTTCCAGCGCCATCGCGAGTCCGGCGACAGTTCCCGGCACGCCGGCTGAGCGATGGGTGAAGCGACTCGCTTGCGAATCGGCGTTGCCGTCCGCGTCGAGAAACATGTCCCGGTGCGCAGCGGCTGGAGCAGTCTCCCGATAGTCGATGACCGTAACCCCGTTGCGGTCTGCCGGTTTGACCAGCATAAAGCCGCCGCCGCCAATATTGCCGGCCCGCGGTCTGATGACTGCGAGTACAAACCCGACTGTCACCGCCGCATCGACGGCATTACCGCCGTTGCCCAGTACGTTGACGCCGATCTGGGTAGCCAGGGGTTCACTGGTGACGACCATCCCGTGGTTCGTCACGATCGGTCGCACAACATCCCCTTTGTCTAATGCAAACGGATTCGCAGCGACCGCCGCAACGGAAATCCAGATAACGGCACAAGTCAGAATTTTCATGGAAACCTCCTGCGCCAATCTATATCCCTTGCCATCCGGTTCAATCCGCGGCCGGGTGATCGTGGGGTGGGGGACTAACGCTCGGACTCCTTCGCGACGCGAGCGATCCGCTTCTTTATATTTTCGACGCGCTGGGGCGTCACATCATTCATAGCAGATAAAGTTTTGACGAGCTGTCTCGCTTCATCGAGGTGGCCAGCTTCGACATGTATTTTCGTTAGTGACACGAGCTCAGGCGCTGTCAGCGTTATGTATTGCTGTGC
>Ga0302123_10002944_pt1 | contig 11475 bp, 11 predicted proteins | sample CB21_321_MG_FD_203109 | JGI IMG/M metagenome (GOLD analysis project Ga0302123, IMG submission 203109) | Marine microbial communities from Western Arctic Ocean, Canada - CB21_32.1 | ecosystem: Environmental > Aquatic > Marine > Oceanic | place: Canada: Western Arctic Ocean | collected 2017-09-28 | reverse complement strand
TCCCATACCCATCACGGCGACGCTTTAGATGCCAATCCGGTCAGTAAAGACACGCTGGTGTTTTTCCGACCGCCGGATGAGGAAGAGTCGTCATGATACCCCTGCTTTACGCCAATAACGCGGATATCAAGTACCCGCTGAGTGATTTCCACGAGGTCGATATCCCTAACGATATCCTATTGGATCTCTCTATCAGCGTCCCTGCCGGTATAGACCCTATTCTGGGGGCACTGCGTGTAGGCCCCAGTACGGTGTTTGTGTCAATAGAAGATCGGAGAAACCGGGCCCCTGTAGCTTCGGTACTTGTTACATACCCGGTGGCCGCAAAGGTTTATCCGCTTGACATGACAGTGGTGGGGTTTGGTTGGGTAATATTTGGTTCCCGAGTGACTACAGGAGAACCTTACTTCAGCGGAGATGTCACCGTTGACCTGGATCCTGAGGTTTTTGTGACAATGCAGAAAACGGCTCCGAGGATGAATCTTACCGTTAATGGTTTCCCTCAGGATATCACTAACGTGCTCACCCTTCTCGCAGGATCTGAGCTCGTAACGGTGACTGCAGAGAACTCCACAATATACATTGATCGTAATGACGATGTGATGACGGAAGAGGATATTTTGGCGTTGAACGCGGAGTCCTCTGAAGATGCCTTTGCGGAAGCTGGGATGCTGTTCACCGTAGCGGGAACGGAACCCGACGATGCCGGAAACATTGATATTCAAGTTTCGGGATGCGCGCAGGATTGTGGAGATGTCCGAGCTCTCTTGCTTCCCAACGGGAATCTCGCTTTAGCCGAGGAAGGCGAGATGCCCCTGGATATATTCACCCCGCGGATATTCAAAACAGGGGACACTTGTGCTCCTGAGGAGGGGATCTTCGAAAACAGTAGTGAGGCTGTCGATGCCTTCACCGGGTGTAACAATATCATCGCGATAGATATCATAGATACTACAGAAAGTGTTCCTGATTGTAATAACTGCGATCCTCCGCTTGCTTTTACCTATACCGTGACGTTGAGCGGTCTAATCGGTCCCTGGTTAGCTTGGAATGGGGCGCATACCGTGACCTGGAAAGACGGTTGTAATTGGTACGATAGCGAGGAAAAACTAAAGATGTTCATCGTCAGCACCGTTCCCTCGCCCGCCTATTATTGGTGGCTTGTGCTGACGGCTACTCCGGGTGATACTTTGACATGGGTCGGTACAAACTGGAGCCCTTGTGCTTCCCCCGTCAATTTATTTGCAAGTGAAAGTGTGGACTGTACTTCTACTGACCCAGCCGATTGCACGGCTCAAGGCGATCCCCCGGACAACCCTCCCTCAACGGCTTTATGTGCTGTCACAGCCGACTTGAACCCCGCTCAGCACAGGGCCATCGGTACCCTATATACCGTGGAGAGATAGATGCCTTCATATATTATACGAAATGGTAATTTCAGGGATGAAGTAACTCGGTATTCCTATCCCTTCGATGAGCTGTCGAGTCTCGAGGATGAGAATGTGTTCATTGGTACCGATCTGCTTATCGATGCTTCTTTATACATAAAAGAGGCTGCTGAGCTTCCTCTGCATATCAGTACTGTAGATGGTACCTATGGAGAAAAAGACGAGGTACGTTTGTTGATCTCGGACAAAACCGGGGTCGAGGTTGGTCGGGTTACCCTGGACTACCATACCGAAGAAGCCGAGGTTATCGGTACCCGCGGGGTTCCTGTGGGAATCCTTGTTTTTAATTCCGCGGGACTGGCTCGGTTCATCGGACGGGTAACAGGCAACATCTTTACGTTACTGCCTTCTGTGGCTTCGTTTCTGCTTGATGTCTCCCATGTCTCTGAAGTCGAGTATCTAAGATACATTATTATCGATGGGGCCGCGGTGTACGGGGATATCCGTATAATCGCCCGTCACGGGTGTCGATTCGCGGTAACCGAGGATGGCGAGTTGCGTCTGGATATCGTAGGGGACCCCCACCAAACTTTATCTAGGCAGCCCGTTGTTAGTATTAATGGTGTTAAGAACAGATCGATATGGCTGGCCAATCATCCCAGAGCTAATCTCCGGATCGATAATTCCGACGGTGCGATTCGATTCGTACAGGCGAGCGAGGCGACATGACGACTCGACATGTATCCGCAGAAAACGATTATCCGTTCCAAGGCGTACTATCGGATCCTGATGCTGCGGCTGTAGCCGGTATTCTGGATCTATATTTCATTATCCAGGGGTCGGCAACAGGGAGCGGGACCACAGAGTCTTCATCTTCATCTTCATCGGCGGCCCCTGTAGTGCCTCTTATTCAATTGTCATCTTATACAGTAGGGGGGTCGGAGACGGAGTTTATGTTCGACGCTGTATCAGGATCCAATATTTGGGAGATTGCATTTAGCGTACCCAACACCGGGGCTTCCCTGGGACAGGTTTATAACGACGACGCTACGTCTTGCCATGCCGTGTTGATTTTTAACTCCGATAAAATACCTACCTCGGGAGGCGGCTCCACGAGTATTCCTGTGGAACCCGGGCGCGCACAATGGCATGTTGAGCAAGTTGATGATCTGAGTTTTTTCAACATCGATAGATGTAACGGGGTGGAGAACGAAGATTCTTCCTGGCCCGTATTCGAGGAACAAAGTTCGAGTTCCGGTTACAATACTCCCATAGTCAGCTGTTTTTCCTGCGATCCGCCCCTTGCCTTTAACTATGCTTTGACTTTGGGCGGTCTTACAGGTCCCTGGGAGGCTTATAATGGTACGCATGTTTTGACCTGGGACGCGTCCGGTAATCACTCGAATCCCCAGAGGGAGTGTCTGTGGTCTGCCGACATTCTCACAGGTACCCTACAGCTCTATCCCCAGGGTTTACATTTAATGTATCCCACACCGTGGGAGGTGAAGTTGATCGTGCCGTCGGCGGACCCTCTTATCTCATTTACGTTGACCTGGTCGACTCCAATTAGTACCTACTGTGATATCGTGAGGGATTTTGAGGAGGGTGGGACGGGGTATACCACTACTCCTTTCTGCCAGGAAACCGGAAACACGCCGGGTCCCGCTTGTTCAGTTCAAGGGGTAGGGGCGACTATATGTTCTTTGAGGCCTTTTTATTCCGATATTGTCGTGGACTGGGTAGACGGTTATAACCTTGAGATAGAGGCGTCTTCAGGTTCTTTGGAGCTTGTGGTGGCTGCTGGCATCGGGGCAGGCACTTCCCCGGATTACGGTGACACGGGAGAGAACTGTACGTCCTCAGATACCAACGTTCTTGACGATGCCATATTGGTTATCAATGGCGTGCCTCCGGTAAACGGAGATATACCCTTGGTCACGTCACCAGAAATCGGGATACAAAGGACTCGAGGACTCATTGAACTCGTAATAAGATGATACGAATTTTTACATCCGAAACAGATCCTGCTGAGGGTGCCGTATACCGGGATCTCAGGGGGTGTAATGTCCTCGAAGTAGAATACGGCAGCAGCAGCAGCAGCTCGGAGGAAGTATTTCCACCATGCGGGACTTGTATAGATACCTCAGTGGTCGGTATCATATCGCCCCCCGGCTGCGCGACCTTCCGGGTTACGGATAATGAATTTGGCCGATTGCCTACGGCGTTCGCCGGCGATGTGCATACAGATCCCTACGGATACGATGATAGGTTTGAGGACCTGGCGGCTCCTTTCCCCGCCCCGGATCCGACGTGTCCGACGCCACCCTCGATACTGGATTACCCGGATTTGTGGACACGAGCAGGGGATATCTCTACCGCACTGCAAGACGATATACTGCAGGATGACTGCTATTGTTTGGGGGAGGGGATAGACCGAAATACCCTGGCGATTGGAAGACCTCAGTTTCCGAGGGTCACCCCCGTGCCATTTTTCGCGTTTCCCAATGTATCAACGACGTCGATAAACGTTAGGGAGTTTAATCCAGATGGTCCTCCCTTGGTGGGAGATTGCTGTCCCGCAGCAGAAGACATCAGCGACCATATCATCGCGGAAATCGTTGATAATGAGATACAACTTACCCGTAACAAAAAACCCACAGATTTTCCCGAGTTATACAGGGTTGATGATACCGATCCCTCTTTTCAGGTAGTGGCTGGTTATCCTCAGCAGTGTTGTATGCGGGATCCCTGTGCGGAGGGAAGTAGCGGGGAATTAAATGGTACCGGGGTAGATGACTTTGTTTTAAGGAATTTGCATTTTCCTCGGTGGCCGGGTCCAAATAGTGTGACCTCTAACATGGATGCGGATGGTGATAATAGCGTTAGAGACGTGCGCAATCCCTACGAATCCGCAGAGTCTGGAAGGGAGGAGCCCTTAGGGGTGATCCCTGTGGTTGTTGATATTCAGTGTCACACCGACGGTAAACTTTATGTCTATTATGCTAACATCGTGGTGCACGACGGCCATGTCGCCGGCCTGCAGTGGCATGTGTCGCCTCCACGTCCCGATGACGCTCCCTGGGCGGGTAACGAGGCTCCGGAACCACCGGAAGATCTGCTGGTCAACATAGATTACCAGGATCGTGAGGTATTCGATTCCTTTGAACCTATCGCGGATCAGTCAAAGCCACAGCCGTGGTGTGAAGACACCTGCTTGCAGGCTGCAGTGCAGATGGGCAAAGAAGATGACGCCTGCTTTCCTGTTTGTCCTGCGGAGTCTTTGTTTTGTAACGAGGGTGAATATCAAATCATTAGTCTGGGTTTCGGGGACGCGCCTCAGGCTGCCATAGACGCGGCCTTTGAAAACTCAGATGATGATACGCCCTCGGCCTGTAAAGAAGGCGGGGCCGACCCCGATATTTACAGGCTATGTTATGTCAAATGGAATGCTGAGGTCGGTTCTTACGAGGCTGCAGTTACTTTCTGCTGCGATGTCCTAAGCTCGTCGGGAGCAGAGTCAGCAGAGTCAGCAGAGTCAGCAGAGTCGGAAAGCTCGTTGGCATGATTAGGATCTTAAAGGAGGGTAAATAAATGCTCGAACGCGCTGAACCCGAAGAACGTCGATACATCGATCTCTATGCCCTTCTCGTAAGGTGTGGCGTGGAATTAGATAGGACACCGGATATAGTAGAGGTCAGGAATCTCAGTCCGAAAATTGCTTCTGAGATGGAATCCTTGGGGTATATGAGCCTCTCCGTTGCCCTGTTTCGAGCGTTTATCCGAAAAGGGTTTCTTAGACGAATATCTCAGGGTCGAGAGATTACGCTCGATACATAGGAGATCGGTATGGCTAAAGTCGTGTTGTCCAAGCGGTTAACGCTGACTGAGGACAGTAGGCACCGCTTGCGTGTCTGGGTGTCGGAGACCTCGCATAATATCCCAGGTACCTTATTTGTGTACCAGCAGATTCCCGTGGTTCCTCTGGATAGCGGTTTGAATCAGCTCTTTGTACACGTCGCCAGCTACGCTGATCTAGGTGACTACCCGGAGAACGCTTCTGGGGACGATTCTCCTTTTTTCAGGCTCCACCACTTCGACCTGGTATTCGATAGTCTTGCCTATCTGGAGCAGACCTGGCAAAGAGTTCACCGAATGGTACAGCATACCACGGAAGACATCGCAAAGCTTAATGGTCTGGAGCCGTCTGTAGTAGAGGAGCTGGTTCTGCGATGATTGCTTATTGTTTGTTTATTCCGGGATGTAATAGTAGTGAGGGGCTCTCATGAACTTAAATGTTTTCAAGGTATACAGCCGTGCTGTACACAGTTATCTGTTAGTGCTGGAAGCGGTGGCCGATGGAAGTGAAGATACCGATATTTTTGTTTGCTTTAACGATCCCGGTACCCCTTTCTTCAGCTCAGGCTCATCCAGCTCAGGCGAGTCTTCCGGAGCAGATGAGTCAGGCGAGTCTTCCGGAGCAGATGAGTCAGGCGAGTCTTCCGGAGCAGATGAGTCAGGCGAGTCTTCCGGAGCAGATGAGTCAGGCGAGTCTTCCGGAGCAGATGAGTCAGGCGAGTCTTCCAGCTCGGGAGATTCTGCCGCGGCCCCCTTGTATCAGATTTATCCCAATCGCACGTTGGTGTCTATAGCTTCCTTGAGTGATCTCGATATTCTTCCCATAGATGTGCCCGATGATAGATTGTATAGGACCTCCACGGTAGCCATGCTATTTCATTCGTTATCCCAGCTCGAAGCCGTATTGGCTTCTGTTATATCGGATGCTCAGGTGATCTCGCGTTTACAGAACTACGATATCCGGATAACGGAAACCCGTACGTCTGAGGACCCGGTGCATGACAAGGCTCCCGGAGACCTGTATAACATCCCGGGGGCGGCAGGAGGAGGAGGTGCTGCATTAGGCGAGTCTTCCAGCTCGGCCTCATCAGCAGAAAGCAGTTCTGCTCTCGTGATCCATTGTAATGACTGTGACCCGCAACTGGATTCAACTTTTACCATAGCTCTGAGCGGTCTAGTATCTCCCTGGGACGCTTGGAATGGTTCGCATACGGTGCATTGGAACGACCGATATCCCATCGGTACATTAAATGAGTGTACGTGGGGATCGATAGTTCAACCGGCCGGCAGTCCGGCACTCTCAGCTGCAACACTGGAGTGGGATTCGGCTACTTATCCTAACAAATGGTCTGTTCGCATGTTTGCGTATACGGTAACATACCTAGATTGGGAAGGACCTACGGACCCGTGTGACCCCACCGGCTCGTACGGCTCGCACACAAATTGTAGCGATGGTGCTGGTGAATGCGGTTCCGTGGTTGCAACTACGTGTAGTGTAACATGAGTAAAACAACCGCTAATCACAGTTCTATTTTGAAAAGTGAATACGTGTATGCACTTTTGACAGGGGATAAATTAGGGTAGCGGTATGGCTCCAGAAAGTGTTTCTCATACAGAGGCCGGAGGCGGTTGCTTCGACCCCACGACTTTGATCACGATGAGTGATGATACCGTGAAACCGATTTGTACCGTCAAGGCCGGGGAGTGGGTGAAGTCGTACGATATCGAGTCGGATCAATGGATACCCGGGAAGGTCGGGGATGTCTACGAAGTAATAGTTGACACCCTGGTAACTTTATGTTTTGACGACGTGGAACTCATTCTTACCCCCGGGCACCCCGTGTATGCGCGGGACGGGGAGGAACAGGGCTGGTATGCCGGAGATGCTTACGAAGCCAATGAAGAGAACGCCGTGCTTAACATAAAAGGTAAGCTCAAGGTCGGTATGGATCTCAAGCAGCCGCAAGGGTGGGTCTCTATATCAGATATTAGTATCGCGGGAACGGCGGCACGTGTATGGAACCTACGTAACGTTGAGCCCGCACATACTTTTGTAGCTGATGGTGTTTTGGTGCACAACTCGGGTGGTTGTTTCCTAGCGGGTACTCCGATATCTATGGCGGACGGAAGCGACAAGGCTATTGAAGACGTTGTACTCGGGGACATTGTCAAGACTTTGCATGAGAAGTCCGGGGAGTTCGAGAACAATGAGGTCCGGGGGGTAGACGCTCCTGTAATCAATAAACATATCATAATATCCACGGAGACGCAGGAGATTAAGGTTGCCCCCAATCACCCCATCTTTATCCGAAAAGCCAGCGGACGTACAGGATGGGCATGTGAGGATACCTACACTGGTCATAGATTGCATCCCTATCTTGATTCACTTCTTCGTATTGAGAAGGGAGACTTTTTATATACCGTGGATAGTGAATGGGCGTGCATTCTTAATATAGAAAGTGTTAACGGGGAGGTGCAGGCTTTTAACCTGTGGTCCGTAGCACGCACACACAATTTCTTTGCTGGGGGTGCCTTGGTGCATAACAGGGACGGTTGTTTAATCGCCGGCACCCCGGTGTGGATGGCCGATGGAACGGACAAAGCGATTGAAGATGTTGTGGCGGGGGATGTAGTGAAATCATGGAACAATATCTCCGGAGAGGTTGAAGATCGCGCGGTCAGGGGAGTCGAGGCGCCTATGGCCCCAGGTGTCCATACCGTGCACTGGGGGGACGGCGGCGAACTCACGTTAACCGGGGATCATCCCGTTAGGCTTCGACGACGCAATGGGGTGATCTGTTGGGGCGCCGTTGTAGATGAAGAAGCCCAGGACGCTCATCCTTATTTGCCCTTCATCACCAAGATGGAGATCGGGGATCAGGTCTATAACCTGAAAACTATGTCTTGGGAAAAGATCAGGGATATAACGAGTACAGAGGGTGAGGTACAGACCTATAATCTCTGGAATGTGGAGAACAACGCCAATTATGCTGCGGGAAGCATTCTGGTGCACAACAAGTGCGGCGGCGGTTCCGATTCACCACCTCCGGTGGAATGTCACCCTGCGTAGGGATCAACGGAGGTGACATGCGAAACGTTATTGAAAACGTGGCCGTCAAGATCGATGCATCATCCTCAGGGTGTGAGATTAGATGTGACGGGGATGGTAGGCTGTGGTGCCCTTCGTTGTCCCTTTCGTCGTCCTCTGAAAGCCTGTCCTCGGGATTGTTGTCGTCAGAACTGATATCATTGGTATCGTCCTACGAAAGTCTGTCAACAGCAGTATACACGTTGTGTCCTGTCCCGAGTTCGTCCTACGAAAGTCTGTCAACAGCAGTATACACGTTGTGTCCTATCCCGAGTTCGGAAGAGATAAGCAGTTTAGTATCGGGTGTCTCGGAAGAGAGTAGTTTAGTATCGGGTGTCTCGGAAGAGAGTAGTTTAGTATCGGGTGTCTCGGAAGAGAGTAGTTTAGTATCGGGTGTCTCGGAAGAGAGTAGTTTAGTATCGGGTGTCTCGGAAGAGAGTAGTGAGGAAGAGCCCCCCATCCCTGATATATGTATCTGTGGTGATCCAGTGGGTATGGTGCTTATATTTCAAGATGAAGCACGATCTGGCTTCGAGGCGTATTCGCCAACAGGAACAGTTGTGTGGGATGCAGATGTTGCAGATTGGGACGATACGGTTGAACTGTTTGGCGCACCGGAATACGCCCAGCTATGCCAGGTGTGGGAAGCCGGGGCAAATGTCGCACCCACTGAGGCAACATCCGTTTGCAAGCCATTAGCTCGAGACATGCCGGTTGGCTGGACATGGGATAACATCGTTAGGAGTCCGACGGAAGCACAATGTAAAGCCGTGTATGATTCAGCCAAAGGAGGTGCCGGTGTTGATGACCCAACTGGACTCGTTTTGCTAGGTGTTGATGATTCCGGTTCAATGCATGAATCGACACTAGGCGCGGGCTATTCGGACTTCAAGGATTATTTGACTTCTATTGGTGTTGAATGGAAGCAAGTATTATTCGACCATGAACGATGGGTCCTACTTGCAGAGGAAAATTACACCGACACAGTTGCCTCAGCAGAGTTTGATATTAACTTCACTGGATTAGAAAACAGTTCGGATTGCGGCATCTGTGAAAATTTAGTTGGAGACTTTACTTTAACAGACCCCATCCTCGTGACGTCCGCAGGTGGCACATTTGGTTCGGATGGGTGGAGTGGAGATGCCTATTCGCGTGCAGCAGATGTGCCGTCCGGTGCGACGCACGCGTGTATTTGGAAATATGAAGCCAACAATTCTTGCACTTGGGATTACATAGAATCCGCCCCGCCTGGAATGCCGTGTGACGATGTAACTAAGACATTAAATTGGCGAGGCTTTTTGCTGGTGCGGTTCAGAATAAGTGACACGGTTTTTAAGTGGCGGATAATAGTTCTTTATAAGCTGACGCTCACTTGTGAAGATGACGGCGTTGGCGATGAAGCCTATGTAGATTCCGGCTGGTACTGGGAATATGGTAACAACAATCCATCATGTAAATTGAATGGTGATGAAGCATGGACGTCACACTTTCCAGATGACACGCCGCTGCTAGAAGTTTATTGCAATAATACACAGGAGGCGGATTTCTCCGATTGGTGTGATGATACACTTGTGCTGAATAGCGCGGAGACTGGCTAAATGGATTGCAAATTCAAACCATATAACGATGGTGTGCGTTGCGCCAACTGTGATAAGATTAAACGACAACCAACCAGGAGAACCTGTGACGCGTCCGGTGGACTGGGAGAACAAGTGGCGAGTTTCACTAAGGCAATTGGATTGAAGCCGTGTGGCGGGTGTCAAGGACGACGCGAGGCACTAAACAGAATGAGTGCCAAGCGCCGACGCAAGCGACTTGATGAGGGGAAGGGGCCGGGTTAGATAATGACTATAAATGGGGTTATGTTTAAGCAAGCAGGGGAGTCGTTTCATGAGTGAACAAATTTTGTTACCTGGGTTCAGCGGGGATGTAGTCCTCGTCGACGGCCTATGCTACGAGTTTACTGGATGGACCACACAACCTCCCGAAGAGCTGGAAGTCACGGCATTATTTAATACCTGTGAGGAGTGCGGACCCAGTTCGAGTGGAACCCCGGAGGAGATCTCCTCGACGTTGTCCCCGGAGGAGATGTCCTCGACGTTGTCCCCGGAGGAGATGTCCTCGACGTTGTCCTCGATGTTCTCCTCGGAGGAGATGTCCTCGATGTTCTCCTCGGAGGAGATGTCCTCGATGTTCTCCTCGGAGGTGGATGAGGAATCTTCCTCGGCGGTGGATGAGGAATCTTCCTCGGAGGTGGATGAGGAATCTTCCTCGGAGGTGGATGAGGAATCTTCCTCGGAGGTGGATGAGGAATCTTCCTCGGAGGTGGATGAGGAATCTTCATCGGAGGTGGATGAGGAATCTTCATCGGGTTTAGCGGTGTTATACACGTTGTGTCCTTCTGTCCCCGTCCGTTGTACTGACTGCGATCCACAGCTTGCAGCTACCTATAACATATCTTTGAGCGGTCTAATAAGTCCTTGGTCCAACAGTGCTCTTACTTGGAATGGTTCGCATACGGTTAATTGGAACGAAGGATGCCCAGTCGTCCACGGTGAGTGTTCGTGGGGAGCGACAGAGGTACCGGGATCCGCCCCACCCGCCCTCGCATCCCTCACCCTATACTGGGATTCCTTGGCTTATCCTGGCCGATGGTCTGTGAGAGTGTTTGCTGTTACATTTACATACCTAGATTACAGGGGAGGTACGGACCCTTGCGATCCCCGGGGTTCTTACGGATCGCATTTTGCTTGTTCGAGCAATACGCCGGAGCACTGTGATAATCAGGACACGGCTGGTAGTGCGTGTACCGTATCCTAATGAGAGCTTAAAATGAGTGAACAAATTGTGTTAGCAGAGTACAGCGGGGATGTAGTCCTAGTCGACGGACTATGCTACGAGTTCGCTGGATACACGGCACAGCCTCCCGAAGAGCTGGAAGTCACGGCATTATTTGATACCTGTTTGGAGTGCGCTGAGGGAGAGAGCTCCTCCTCACCCTCCGCGACCATCCGTTGTACTGACTGCGATCCACAGATTGCCGATACCTTTACCATATCTTTGGGCAATCTGGTAACTCCCTGGGACCCTTGGAATGGTTCGCATACGATTAATTGGAAAGCACCTCACCCAAATGGTTTTGGA
>Ga0302123_10002943_pt1 | contig 11476 bp, 12 predicted proteins | sample CB21_321_MG_FD_203109 | JGI IMG/M metagenome (GOLD analysis project Ga0302123, IMG submission 203109) | Marine microbial communities from Western Arctic Ocean, Canada - CB21_32.1 | ecosystem: Environmental > Aquatic > Marine > Oceanic | place: Canada: Western Arctic Ocean | collected 2017-09-28 | reverse complement strand
CTCGATACTTCCCGCGTGGGTCACCGTGTATGGCCCATAGAACACGTACTCGCCGGTGTGAGTGAGCAGGGCAGTGTTGAAGTCGCGACCGTGAACCACAACAGGTGATCCCGACGTCCTGATGATGACCTGCCCACTCTCCTCGTTGGCCATGCGGAGGCTGTGGCGGAGAATTTCGTACGTGATGGGATCGAGATCGGCGTCGTCCCATGTGTCGTGCATCGCCACGTTCGGAGTCGTGATCGTCGTCGGTGGAATGTAGGACTCGCGCAGGTTCGGGGCGCTCACGAAACAGCTGCCCCGGACTCCTCCGTTGTGCCCCACGGGTCGGGGAGCTCACCGTTGGCTCGGAGGGCATCGATCAGTGTGTCGTGTTCGATCGCGCCACACTCGTACAACTGATCCAGGTCGGCGTGACTCATCTCGAGCCAGTCGGCGAGGACAGCCTCGTTGCCTTCGCCAAGGAACGAACCGCGACTCGCCCTGGCTTCCGTTGCGCTGAATTTGATGGGTGTGCTGATCACCGGCATCGATCCGAGAAACGGTGTCTCGCATTCGGTCACCATCTTTCTCCGCACGTAATGCGGGTGGTTGATGGCCTCGTTCGGTGTCAGCACCGGACCGGCGACGATCCCGGCCGCCCCGAGGGCATCGGCAGCACTCTCTGGATCGGGATAGGTCGCCTGAAGGTAGGTCTCAATGAGCTCTCGAACTGCTCCGCTTCGGTTGCGTCGTGCTTCCGTCGTGGCCCAGTCAGGGTGATGCAGTAACTCTTCTCGTCCGATGAGCCTGACGAACCGGCTCCAGGCGCTCCCTTCTCCGAATCCCCCGGCCATCATCGCGATGTAGCCGTTCTTAGCCTTAAAAATGCCATATGGTGAGGAAAAACCTGTCTCGGGGCCACTACGCGATGGCTTGAACCTTCCGCGCGTCGTTGCCACGAAGGGCAGCACGGTCGTGTCCATCGCAAAGGCCGAGTCGAGTAGACACACATCAACTCGCTGCCCTTCACCTGTTCGTTCCCTGTGGAACAGAGCCGACACGATGCCGAGGGCTCCGATGGTGCCCGTAACCGGATCGCCGATGCCAGTGCCATCGGTGAGCGGATAGCCGTCTGGCTCGCCGACCATGTGCGAGAAACCAGACATCGCCATGGCGACCGGCTCGGTGCATGGCCGGTGGGGGTCAGGGGCATCTGCGCCGAACCCTGACACCGAGCACATGATGATGTTGGGCTTGATGGCCGTGAGATCTGCATAGGAGAGGCCCCATTTTGCGAGCACCCCCGGCGTGAAGTTCTCGGTGACCACATCCGCTTCGGCGATCAATCGCTTGACGATGTCGAGGCCCTCGGGGACAGCGAAGTCGACGCACACGCTTTTCTTTCCCGCGTTCGCAAACAGGAACATGCCACCCATTGCTCCGAGCTCGGTGTTGGCGGTTCCGAATGCTGGCACCACCGAGCCGTCTTCGAATTCTTCGAGGCCGGACGCCCGCGTCCTGTCGCCACCGAACCGCTCGACCTTGACGACGTCGGCTCCCATGTCGGCCAACCACCGGGCCGCGAAGGCGCCAGCGACCGCGTGGGTGAGATCGACGACCTTGATCCCATCGAGAATCACAGCCGAGTCCGAGGTTCGTGTCGAGAGACTATTACAACCATTATCATGTGGTCACGCTAGTGCAATTGATCCAGGGGGCGACCGATGACATCCGACGCGCATTCAACGGTTCAAGATCATCTCGGCGGCGTGGTCGACATGCTGGCCGCCGATGGCTATCTTCTTGACGTCACCGATGTCACCGCTGACCAGATCTCTGTGGCCATTCGAGCCGGAGAGGACGCGTGTGCCGATTGCCTCGTCGGAGCCGACCTGATGAAGATATTCATCGTGGCCGAGCTCGAGGAGTCGGGTAGTTACCCGACCGTCCCATCGATCGACTTGAAGATGCCTTAGGACTGCCCGCAACAAGGAAGGGAGCGGAAGCCTATGTCGCAAGAGCCCATGCCATCATCCTCGGATCAGCCGGTTTCGCCAGTTTTCGTCGTGTACGACTTCGCGTGCCCGTACTCCTATATCGCCCAGCACGAAGTTGATCGGCTGCACGACGAGTTCGAGATCTCGCCGCCACGGTGGCGCCCTTACTGGCTGCATCCCGATCTGCCAGAGGCTGGCCGAACCTTCGCTGACACCATGTCAGCGGAGAAGCGGGCGACGGTCACCGGGTGGTTATCTGAGATGTCGCCCGAACTTGGCGCCGATCTAGAGTTTCCTGACCTGCAGATGTATTCCCTTCACGCCTTCGCTGCAATGGAGTTCGCGAGAGACCGGGGTCTCGATGTCGAGCTTCGCAGGGCCGCGTTTCGTGCGGTGTGGGTCGAGTCAAGAAACATCGGAGACCTCGCAGTGATCGATGATCTCCTCGTCGAGGTGGGTCTCGATCCTGAGCCGTTTCGCGACGGATACGACTCGTTCCGGTCGCGTGCACTCGCGGCATCGAAGAAGGTTCAGCAACTCGGGCTGACCACCACGCCGACGGTGCTGCTCGGCAAGAAGGCAATCGTGGGCTGGCACTACTACGAAGTACTCGAACGTGTCCTCGACGATCAGAACGTCCCCGCCCGCGCAAGTTAGATAGCGCGGGCCATTGCTTCCCCGGCGGCGAGAGAGAACTCGTCGTCGCTGACTCCGCCAAGCAGAGCGTCTTCGTCGAAGGTCAGGAGAGCGAGGCTCGCACCGGCGTCACCCGCACGAGACGACGACGGCGGCTCTGCGCTGCGGGTGTATCTCAAGCCAGGCCGGCCAACCTCGAGTGCGCCGAAGTGCATCGAACCGCCGAGCACCACTTCGTATCGGCCGAATGGTGCGGCGGGTGGTCGGTACTCGGCGCCCGGTTCCAAAGTGGCCACCACCGCCTTTGGGCCGGCCGGAACGTCGAATAGGACTTTGCCGTTGGCGTTGGCCAGGTGGGGAAGGTGAGTTGACTCGGTTTGGGACTCGACGCCTGCCCGCTGGCGGCCTTCGAGGTGAATCTTCCTCCTAGCTGAGCGATCCGACATCTGTACGAGACCGCCCTTTCGTGGGTGAAGCACGAGCACGTCGTGGTCGCCGCGGACCGCGAACGGGCCATACGGTCGGGCGTGATCGGTGTAGAAAACCCCCGTCGGAGTGAGGATAGGGGAGCCGCCTGGGAGCTCCATCTCGCCGCCGATGAGTAGTTGGAACTGGGAAACGAGATGCATGTGCGCGTGCACGGCCCGGCACGGTTCGAAACGGAACCGAAACGCCTCAGGACCGCCGTCGTCGCCCGACAGCAGAATCTGGCCTCGGAACACAACACCCTCTGTGACACCTGGGCGCCACGGGAGATTAGCGACGTCGACGACGTAATGTTCGTCGGTGAGCGTCACTGATCGTTGATGGCGACGGTGGCCGATGGTGCGTTCCATGCTCGGCCATGGCCCATGCCATGAACGACCGTCGCGTGAATCCCACCTCGACCGCCTGCGACCAGGATGTTGAAGTGGTCGGCATCAACGGTCTGCGGAACCATGTCGCCGTCGATGATGCGATTACCATTTTTGAGTGCATGGATGTGTTCGTGAGGGAATCGGTCGAGAGGAAGCTGACTCTTCTCCCAGAGGAAGTGCTGGACGTCGGCCAAGCTGAGGCCTTCAGAAGCGAACAGTTCCGCCCACTGCGGGTTGATCGCCACGGTGATTTCGGCGTCACCGAGGATCATGCATGCGCCGGTCACCGCGTTGATCGACAAGGCGATGCCCAGGAGGTATGACTCCGAACATCGGCTCCATATGTCGGTGATGAGAGTCGTGCCCGTCGCCCACAGCGCGCTGACGGTGCTGTGGGTTGGCTCGAAGCCTCGTTGAACATGGAACGGCTGCCACGGATTCGCCTCGTCCCACTCGCCGATACACATCGTGTATCGCCCTGGCTGACCGAACACCGTCTTGCTGGTTGGGCCTGCTTTCACGCCGCCGATGTTGGTCCAGCAGAGTTGGACCGCTCGTCCGATGGTTGCGTTGGCGCGACCGGCCACGCCAAAACATCCTTCCTTGTAGTTCACACCGATCTCGTCGCGGATGGGTCCGTTCACGACGAGAAGAGCCGTTGAGCTGTTCGTGGTGTGGGCCTGTACTTGGCGGACGTCACCCGCGAGCACGGCCTCGACTGCAGCCACGACGACCGGGAAATATTCGGGTTTGCACCCTGCCATGACGGCATTGCGCGCAATAGCCTCGATTGTGGCCATGCCGTGCCGAGGTTTGAGGAGCCCGAGCAGCTCGTCGGGATCGCGGGGTGTCGTTGCGAGCATCGCGTCGACACGTGCCTGAGTGGGTGGAACACCTGGAAGACCGTCGCCGGTGTTCGTCTCGTCGAGAAACTCGTAGAAGCCCTCAACGGAGTCCTCGATCTCGATCATCTGCGCATTCGAGGCAGTCATTTCTTCACTCCAGGTTTGACGATGTGCTCAGTCCGTCAGATCGGCAAACGGATCCCATGTAACGGGCGAATATTCGGTGGCGAGAAGGGCGCGGACGATCTCGTCTGCGTAGGCCTCCGCGATTCCGCGTATTTCGTCGTCGGCCATGATGTCGAGGCCGCGTGGCAGCAGAATCCGGGGCACGTCGCCGTAGTCGGCGAAGTCGAGTGCGGCTTTCGTCAGCGTGTCAAAGGTCTCCGTGAGCACGAGAACTGCTGGAACGCCGTTGGATTCGAGTGAGACGGTGTGGCTGGCAACTGCCGCCGAACAACCTCCTCAATTGCCGAGCCCGACAATTACCGCATCGATCTCGCCTGCGAACTTCTCGATAGCGCTGTCGTCGAGGTCGATGTTGATGCCGGCCATGTCGAGATCGTCCTCGTTGATGTCCAGCCGATTGACCGAGAGGCGTTCGGTTGCGATGTTCTGCTCTTGAAGACGCTTCTCGAGGATCTCGCTGAAGATGAACCAGCTTCTCCACGGGCCGTCAATGACGATGCCGACCTTCTTGTTCTCGAAAGATGTGAGTCGCGGTGAGGCTCCGCCTGGTGCGATCTGGGTTTCGCCCCTTGGATCGAGGATTGAGGTCATGGACATGGCCAATGCCTTTCGACGAATTCACGATGATGATTTATATGAACGGAGCCTAGCGCGATCCGACGGGCGGAGGAAAAGTCAGCAAACTGGTGCAGTCATGACGCCAGGACGTGGCAAGCGCGAAATGAGTATGATGATTGTCATTGAGGGTTTCCAGCGGGTCGTAGCACCGTCTGACAGTTGAGGCCCTGACATGGAGGTACCTCATATGGCCGGCACCACGGCGACATCAGACGTCGAGACTGATCTGGCGCACTTGGTCAACGGGTCGTGGTTGACGCCATCGACTGACGAAACAATCGACATCGTGAATCCGGCAACTGAAGAGGTCATCGCCCAGGTTCCCGTTGCGACGCCGCGCGACGCCGAGTTGGCGATCACGGCAGCTCGGACGGCTTTCGACGAGGGGCCGTGGCCGCGTATGTCGGGAGCCGAGCGCGGCAAAGTCCTGCGTCAGTTCGCAGACGCGCTCTGGGAACACCGAGAGACACTTGTCGACATCGCGGTTCGACAAGGTGGGTGCACTATCGGCCAGGCCAGGGGGATGCAGGTGTATTTCCCGATCCAGCAGATGTATCGCTACGCCGACCTCGCCGAGCAGGAGATGGTCGAGCGCACCTACATCGGCGGCGGTTCGATGTCCGTCGGTGCTGGGCCGTCGGTCGGTCATTCGATCGTCAAGCGGGAACCTGCTGGCGTCGTGTCGGCGATCACGCCGTTCAACTATCCGACCTTGCTCAACCTGCAAAAGGTCGGGCCTGCACTTGCCGCAGGATGCGCGGTAGTGCTGAAGCCCACTGAGTACATCTGCCGCGACGCCCACGAGATCGCGCGCATTGCCCTCGAGTACACCGATCTGCCACCTGGCGTACTCAACGTGCTGCTCGGCGGAAAAGGCGATGTCGGCGAGATGATGTCGAGTCACCCGATGGTCGATCAGGTGTCGTTCACCGGCAGCACGCACACCGGTCGCAGGATCATGGCGAGCGCCTCACAGACCATCAAACGGGTGACGTTGGAACTCGGTGGCAAGTCGGCGAACATCGTGTTCGCTGACGCCGATCTCGAAAAGGTCCTGCAACCTGACTCGGCGCTGGTCATCCGGCACTGCGGTCAGGGCTGCGGACACTGGACGCGAGTGCTCGTTGAAGAATCACTGCACGACGAGTTGGTCGAACGAATGGTGGCCAGAGCCAAGACCGTCGTTGTTGGCGATCCGATGGACCCTGCTACCGAGATGGGTCCTCTGGTCAATCAGGCACAGTGGGAAAGGGTCAAGGGCTACATCGAAAGTGGTATTGACGAGGGAGCGACCTTACTCGCAGGCGGGGGCCGCCCTGCGGGGATCGACCTCGGGTACTACCTGGAGCCAACGGTGTTCGACGACACGACCAGCGAGATGAAGATCTTCCAGGAAGAGATCTTCGGTCCCGTTGTGTCGGTTCAGTCGTTCACGACGGAAGAAGAGGCCGTTCGCCTGGCAAACGACTCCATCTACGGCCTCAACGGTGCGGTCTGGTCCGGCGACCTCGCCCGCGGCCTGCGCGTTGCGAATGCCGTACGCACCGGCAGCATCACCGTCAACGGTGGTGGAGCTGAGGAAGCAGGACTTCCCTACGGCGGGTACAAGCAGAGCGGGCTCGGGCGCGAGTTCGGTGAGTGGGGTTTCAACGAATACACCGAGCTCAAGACCATCAAATACGTGGCCAACTAATTCGCATCTAGCAAGGACAACACCGTGAACTTCAACGATCTCGTCAGTTACTCAGGAAAGAGAGTCGTCGTCACCGGCGCCGCGTCCGGCATGGGTGCCGCGACGATCAAGTATCTGGCATCTCTCGACGCCGAGATCTTCGCGCTCGACCGAAACCCTGTTGAAGACGGCGCGTGGACGTTCATCTCAACCGATTTGAGCAAACAAGCCTCGATCGATGCCGCCGTCGAGCAGATCACCAGCGGCGATGTCCACGGTCTGTTCAACGTTGCTGGTCTGCCCGGTGGACGCGGTATCGAGGCCCTCACGATGTTGGTGAACTTCTACGGGCACCGCCACCTGACGGAACAGCTGATTCCATCGATGCCCCGCGGCGCGGCCATCGTCAACGTCACTTCGCTCGGCGGATTCAGATATTACCTGGCCCACGACGCGCTGATGCCGATGCTCGAAGTCCCCGACTTCGAAAGCGCTGAAGTGTGGCTCGAAGAACATCCCGAGATGTTCAACGGCTACGGAACCTCAAAAGAGGTGACGAACCTGTGGACGACGAGGATGGCGAAGGAATACGCAGAGAATCACGGCATCAGAATCAACTGTGTCGCGCCAGGAACCACCGACACCCCGTTGTTGGATGACTTCAAGGCCAACGCCATCAACCGCATGGGAACCGACGCCGGCGTCGTGTTCGCTCAGGGTTTCTTCGGGCGGTTCTCGCATGCCGAGGATCAAGCCGCAGCGTGCGTGTTCATCAACAGCGATGCAGCATCGATGATCTCGGGACAGATCCTCGGCGTCGACGGCGGGATGGCAGGTTCGATGCTTGGTGGCATCCTGCCGATTCCGGAACCTCGCACGAGAGACTGACGCTCAGCAGACGCACGGTTAGGGAGGAGCGCCACCGACGACCGAATCGGAGCCGGGGCTCCTCACGCTTGTTATTCGATCTCGTCGAGCTGCCGAATCAGGCTTCCGACGCTCATGAGGCTCACGAGCGTGTCGGTGAGATGAGTGCATGTGTTGGCGCCGATCAGGTCCCTCCGTGCCATCCACTTTGCGTCCTCGATCGTCGACCCGATCAACGACCGTGCGCTCGGCACGGCGTTCTCACAGTCGGTCGACGGCAATACCCCCGCCGTTGCACGGCAGTCGGTGATGATGAGGGTGGTTCGATCGATGGCTGCGGTGATGGTGTACTCGTGCTCGATGCGCTCGAGGCCGGCGTCGTCGACGTACGAGTCGCGAAAGAAGCAGTCGAGGCTGATGGTTGCCCCGTCGCCATTCGCGTCGACGTCGACGCGTCGCCAGCGGCGGTAGCCGTTGGGTTCGACCGGTACGAGGGGATGCCACGCTTCCTCGTCGTCGCTGGTGATGGCGACCGCAGGCACCCCGTCGTGAAGAAGCGGTGAGTTGCCCGCCTCGAGCGATGCCCGCATAGTCGAGTCGGCCACCCACCCAGCGCAGATGCCGATTGGGTGGCCCTTCGAGACAGGATTTCTGCGTCGCCCGATGGAAATGGGAACTCGGGCTTCTTTGTGAATCATTGAGAGACGCGACAACCCGGCGGCTATCGGAATGTCGTCAAGCATGGCGACGAGGAGCGATGATGAGGGTCGGGTGTCATCGGTCAGCGTCTCAACGCGTCTGCGAAGCCCCTTTCGCGCTGATGTCGTCAGGAGCACTTCACTGAGGTTGAGATCTGGATGGCTCGCGATGGAGTCGATCTCGTAGTCGGCGTCGCTTACGATGCTGAGCGCGAACTTCGCTGAGCCGACGACGCTCGTCTGCGAACTGGTTGTCGCGAGGTCGCGACCGGCTCCGCTGAGCCTGATCGGGCCTCGTATTCCTTCGGGCCGGTGTCCGTCGATCGTGATGGTCCTGCGGATGGAATTCGGGGCGGGTCGCTGCGTCGTGGTCGCGGGTCCAGCCTCGCAGGGGATGGACATTAATTCATGATGATGGTTGCGATCATTACGTATATGACGGTAGCATGACTGTCGGGTTTGATTCTGTGCCTCGTATCCTGCGGGTGTCGCCGCGTTGGTGGCAGGCGTCATTATCGTTGCGACGACGCCGAGCTTCAGAAGACAAGGTCACATCACAGGGGGTTTCACATGACGATGACCGAGGACACGTCCACCGTCGAAGCGGTGATGGACGGCATACAGATCGTTGACTGCGATGCCCACTTCACAGAACCTCCAGATCTGTGGACATCGCGATCATCAAGTTCGCAACAGAAGGACGTGCCGTACCAGAAGACCATTGATGGCAGCACTGCGTGGTACCTCAACGACGCGGTGTGGTGTGGCATCGGTGGCAACACGGTGCGAACAGGGCCAGAGAAGGTCCTCGGCGAACACATCATCCAACCATTTGCCGACGTTGACCCTGCCGCATACGAGGTGAAGGCTCGCCTCGAGTTGATGGACACCCAGGGCGTCTACGCAGCTGTGATCTACCCCAATGGGGTTGGATTCGCTTCGAACCACATCCACGCGATCGAAGATAGCGCTCAGCGTGACTACGTGCTGAGCACGTTCAACGACTTCTACGTCGACATTCAGAAGGAGTCGGCCGATCGCTTGATGCCACAGGCGATGCTTCCCGTGTGGGATATGGACTTCACGGTCAAGGAGATGGAACGTCTTCTACATTCCGGTGCCCGTGGTTTCACGCTGTCGGACAAACCTGAGATGGTTGGCCTTCCTTCGCTGAACGAGCCCTACTGGGCTCCGATGTGGGACCTCGCCAACGAAGCCAAATGCATCATGAACTTCCACATCGGTTCCGGCAGCAGCCGGGCCATCAAGGAAGACACCGAGGAGATGAACAGGGCAAAGCTTCTCCGGCCGGCTGAATCGGGGACCTCAGAGCTGTACTGGCCGTCGTTCGGTCCACAGCGACGGCTCGCGATCCTCGCAACACAGATGTACATGAGCAACGTCAGAGTCATCGCGAACTTCTGCATGAGCGACATGTTCGATCGCTACCCGAATCTTAAGATCGCCTCCGCTGAGAGTGGAATTGGCTGGATCCCCTTCGTGCTCGAGGCCTTGGAGTACCAGATGGAGGAGATGGTCACGTATCCGGAGGAGAAAAACCTCCAGACGCGTCGCCCAAGTGACTATTTCCACGATCACTTCTATGTGACGTACTGGTTCGAGAAGGTCGGTCCACAGAAGCTGATCGAGGATGTCGGCGTCAACAACATCTTGGTCGAGACCGATGTTCCGCACCCAACCTGCATCTACCCGGGCACGAGAGATCGATTGGCCGGTGCTCTCGTCGGCCTCGACAAGCAGGTCATTCGTCGCATTCTGCAGGACAACGCAGCCGAGGCCTACAAGGTCGAGCTTCCAGCCCTGTAGGCGCACACGGTGCTGTGGCGGTGACCAGGGTCGGATACGTCGGGCTTGGCAACATCGGAGGGCCCATAGCCCGCCGGTTGCACGAAGCCGGCTTCGACGTGGCCGTGTGGGCGCGACGTTCGGTCTCGGTTGGCCCCCTCGCCGTCTGCTCTTCGTTGGTCGAGTTGGCGCAGCGCTCAGATCTGCTTGGCATCTGCGTGCTCGACGATCTCGCTGTTTTGGATGTGCTGACCCACGACATCATCTCGGTCATGCCACGAGGAGCGGTGATTGTGATTCAGAGCACCGTTCTGCCTTCGACCTGCGAGGCGGTCGCTTCGATCGCTCAGCCCTGCGGCATCAATGTCATCGATGCGCCGGTGTCAGGAGGCTCCGACGGTGCTGCTCGAGGCGAGCTGTCACTGCCGGTCGGAGGCGACGCTGACGCCGTAGCGAAGTGTTCAGCGATGCTCGAAGCTCTTGGCACGTACCGATACCTCGGCGGTCTCGGATCTGGTCAAGTTACGAAGATCTGCAGCAACGTGCTGTACAGCACCCATCTGGGTGTTGCCCTGGCGGCCATCGAGGCGGGCGAAGCCATGGGTGCTGATCCTGCTGCGCTGCGAAGTGTCCTTGAGACCACCACAGCTCGCTCGTTCGTGATCGGTCGGATTCCACGACTGACGCGTGCGTCCACGTTCGAGCACTCGGTTGGTCTGCTGGCAAAGGATCGGGCGTTGTTCGATAGGCTGTGTGCCGAGCAGGGCTACGACGGCTCGGTGCTCAGCAACCAGGCTGCGCATGGACTTGTCGCGTTGGCGGAGTGGGTCGGTCGGTCGTGGGACGCGTGAACGCGCCTGTGTTTTGTGTCGGGCCAACTCGCGAATCATGATAAACATTAGAATCATCACCAAAAGTGCGGCGCGCGCCGCACCCGGAAGAGGAAGTTGTCCCTCATGGCCTACGAATTCGGCACTATTTCGGCTGACTCGCACCTGACCATCATCAACACGGCGCTGTTGAGTCACGTCCCGGCGGCCCATCAGGACATGGCGAAGGAGTACCTCTCCACCAGGACCGGCGATTCGATCGGATCGTCGGGTACCACCCAGGAGAGCGAAGAAGAGCAGTTCTGGCCGGCCATGGGGCGCAAGGGTCAGTACGATCCGGTCGAGCGCCTGAAGGACATGGACCTCGACGGCATCGATGTCGAGGTGCTGTACACCCAGGGTGACAAATACATGATGCCTGCTGGCGATCCTCCCGGAATCGACGGCATGCAGTTGCTGCAGATCGAAGATCAGACGTTTCG
>Ga0302123_10002941_pt1 | contig 11478 bp, 11 predicted proteins | sample CB21_321_MG_FD_203109 | JGI IMG/M metagenome (GOLD analysis project Ga0302123, IMG submission 203109) | Marine microbial communities from Western Arctic Ocean, Canada - CB21_32.1 | ecosystem: Environmental > Aquatic > Marine > Oceanic | place: Canada: Western Arctic Ocean | collected 2017-09-28 | reverse complement strand
TACGGGTCCGTGATTGCCTTGGCTGGGGCCAACATTTCCGTGCCCGAAGGGGAATTCCTGACCTTGCTGGGGCCTTCCGGCTCGGGCAAGACGACGATGCTGATGCTGATCGCTGGGCTGTTGCAGCCCGATGCCGGTGAGCTCTGGATCGACGGGCGTCTCTCGACCTATATGCCGCCGAACAAGCGCGATATCGGCATGGTCTTCCAGAACTATGCCCTCTTCCCGCATATGAGCATCGCCGACAACATCGGCTTCCCCCTGCGCATGCGTAAGATGCCCGATGCCCAAATCCGCAAGGAAGTGCGGCGGGTGCTCGATATCGTGCAGCTGCCCGATGTCGGCGATCGCAGGCCCTCGCAGCTTTCCGGCGGCCAGCAGCAGCGCATCGCGCTGGCCCGCTGCATGGTCTATCAGCCGCCCGTCATTCTGATGGACGAGCCTTTGGGCGCGCTGGACAAGAAGCTGCGTGAGCAACTTCAGCTCGAGATTCGCCAGCTCCATCAGGAACTTGGCATCACCGTGCTCTACGTGACGCATGACCAGGAAGAAGCCCTGGTGATGAGCGATCGGATCTGTCTGATGAATGACGGCGAGATCGAGCAGTTGGGCAGCCCGGACGACCTTTATTTCCGCCCCGAGACCGTGTTCGCCGCCGATTTCCTCGGCGAGTCCAATATCCTGCAGTCGAAGGTGACGAGCGTGTCTTCGGACGTCGTCGGCCTGGAGGGTCCGGCCGGCGCCACGATCAAGGCGGAGCCGCGCGGGGAGATCGAGAACGGCCAGCCGATCAAGTTCATGCTGCGGCCCGAGAATGTCCGTGTGCTCAAGGGCGACGACGACGCCACCAACGTCCTGCCCGGTCGGGTCAAGGACGTGATCCTCGTCGGCCAGGTCACCAAATACTACGCCGTCCTGTCCGACGGGACGGAGGTCATCGCCACCGAACTGACTCGCCGCGGCGGGCGGACCAGCCATAGCCAGGGCGATGAAATCCGCTTCGGCTTCGAGCCCGATGCGGCGGTGCTGCTGCCCCGCGAGATGCGGGATGGGGGTGCTGTATGACGGCTGTCACCACATCCGAAACCTCGATCCCGCCCAGTGCAGGGGTATCGAAGAAGGAGGCCGGCTGGATAAAATACTGGCCGCTCTTCCCGGTCATGGCCTATCTGGGCCTGTTCTTCATCTACCCTGTTGCACAGCTCCTCTGGCTCAGTGTCGTCGACAAGGGCGGCGACCTGACGACGATGCATTACGCCAAGCTGTTCGCCTCGACGACCTATGCGCGGGTGATCGGCATCACCTTCCGGATCGCGGCCTGGACAACGCTGCTATCCGTCCTCGCGGCTTATCCGGTCGCCTATCTCCTGTCCACGAGCAGCGAGCGGATCCGCAACAATCTCCTGCTTTGGGTCTTGATGCCCTTCTGGACGAGTTTCCTGGTCCGGACCTTCGCCTGGATGGTCCTCCTGGGCCGCAACGGCACGATCAACGACATCCTCCAGCGCCTCGGCATCATCGATGCGCCGATGCATCTGATCTACAACTTCGCGGGTGTCATGATAGGTATGGTTCATGCCCTGATGCCGCTCTGTGTCATGACCATGCTCGCGGTCATGCGCAATATCGACAGCAATCTGCCGCGCGCGGCGGCGACCCTCGGGGCGCGGGGCGGCCAGTCCTTCTGGCGCGTTTATTTCCCGCTTTCCATCCCGGGCGTGGCGTCGGGCGCGCTGCTGGTCTTCATCGTCTCGCTCGGCTTCTTCATCACGCCGGCCCTGCTGGGCAGCGGACGCGAGATCATGATAGCCCAGGTCATCATTGAGCAGATCGAGGAGCTTCTGAACTGGAGCTTCGCGGGCGCGGTCGCCGTGCTTCTGCTGGCCACGACCCTGGTCGCGTTCTTCCTCTACGATCGTCTCCTCGGCATGTCGACCATGTCGGCCGGTGGCGGAGGCAGCACCCAGATCGAACGAAAGGGCGCGATCGCTCAGATCGGCGCGTGGGTCGGGATGCGCTGCATCGCGATCATGGGCTTCATCTGCGACAAGTTCGGCGAGGCCTGGGACGTCGTGCGGCCGGTCAATCCGGCCAAGCCGCGCACGGCCCTGTCACGCAAGGTGCTGTGGGTCGTCTCGATGCTTGTCGTCTTCTATCTGGCGGTGCCGTCGTTCTTCGTGATCCCGGTTTCTTTCTCGGAGAACAGCTTCATCCAGTGGCCGCCCAAAGGCTTCTCGACGGAATGGTACGACGAGTTCCTGTCGAGCCCCTTGTGGTTCGGCGCGATGGTCCGGTCCTTCGTGGTCGGCATCATCTCGGCCCTGATGGCCATGGCGATCGGCGTGCCGGCGGCCTTCGTCCTCGCCCGCCAGAACATGGCGTTCAAGGGCGCGGTCTTTGCCATGGTGCTGGCGCCGATGATCATTCCGCATATCATCATCGCCATCTCGCTTTTCTACTTCTATGCCCAAATCCAGCACTACCTGCCGTTCAATCTGATCGGCGAGACGATCGGTCTGGTGCTGGGGCATGTCGTGGTCTCGTTGCCCTTCGTCGTGGTGACCATCGTCGCCGTGCTGAAGAACTACGATCAGCGGCTGGACCAGGCGGCGATGAGCCTGGGGGCGACCAAGTGGAAGACCCTGCGTCACGTCACCTTCCCGCTGATCACGCCGGGCCTTATCGCGGCCTTCCTCTTCGCCTTCGTCATCTCGCTCGACGAGCTGACGATCGCGTTGTTCATCAGCGGCGGCTCCAATCCCACCCTGCCCAAGCAGATGTGGGTCGACGCCATCCTGAAGGTCAGCCCGACCGTGACCGCGGTTTCTACCGTGGTCCTGGTCGTCGTCACCGGCCTCATCCTGGTCGCGGAATACGCGCGCCGGGCGTCGGAACGGCGGGCACGCTAGCCTTGTAAGTCCGGGCCCCGGCATGTGCCGGGGCCCGGTTTCCATCTTTCGGTTCATCGGCTTCTTTGAGGGAGGGGGCCCCATGATTGATTCCAAAGGGACGGAATCCGCAAGCGCTCCGGGCGCTAAGCATATAATTGTGGTCGGCGGCGGCGTGGTCGGGATGGCAACCGCCTGCTACCTCCAGCGCGACGGCCACAAGGTCACGCTGTTGGAGCCGGACGAACCTGGAAACCAGACCTCCTTCGGCAATCTGGGCGGCATCAGCCCGGCCTCGGTCGCGCCCATCGCCATGCCTGGCATGTTGCGCGATGTGCCGAAAATGCTGATGGACCCGGAAGGCCCCCTGGTCATCCGCGCCGCCCGTCTGCCCTTCGTCCTGCCCTGGCTGCTGCAGTTCCTGCGCGCCGGCCGCGAGGACCGGGTGCGCGAGATCGCGCGGGCTCTTTACGCCGTCAACGGCCCGACCTTCGAGGCTTATGCCCCGCTGCTCAAGGATGCGGGGGTCGAACACCTGTTTCACCGCAGCGGCCAGCTCACCCTCTATCCGACCCGGGATTCCTACGAGAAGGACCGCCTGACGGTGGCCCTGAAAGAGGCGACCGGGCACAAGGTCGATATCCTGAACGGCGACGAGATTCGTCAGTTGGACCCGGCCTTCTCCCCTCATTACGACGTCGGCGTCTTCATCCCCGATAACGGCCATTGCAAGAATCCCTTCGGCCTCGTCCAGGCACTCGCCAAGATGTTCGTCCAGAAGGGCGGTACCCTGCTCAAGCGCCAGGCCACGAGTTTCGAGATGGCCGGGCCGAGTTTCAAGGGCGTGCGCACGGCCGAGGGCAGTATTTCTGGCGACGGGGTGGTGGTCGCCGCGGGCGTCTGGTCCAAGCCTCTCGTCCGCACCCTGGGCTACCGGGTGCCGCTTGAGAGCCTGCGCGGCTATCACGTCACCATTCCGGATCCGGGCGTCATGCCGCGGGTGATGTGCATCCCGGCCGACGGCAAGTTCGCGATCACGCCGATGGAGATGGGGCTGCGCATGGGCGGCACGGTGGAGATCGCCGGGCTGGATGCGCCGCCCAATTACGAACGCGCACGGATGCTGTTGAAGATAGGCCAGAGGGTCATCCCGGGCCTCAAGATCGACAACTACACGGAATGGATGGGCCACCGCCCGGCGCATCCCGACAGCCTGCCGGTGATCGGGGCGGCGCCCCGGCACCAGGGCGTCTATTTCGCCTTCGGTCACGCCCAGCAGGGCCTGCTCGGCGCGGCCCAGACGGGCAAGTCGCTGGCCGAACTGATCGGCGGCCGCGAGGTGTCGATGGACCTCAAGCAGTTCAGCGTGGACCGCTTCTAGGTCAGACCGCGCCGGGCTTCTCCGGGACCGGCCCGGTCTCGCCCTCCAGGAAATTTTTCCGCTCCTCCGGCACGCTGGCGGGGCCGGCTTCGGTGATGACCTCGTCATCCTCGCTGGCCAGTCCGCCCTCAGCCGCGGTTGCCGATTCGTCATGGCCGACCGGGAGCTCCGGAGCCGCTTGCGGCTTGCCTGGGGCGGCTTCCTGGCGAATCGGCACGCCCTGGCGAAAGACCACCTCGCGCGCCTCGTCGGGCATGGAAATCCCGGCCGATTGCAGCGCGCGCTTGGTCTGGCGCATCAGGGCGGAGCGCAGCTTGTCCGGCGAATAGATTGCGCTGTCGAACCAGAAATAGGCGCGCAGGTTGATCGTCGAAGCCGCCAATTAATCGGCCAGGACGATGGGCGCCGGCTCGTTCTTTACGGCTTCGTGGTCGCGCATCACGGCGCTGACGATTTCCTGAGCCTTCTCGGTCGAATCGTCGTAGCCGATGCCGACTCCGAAACCGGCCCGCCGGTTCCGGCTGGCGCTGTAATTGGTGATGACGCTCTTGTAGACGGTCGCATTGGGAATCTGCACCTGATTTCCCTCGACCGTCAGGAGCACCGTGGTTCTTGTGTTGAGATTGCGCACGATGCCCTGGAAGGCGCCGATCTCGATGAAATCGCCCGAATTGAAGGGGTTGCGGATGCTGAGAAGGAGGCTGGTCAAGAAGTTCTCGGCAATGTCGCGGAAGACGAAGCCGATGGCGAGGCCGATCAGACCGGTGCCGCCCAGAACGGTGACGGCCAGTCGGGTCAGCCCGGCGAATTGCAGTACCAGGTAAAGACCGAGCAGGAGAACCGGAATGCCGATGGCGCGGGCCAGGACCTTCAGCAGCAGCGGCGTTTCGATCCAGCGGGCGAGCAGGACCCGGGCCAGACGGGTGACCAGCCGCGCGGCCAGCCAGCAGGGGATCAGGACGATCGACGCCAGCAGGAGCAGGGGCAGGACGCGCTGGCCCTGCTGAACCAGCCCGCGCGCCTCGGCCCAGGCCGGCGTCAAATCCCAGTCGACGCGTGCCTGAACCTCGATCCGGTTGACCACGGCGACCACGTCCTGGATCGTGCGCGCGACCTGACCGGCCCATTCCCGATGCGCCTCCGTCTCCGCAATCCCGTCGATGAAGACGATGCCCTCGGGCACCTCGACCCGGGGCGCGCGGATGCGCTCGCTGGCGACCAGAATGCGGGTCAGGCGGGCGGCGATGGCCTTGTCTCCCGTCTCCGGGCGGACCTGGACCGGCGGATTAGGGCTGGACGGGTTCCTCGCCGACTATCTGGGCGGTGGCCTCCGCCGGTGCGAAAACGAGCCATAGACAGGCTGCTGCCAGGGCGAACAGGGCGCCGCGGAGGCGCCGTCCGATAGTCCTCGAATTAGTCACGACCATATCACGCTCACCATAGGGGAGAGTGGCCCCAAGCCTAGCGGGCCAGGGGCTCGGAGGTAAGGTCCGGGGCCGACGGGCCTTCGGTGCGCGCGGCCACGGCTTCGCGGCGCGCGATATAGGCGGTCGAGGCGACGATGACGGCGGAGCCGGCCCAGGTCCAGGCATCGACTCCTTCGGCGAAGACGAACCAGCCGATGGCCGCCGCGAAGGGCATCTTGGCGAAGTCGAAGGGTAGGACGGCGGAGGCGTCGGCCGCCCGGAAGGCGCGGGTCAGGCAGATATGGGCGAAGGTCCCGATCGCAGCCATGGCGATGACCCAGCCCAGCGCCTCCCAGCTCGGCGTGGTCCAGACGAAGAGGGCAGGCACGAAGGAGAAGGGCGTAAGCAGGAGGGCCTGCATGGCCACGATCACAGAGACCTTCTCCAGGGCGGAAAGCTTCTTCAGGGCGATGTGCTGGCAGCCCCAGCCGACCGAGGAGAGCAGCATCATCGCCGTCGCGGCGGTGACCGCCTCGAAACCCGGGCGCACCACGATCAGGACGCCGCAGAAGCCGACCAAGGTGGCGGCCCAGCGCCGGGCGCGCACCGCCTCGCCCAGGACCAGGGCGGCGAAGACGGTGGCCCAGAGCGGCGAGGTGAAGTTGAGCGCGATGGCGTCGGCCAAGGGCATCAGCGGGATGCCGTAATACCAGAGCAGCATCGCGGCGAAGCTAAACAGGGCGCGCAGGACGAAGAGGCGAAGGTTCCGGGTCGCGCGAAATTCGGGCAAGGCGCGCCAGATCCAGGGCGCCATGAACAGGACGGCGAAGATATTGCGCAGGAAGGCGATCTGGAAAGGATGCAGTTCTTCCGCAAGGGGGCGGATCAAACTCAACATCACTGTGAAACTGAGGGCGGCGCCCATCATCCAGACGCCGCCGCGCAGGGTTGCCGGAAGGGCGTTCATGCCAGGGCCGGGAGGGCGCCGGTCAGGAGGCCGGTCCGGTTGCGACGCTGCCCTTGGTGCGCCCGATTTCCGCCGCGGCAAGGCGGGCAATTTGGGCCTCGCGGCGCGCGATATAGCCGGTCGAGGCGACGATCACGGTGGCCCCGACCCAGGTCCAGACATCCGTCGGTTCGCCGAAGACGAACCAGCCGATGAGCACGGCGATGGGCATCTTGGCGAAGTCGAAGGGCAGCACGATCGATGCATCGGCCGCCGCGAAAGCCCGGGTCAGGAAGATATGGCCCAGGGTGCCCAGGGTGCCCATTCCCGCCAGCCATATCAGGTTGTCGACCGTCGGCGTCGTCCAGAAGAAGAGCGAGGCGATGAAGGTCAACGGCAGCAGCATGATCGCATGCATGGCGACGATCACATTCACCGGCTCGGTGCGCGAGAGCATCTTGAGGACGATATGCTGGCTACCCCAGGCGGCCGAGGCGAGCAGCAGGATCAGGGCGGCGTCGCTAACTTCGACGAAGCCCGGGCGCAGCACGATCAGCACCCCGGCGAAGCCGAGAATCACCGCCGACCAGCGGCGCAGGCGTACGATCTCGTGCAGGATCAGCGCGGCGAAGACGGTGGCCCAGAGGGGGGCGGTGAAATTGATCGCGATGGCGTCCGAAAGCGGCATAAAGGGTACGCCGTAGAACCAGGCCAGGGTCGAGATGCCGCCGAACAGGGCGCGCATGCCGTAAAGTCCCTTATGCGGCACGGCGAGTCCGGTGGTCCGCAGGAAGCGAATCAGGGTTGGGGCCATCCAGATCATCGTGACGAGATAGCGGAAGAAGGCTATCTCGAACGGATGCAGGTCCTGGGCGACGAACCGAATGGTGCTCAGCATCGCGGTGAAGCAGGTGGCCGCCATGACCATCCAGATTGCGCCCTGGATGGGCGGGGACAGCCGGCGGAAGGATCGGCCGATCGAGCTCTGCCCGATCGGCGGCGGGCGCCTGATCCAACTGGTCCTCATGGCCGGTCCAGGCTGGCGGCAAGGGCGACATCGGGCCTGTCGGTGCGCAGGCGTGCCTCGCGCCGGGCGATGTAGAGCGTGCTGGCGACGATCAGGACCGCGCCGGCCACGGTCGCGATCTCGGGTACCTCGGCGAAGAGGATATAGCCCATGATCGCGGCGAAGATTAGCCGCGTGTAGTCGAAGGGCGCCACCGCCGTCGCTTCGCCCGCCTCCCAGGCATAGACGGCGAAGAGCTGGCCCATTGTGCCCAGAAGCGCAATGACGAAGAGCAGGGACAGATCGGTATCGCTTGGCATCTTCCAGACGAAGGCCGCGGGAATGGCGGAAAAAACCAGGCCGAGCGCGGCGAAGTAGAAGACCATGGTCGAGGCGCTGTCGGTCACCGAGAGTTTCTTGACCAGCACGCCGACCAGGGCGCTCAGGCAGGCGCTCGTCAACGCGACGAGGGAGGCCCATTCGAAGCCGGATCCGGGTTGCAGCACGACCAGCACGCCGCAGAAGCCGACGGCGGTCGCTGTCCAGCGCCGCCAGCGGATGCTCTCGCCCAGCAGCAGGACGGCGAAAACGATCATGAACAACGGCATGGTGAAGACCAGGGCCGTGACATCGGCAAGCGGCAGATAGGCCAAGGCGAAGAACATGCAGGACATCGAGACGATGCCCACGACCGAGCGGGCGACATGCATCCAGGGCCGCTTGGTCCGGATCATCGCGGGCCCCCGCCGGATGAAGACCGGCAGCAGGATGATCAGGGCGAAGAGACAGCGGAAGAAGACGATGACCAGGGTGTGAACGTCTTCGCCCAACTCCTTCACGATGGCACTTTGCAGGGTCATCACGAAGGCGGTCATGAGGATCCAGAGGGCGCCGCGCAGATTGCCCGGCAGGGCATCGAAGCGCCCGCGGACCGTTGCGCCGCTCATCGTCCGGCCGGGTGGCCGGGCTTAGAACGTGAAGGGGCCGGCGTGCCCTTGCCCAGGCTCGCCGGCCCTCTTCGCGATGGGTCCGTTTCGGTCACGTGTCCGGGGACGATCCGCTTACTCGGCGTAGTCGGAACCTTCCCGCTCCAACATCCGCTTCAGCGCCTCGAAATGGCGCGCGGAGTTGATCGTGAAGTTGCCGTATTGCTCGAAGGTCATCTTGATCACGTCCTCGGGGATGATGTGCAGCCCCTTGCCGCGCGATTCAGCGAGAATCTGGACCTCGCAGGCGCGCTCGAGGAAATACATGTAATCGAGCGACTCGGCGATCGTCGAAGTGGCGGTGATCGCGCCGTGATTGGCCAGGAACATCACCGATTTATCGCCGAAGACCTCGGCCATCCGGCGGCCCTCGGAGGCGTCATCGGCCAGGCCGTGGAAATCGTCGTCATAGGCGACGTCGTTCCAGAACCGGACGGAGTTCTGGTGGCACATCTCCAGGCGCCCCTCTTTCGAGCAGGCAAGGGCCGTCGAATAGGGCATGTGGGTGTGGAAGACGACATTGCCCCGCGGATGGGCCTGATGGATCGGCAGGTGGATACAGATGGCGGAAACCGGCGGCGGCAGATCGCCTTCGATCACCGTGCCATCGGCCTCGCAGATCAGGATATCGCTGGCCCGTACCTCGGACCAATGCAGGCCCTTGGGGTTGACGAAGAACTGGTTCTCCTGGCCCGGCACCTTGACGGTGAAATGGTTGTCTATGCCTTCGGTCATGCCGAGCATCGCGGAAATCTGAATGCCCGCGGCGAGGTCGACCCGCGTGCGCCAGACTTCGTCATCGTTGGGTTTCAGCTTTTCGACGGCTGCCATTGTTTCTCTCCCTTAAGATACCAGCGGTCCAACCGGTCCGTTTCGCCCCGCCGCCTTGCGGTGGTCCCAATCTCACGCATACGCAATCTTAGCGACCGGCTGCCCGTTTTCGCAATTGGCCAAACGGCGGTGCGCCGGAACTGCGATCTGTAACTTCGGCTATAGCCCTCGCCTATAACATTGTCCTGACGACGGCGCCGTCCACCGAGATGGCCTGGGCGGTCATATAGGCGGCCTGGCGCGAGCAGAGGAAGGCGCACACCGCGCCGAATTCCTCGATCGTGCCCAGGCGCTTGGCCGGCACGGTCTCGGCGAATTTGGCGACGCCCTCGGCATCGCTCAGGCTTTCGTCGTTCACCATGTATTTGGCGAATTTCTGCAGCAGGTCCGTGTCGAAGGGGCCGGGCAGCAGGCTGTTCACGGTGACGCCCTTGTCTGCGATCTCGCGCGCCAGGGTGCCGAAGGCACCCAGCAGGCCGGCCTTGAGGCTGTTGCCCAGGGGCGTGTTGGTGCTCGGCTCCTTGGCCGACATGGAACTGATATTGATGATCCGGCCCCAGCCGCGCTCCACCATGGGCGGCGCGGCGCGATAGGCCATGTCGATGGCCGAGACGAAGGTCTGTTCGAAGGCGTCTCGCCAATCCTCGTTGCTGCGTTCCACGAAGGGGCCGGCCTTGGGGCCGTAGGCGTTGGTGACGAGGATCGAGATCTCGCCCAGATGGTCCTGGGCTTCGTCCCACAGGCGCGCGCGATCCTCGGGCTTGGACACATTGGCCTGGACAAAAATGGTGTCGCCGCCGATCGCCTGGGCGGCCTTCCTGCCGTTGTCCTCGGACAGACCGTTGAGGACGACCCGCACGCCCTCCTGGGCCAGCGCCCTGGCGCAGCCGAAGCCGAGGCCCCGCGAACTGGCGAGGACGAGGGCGCCTTCGCCCTTGATGCCGAGATCCATTGTTCTCCTCCTCCCGCGTCCTAATACAGCGACGTGACGTGGCCGCCATCCATCACGATGCTCTGAGCCGTGATGTAGCCGGCTTTGCGCGAACACAGATAGGCGCAGAGCGAGCCGAATTCGTCGATCGTGCCCAGCCGCTTCATGGGGCCGTGCTGGGCGTATTGTTGGACGGCCTCTTCCTCCGAAAGATCGGGGCGTTGGATGAGGTCGCGCGACACCCGGCGCAGCAGGGCCGTGTCGAAGGGGCCGGGTAGGATATGGTTGACCGTCACCCCCTGGTCCGCGATCTCGCGCGCGAGGGTCGAAAAGGCCCCGATCACGGCCGTCTTGAGGCCATTGGCGAGGGGCGCGTTGGGGGTCGTCTCCTTGACCGAGGTCGAACTGATATTGACGATCCGGCCCCATTCGGCGGCCACCATGTCGATGGCGGCGGCGCGCGCCATATCGACGGCCGAGAGCAGGGAGAGTTCGAAGGCCGCGCGCCAGTCGTCGAGCGACATGCCGAGGAAGGGTCCGGTCGGCGGCCCGCCGGCATTGGTCACCAGGATCGAAACCTTGCCGAGCTTTTCCTTGGCCTCCGCGTAGACGCGCGCCCGATCGTCTTCCGAGGCGACGTCGCCTTTCAGGAAGATCGCCTCGCCGCCGAGCGCGGCGACCGCTTTCGCGCCGGTTTCGGCATTGCGGCCGGTGATCGCGACCTTGACGCCTTCGCCGATCAGGGCGCGGGCGCAGCCGAAGCCGAGGCCTTGGCTGCCGGCGAGGATGAGGGCGCTTTCGCCCCTGATACCGAGTTCCATATCCTGCCTCGCTTCCTTTTCGTCGTTTCGGGCTTTCCGGCCGGCCTATTCGGCCGCCGCGCGCGCGCCGGGGTCTTCGAGGTCGCCCAATTCGCGTTCCATCGCGGGGATGACCTTCTCGCCCATCATTTCCATCGAGCGCATGACCTTGGCGATTTCCAAACCGCCGAACTGCATGACACAGCTTATATGCGCGGGCCGCAAGGTGCGAATCTCGTCGATCAGCTGGGCCGCGCATTTCTCGGGATCGCCGATGATCGCGCGTTCGGCGATCTCCTCGAC
>Ga0302123_10002935_pt1 | contig 11497 bp, 11 predicted proteins | sample CB21_321_MG_FD_203109 | JGI IMG/M metagenome (GOLD analysis project Ga0302123, IMG submission 203109) | Marine microbial communities from Western Arctic Ocean, Canada - CB21_32.1 | ecosystem: Environmental > Aquatic > Marine > Oceanic | place: Canada: Western Arctic Ocean | collected 2017-09-28 | reverse complement strand
CGATCAACGAACCGCACGAGGTAAACGCTGGTGGGGTCTGCGGTGTCGCTGTCGCTCGACCTACCGAATAAACTGGTGGCGTGGTCAATCCGCATCGTCGGACAATCTATCGTCGTGCCGTCCGTGTCGATGACCAACTTGTGTTCCGCGTTTATGTCAAGGTCGTCTAAGTCTTTGCGCGTCAACAGGACCCAACCGCCACCGGGCCTTGACCCAAGCGGGTTGAAGTACGAAAACGCCTTACGGTCAACCAGCGGAAACGCCGCCGGGTCCGGTAGAATCATTTGCTTTCCGCCGAATGTTACCGCGATACTTGGCATTGTGTTCGCTCCTATGATCTGACCCACAGCGGGTCGATTGTGATGGCCTCGCCCCCTGGCATTGTCGGCCAAGGTACGGGCACCGGTTCAATGTCTGTTTTCAACCTAGACAGTTAGCTTGCTGGGCCGCCGTCGCTGGTATTCATAACGACAACTTGCGAGTTGTCAATCACCATCACTTCCTGATGGTTGTATCCCACGGGCGCATAATTCAGGGCAACAGAATCGAACCCTAACGATGCCAGCCTATCGCTGACGACTTCTGCGGTTGCGGATTCCGGTAGGCCGATAGCCTTTCTAACCAATAGTTTTTTATCCGCGCCCCATGCGGGGTAATCTAATGCAAGCGGGTTTGTAGCCCGCACTAGGACTTCTTTGCGGAATACGTGGTTTCTAGCTATTGCTGTGTCTGTAGAAAAATAAATTCCCCGCCCTAACTCCCCTTCATCGGTCGTTTTGCCAGCGTGTGCAATATCGAAGGAATCAAAATCCGTGGCCGTTCCGTGGTATAGCATCATCTTCAGCTTCGACGGCTTGTGCCATTCCTTGCCCGCCTTCGTCAATTCCCGGACGGGTCGTGAGGTCTCGTTGTTAGTCTGATCTGGTTTTGTTGTCGCCCCGCCGCTACCTTTGGCGAACTTCCCCGAATTGTCGGGTTGGCCTCGCGGGTGTTCCGACTCGACGAACTGGCCGCCGATAGCGAATTGAGTAGCGGATCTAACCCACAGCGGGTCTATTTCGATTATGCCGCCCCCTGGCATTGTCGGCCAAGGCACGGGCACGTGTGCCGGTTCAATCCCTGTTTTCACCCATTCCTTCGCTTCCTTGACGCCCATAGACGCCGCCCGTTCAATCGTCAACGGAACACCACCAGCGGCACATCGACATTGCCACGACCACGGCGGCGAGAATTGCAACCACGCGGGGTCGTCTTTGTGGTAAATCGCCGTGCCATTCAACCCGGTTTTTTCTAACCTGATATGGTCGTCGCGGGTTCGCTCGTCGTGAATCGCAGAATACAAACGGTAGGGGAATTCGTCAACGACCATCGGGTTATCGAGCGTCGTTTCTAGCCCGTCTTTGTATGCGGAGTTTACCGCGTTGCGATAGACGTGCTCGACGTGTGCTTCTGAGATAGGCAACTCGGCCAACTCTTTGACGAATTGCTGGCGGGGTATTCCTTCGCCTACCACGGTCGCTAGCCGGTCGCGTATTTTTTCGATGGAGTCGGCGGCCAACCGGGCAACGGTAAATGTCGCCTCGCGTTCTGCGTTGTCACGCAATGCCCGAAATTGTGCCCCGGTCGCAATGCCTTTTTTCGCCAACCGTTTTATCGCAGAATCCACACCGGGAAACTTGACCATTGGGGCAGCGTCGCCAAATACATCAACGGCAGCAACCAGCGGGGCGGCAGCAACGGCACCCGGTGCGGGCGACACCAGCGGGATTAGATCGGGGGCAACCGCTGCGAATTCGTCGGCACCGCCGATCCATGATCCGGTGATTACGTCGGCCATTGCTTGCGTCAGTGCCGGGGCCGCGTCGGTTATCAGTCTGGCGATGTTTTCTAGGTCAGCCTGCGTGATGAACCGTTTTTTTTTAACAAGCCCTTAATCTGCCGCTGTACGTCACGCGACACCATGACACCACGCGAGGCCGCTACGTTGTTTAGTGCGTCAACCACGCCCGTCGCGTTGTCCTCCAGGCCGAACCGTTGCGGCTCGCTGGTCAACACGCCCGGCCCGCCCGGTTCGTCGTCGCTCGCCATTTGGGCCTTTAGCGTTTCCAGCAATGGGCGAACCCGTAATTCGTACTCAGGTTCTACGCCGAAGTTCCACGTTACAAGCGGGCGAATTATCTGCCGGTCAATCTCTCGCAAGTAGCCCGCCAATTCGTTTTTGCGTGTTGCGAGGAAACCAATCAACGGCACTTGCCGACCACTGAAACCGCTTCCCGTTTCCGCCGCCTCGACCACTTCACGGGGCAGGCCAAGGCCCTTCCATATTTGCAGGTCAAGGTCGGTCGCGTATTCGAGGATCTGAGTGTGGCCGGTAACGTCTGTGGGCGGCACGTATTCCCAGTCGGGGTTGCCGTCTGTTTTACCGCTTGGCATCTGAAACGTGCCACCGCTTCGCATCATGTCGGCAATCTCGCGGGCAACGTCGCGGGCACTGAGCATGGTTCCGTCAGGTTGCGGGTATGTTTTGTTTTCGGGAAACTTCAAATGGTCGCCCCGCCAAGCGTCCTTAGCCATTCGCAATTGACGTAGCTTGACCGCCCCGCTTTCGCCGTACTTTTCAAACCACGGTGCGTAACAATACTCAAGAGCCGACCGGCCATAGTAGACGCCGTACCGGGCGTTGTGCTTCAGCCAAAGGCCCTTTGGCCCCCACAGCGACACGCGGCGAAGCGTTGGTTCACGCAACCGGCCACCGATCAACCGCACGCCAACCAACTTGCCGCCGTTAACTAATGGCCTAGTGTCGCGCGGGTGCAGGTCGCGTAGGTCGTCGAATTCTGCCCGGCCATCAATCAACTTATACATCACCTCGAAACCAGCGTAGCCCGCAATCTTTGTGCGTAGTATTTTCTCCGCGCAACGGTCCCAAATGCGTTGCCACGTCTCATGTACAAACTCGCCTATCTCGTCGCTTGACGCACCGTCTACCTCGACCTCTGCCGAGTACAGCGGCCCGTCGATAAACGCAAGGCCGAAACTAACTTGCGGGTCGAATTCCATTTGGTCGGCCCAAAACAAAGAAAAGCGGGGCCGCTCTTCGTGGTTCCAATAGATAGACGAGGCCCACGGCATAGGCTGGTAGCCCGCCGTCTGTGGCGTCTGCCGCAATAGCATTCGTTTTAGTTTGCCCAATGCCGACATGGTTATTCCCTTTGCAGCGACGCAATTAAACGGGCCTCTGCGACTCGGTGGTAAATCGCGTGGGCCGCGTCCTCATCCTCTAGCGCGGTCAACGCCAAAACCTTAATGTCTGGTGCGGTTATCTCGTCTAGCGGCTCTTCGGTCAGTTGCTTGTATGCTCGCAGCCGTGGCAAGTGTGACAACAACGCCTGCCGCCGCTCGTCGGTCCAGTCGCTTGTATCTAGTCCGTTGAATCTGAAGGCACAGTCGGCAATAAGCCGTGTTTTTTTTTAAGGTCTGCCGACGCCGCCGCGTACCGTCCACAGATCGCATCGTAAAAATGGGTCGCTTGGTATTCGTTCGCCGCTTTGCCACTGCATTCGGTGAGGTAGTTTATCACCGCCGCCGTGTGGTTCACGCCCTCGCAAGTCTTGTCTATTTCCTCCAGTGCTCGCAGCGATGCGAACACGTCAACCGTGAATTCGTCGCCGCCAATCGAGAACGTGGCGGGGCACTTTTCTTCCAATACAATTACATCATCGGCCATCGTAGCAACCTCCCATTGCGTCGGTTCGGTTTTCGGTAGTCTACCTGTTCTACCGTGTTATTTCTAGCTGTTGCTTGCAATCGTTGCCCGCGTCAACCTCCAACGTCCCGGTGGGCGACTTGTCGAGGATGTACGTTTGGGCGAATTCTAGCCGGTGAATCAAACAAGCGTCGGCCCGCTTCGTGCTTCGGTGCGTCACGTTTTTAGCCAATACCGCTGTCGCCCCGCCCGCCTTCTTTAGTCTCGGCAGCGTCGGTTCAAACTTCGCCCGCTCGATAACGCCAAATACAGAAACCTTATATTTGGGTGCCGCCAGTGTCTGCGTTACCGTCGCGTCGCTTGCGGACACGTCGCTAGGTGCTGGCAACAGCATGCCAGCGGCGGCCATAGCTACCGCCGACGCTGGATTGACCGCTGCCGTAACTGCCGCCGCTGTGTTGATTGCCGAGACGGTGGCGCTAGGCTGGTGTACTGCCGGGGTTTGATCGGACTCCGCTACTATGTGAATGTCGCACATAAGATAAGACTTACCCGGCGACACGTCGCACAGCACACCAGTGACCGCCCGCCCTGAATTGACCGGCGTTTTTATCTGGTGCTTTATGTCTAGGTTATTGCTGCCAATGCTAGGGTCGCAAAACTCTACAATCGCGTGCGGGTCGGTGCCCTCGCGTAAGTCTCGCCACCCGTTAGGCTCAAAAAGCGGATTGATGCTCTTCGACCATGCCGACCAACCCGTTTGGCTTTCAGGTATCGACCAAAACCCCGCATCCGACATTAGCGTTTGCATCGACCCGGTGTAATTGAATTGCGTGTCGAAGGAAATTTCTCGCGTGAATTGCGGCCAGTCAAAACTAAAGTTGCGAATGATTAGATTCGAGGGATTGCCCCGGCTATTTAGAATCGCTTTAACCGCCGAACCGGCCATCGAGAAATAGATTCGGGCGGCCTCTTTTAGGCTGGTGCCGGGCTTCACCGTGATTGATCCACCGTAGCCAATGGTTCCCGTTTGCAACACCGCGTTGGCACTGTTGCCGCGAATTCCAAACGAACAATCAACCACGTTTGCCGGGAATGGTACCGTGTCGAATTCCTTGTCCGCGTAACTGAATGCGACCTTATTATACGCCTCGTTAAACGAATGGTTGGCACTCATGCGGCGGTAGCCTATCGGCAAGTCGCACCGTATTTTCTCCCACACCGTAGCAAGGCTGCGACGCATCACCGTCCCAAGTCCGTTGCGAGACTGTTCTATTTCTGCCGTGCCGCTGGTTGCTCGCGTGCAAATGCCCCGGTGATCGTAGTCGTAGTTGGTCACGTAATTAAACGCAACGATTCCCCAAATGTTTGATCGACTCTCGCACGGGTTGACGTGCCAAGTAACTTGCCACACCACTTCCCAGCAGATGCCGCCGCCCAATGGTGCGTAACTTATCACCTTGGGCAACGGGCCGAAGTTAGCGTCTTTGGTGTTGGCGTTTCCGCCAATGGTTAGGTCACCATAGCCGTGCCCGGTCATGGTAAACTTTTTACCGGGTGCCGATAGCTTGGTTCGCATCGAGTCCATGCTAGTCGCTTCGGTGGCCTCGTCGTCGGCGTAGACCAACCCCGAAAGGGTCAACGTGTGGGCCACCCACTTGACCGCCCGGCCTGAGTCGTCATAGACAAACGAAGAATCTATATCCTTACGCCACACGTGCGAAAACGTGAAGCCGTTATAGGATAACGTGCCGTATGATTGATCTTTGACGGGCATGGTCGTTTTCTAACTGTGCGTGAATCCTGGGTTGGAAACGGATGCGGGTTCCGGGGTTCCCATTGGGCGATGACTACCTACGGTGGCGCTTCCCTTGAATCCACCACCATCACCAGCGGGCGGGCCAGCGGGTGCGGCGGCACCAGCGGCACCATTCACAGCGGCAGCACCGACCGGCACAGCGGCCACGGGTGCCCCTATGTTTTCCACGATTTGGGCAAACAGATTAACCGGGTCGGCGGGGTTCAATTCTGCCGCGTCTTTTCCAGCACCCGGCAACCATGCCCGGATTGCTTCCAGTACCTTCAACTGTGCCGCGATGATCGGGAAAGTGACCGCACCAGCAACCTTGACAACGGTTCCGATGGCCTCCTGGTGCTTGGAAACCTCAGTCATAAAGTCGGCCAGCATCTCGATAACGGGCGTTGCCGCCTGAATGAATGGCACCATCAACGCATCTTTGAATTCGTCGAATGCAATATCTAGCTTGCTTCGGGCCTCCGCGAATTTCCCCACACCAGCCGCACCTAACCGCTCCGCTCGCCGCAAGTCTGATAGCGTGCGTTGAACCTCGATGTTCGCTTGCGATGCGGCCAACGCCCCGCCGCTCTTAGCAAGGCTCTCGGCCAGCCTACGGGCACGTTGGTCTAACGCTTTGAATGCGTCAACCACTTTTTTCGCCACGATCGCCAGCCCGGCCACGATAGCAAGCGGGACAGCAACCGCCGCAGCCGCACCCAACGCACCACCACCCGCCGCCGCAGCACCCCCGGCACCGCTCGCAGCGGCCCCCGTAGACGCCGCACCGCCAGAACCGACACCCAACGCCGCCGCCTGTTTACCTAGCCCAAGGCGACCAGCTAGCCCCCGTGTGCCTGAAGACACTAGGCCCTCAGTTACGCCCTGAGTCACGGCACCGCCACCACCCGCCGCCGCTGCCGCACCACCACGGGCAACACCAGCAGACGCCGCACCCTTAGCCCCGCCCGGTGCGGCCTTCGATTTGCCGCCGCCCGATTCCTTCAATTCAAAAACAATCTTGGCAGTTTCTGCCATTGGGTGTCCTTATGTGGTTGTGTACCACACTTGCGAGGCCGGTAGTGATCCAGTCGGGAACACGCGAAAGGCAATCGGTACGTTTTGTTCTACCGTGCCGTGCGGTGTGACAATCGCCGTTTCTGGTGCGATTATACATTTTGGAAACGTGATCGTTGCAAAACCATTGGCCGCCGCTGGCGTGTTCGGCACCACAGTCAAAACTATCTGGTGGGCCTCGTCGGTGCCAAGTCTACCGCATAAACCCATGGCGCCCATCGCACCCCACGGCCAGAAAATGTTGCGGGTTTCTGCGATCCACGACTTAAACGTAATCAGGAGCAACACGTCGCCGCCACGGTAAACCGTATCAACGATAGAATCGCCCGTTATGTCGGCGCGAATCTCCTGCTGGTGCGATGTGGTTTCGATTAGCTTCGGCCCTTCGCACAATCCGAAGTCGTTGCCGTTATGCGTGCCGGTGTATGGGCCTAACCCAAATGTGGTTATTGCCATTGAATCATTCTCCTATGTCATGTGGGCGACGTTTTGCACGCGACGTGCCCCGCCGAATCGTAGTTCTCTGGTCATAAAATAATCGCTATCGTCGCCGGTGCCGCCTGCCCATTCGCCCGATTGTGTTTGCATCGAACCCGCGCCCTCGTATGCCAACGGTAACACGAACCCGTTAGCGTCCTCACCTATCTCGTCGTTTGCCGCGTTGATATTCGGCCAATTCAGATGCACCGCCGCAACCACTTTTCTGCACCACGCATCTAGGCCGCGTTCGTTGGCAATCATCAAGTCACCGAATCCCTCGCCGGTATATTCGCCGGTTCGCAGAGTGACCGTGACCCGCAACGATATGTTTTCTGTTAGGTGGTAACTGTCATCGGTCAATACCGACGTGTCGCCCTCGTGAATACTGATATACAAGTCGCCCGCCACGTTGTCGGGTTGCCCGTTCGGTTGCACGTTGCACGCCGTATCCTCCAACGCCAACGCCCGCCGCAAGGTTTGCCGAGTCGCCAACAGTAATGCCGCCACGCTCATGCCGCCGACCTCGCTATAATTGCCGCCGCTTGCTCTAGTCCACGGGTTGCCGTCGTCGTCATCTCTCGCCACCAGCCCGCAGGAATCCGGTGCGGTTCCGGCCACAGTCGCCGCCGACGTTTGCCTTTGCCGAAGTGATGTGCCGCCGCGTATTCGATGTTAGTACCCACGGCGAATTGCCCGGCACTCTGCTCGATTATCTGACCGTCCGGTGGTGAGTAGGCACCGCCTGACACCACGCCCGGTTGTATCGAATTGAACAGAATCCCACGGTCGCGTAGAATCGAAACCTGCCGATTGCCGAAAACCTCTAGCTTGGTTTTCACTCCGCGTGCTTTCATAATGCCCCAAGCGATCGCCGCCGCCCTGCTCTGTGCCGCCGCCGCACCAATGCTAGGTGCCAACCGGGCCGCTGTGCTCGCGTAAATGCCTCGCCATTGTGCCAACTGTGCGTCAGACATGCCGCCGTCGTGTTGCTTGCCTTTCGTGCGTCCCGGTGCCTTGCCGCCCATCTGCGGCGGTTTGCGTGACGTGTGCCCGCGTTGGTAGGCCAAGTAGGGTTTCGACAATGGGTGCCAACTGTCGCCCGCTTCGTCGGTGCCGCCGTTGCTCTTGGCGATGAATGACAACTTGACCAAAGACAACCACGCGACCGCTAACCGTAACTGAAACCCGTGTGCGATGCCGTCAACGTCCGCAGACTTGCCCGCCAGAATCGCAGGTAGCTTGCGTATCGCCGCCCGTAGCTCGTCGGCTGTTGCGGTAGTGGTCACTCGCTTTGCCATCAGATAGCACGCCCCACGTCATCTTGTGTCGTGTGTTGCTTCAGTCCGTCAACCTGCGGGCCGCCCGTGCTTATCTTTTCAACGCGACGAACAACGGATCGTTTGTACCGTCGATCCACCACGTAGTTACCGACGCTTGGCGAGGTATCGTAGCGGGTTGCCAGCCCGGCAATATCCATGCGGCCCGCTTTAATCTCTCGCAATTCCTCAATGTATTCGTCAACGTCCTCCGCGACCGAACCGACGCTGGGATTGTTGCGGCGTTTATTGAGGTAGTGAATAACAAGCGTCACGCAACACCACGTAACCCATTCGCTGGTTGCCAACACGCTCGGCACGTATCGCGTATAGCAGTAGTTATTGATTTTCGCCGTGGCCCGTTCAATGGTGGAGTCTATCACCGCATCACGGTTGGAATCGCTCGGCAGGCGATTGTTAACACCAACCTCAGACAACACCGTTTCAACTTGTGCCCGCGTGCAATATGGTGTTAGTGCCATGTGTTCAACCTATAAAAAATGCGGCGGGCGGGTTTAACCGCACCCGCCGCAAGGCGAAACCGTGTCGGGAATCGTCGGGTTTAATAATCAATCAGGCCATACGCCATTGCCTTGGGCACCTTCAGCATCGGAATGCCGTTGTGGACCGAATGCAAATCAGCACCAGCCGGATCGTCTACCATTTTGGCATGGAAGTGGGCACCGAATCGCTCGACCCACGGCATGTTGGGGCCGTCCGCTACGGGTTCGCTGCCTTCGAGGTAGCTGATCCACGACGGGTCAGGCGTCGGACAGAAAATGGCGTGCGTGTCGTCGATCATCTTGGTAACGGTGCCATCGAGATTCAACACCGCGTTGCTGATGTGGAACGTGACCCACGGGGCACCAGCCAACACCGCCGTAAAGTCGTTGTCGTCCGTTTTGGTCAACACCTCGAACGGTCGATTGGCCGTACCCGCGATGGCTTTGACTTCGGTGTTAGCGACGATAAACGCCCACGTGGTCGAATTCATCCACACGTGATTGAGGCCCAATCCGCACAGCGATTCGAACGCCGCATGAATGGCGTGCAAGTCGCCAATAATCGGGGCCGCCGCGTCATCCCATGCGGTAGCGATAATGTCGCCGTCGCCTAGCATGTCGAGTTTGCTCTTGTTTCCAGCGGGCACCTGAAAGTCAATCGTGATGCCGCCGCCCGAAAAGCCGGTGTCCACGTCGTCGCCGTCTTGGTTGTACGTGTACGAACCCCTGAGCATCGCCCACAGTTGGAATTCGCGGTGATTGACAACCCGCTGTTTCGATATGCCCAATTGCTGCTGGATGAAACTGGAACCGTTAACGTCCAACTCCGCACCCGGCCCACCGATTCGGCGCATGTTATGCACCTCCTCGCCAGACAGGTTGACCGCTTCAGACACTCGCGGGAATGTTCCCGTGACATTGCCGACCGGATGGCGGGCAATCCGCTTGGCGGGCGAACCCGGCAGGCGGCCTTGGGCAACTTCTCGACTCATGTCGAAAATGTCGTAGGCAAAACGTCGGCCCGATTGCGTTTCAATGGCACTGCCGCCATCGAGGCCCGCGCCGAAGAAGTCCTGCATGCGGGTGTTATTGACCTTCAGGCGAGAGATAATCCCGCGAATCACAAGCGGTTGCAATACTGTTGGTGCGATTGTAGCCACGGGTCTAGCTCCTTAAAAATGGTTGTCGTTGTGTTGCCGTGCCGGGCTAGGTTATTTAGGTTGCGACGCCGACGGTGAACCCGCCAGTTAGGCCGGTGCCGAAGGCCGGTTGCGGCAATGCCGTCAACCACTTCAACGTGGTTCCAACGTAAATTGCCTCAACGCGAATACGTGCGCCGATCTGCTCGCCGGTTGTGGTGAACGTGATTGAATCGGCGGAAAGGTCGTTGCCGATAATCATGTCGTCGCCAGCGGCAGACGCCACAACCAACTCGAAGTTGGCGCACATCACGAATTCGTAGATCAGGCCCGCCGCGATGGTCGGTAGCGTCGCCGTGCAATCCGCCGTGGTGCAAACGAACAACGTGCCCGATTGTGCCGCCACGATGGTTGCGTCGGTAATCAGGTTGGTCGTCGCCTTGGCGGCGCCAAGGTATCCCGCCCGGTTCACTTCGTCATCGTCGAAGTTGAACGCACTTCCCAACGTCCGCCGTGCCGCGTCGTCGAGCAATAGCAACTGTGATGCCACGAGGTTTCCGCCAAGCAATACGCGGGGGTGTCGGGCCTCCGCCGTGCCTTCGCTGCTCAGCATGTTCACGCCGTCAAGCAACACGGCCCGTGCCACTTCGGTTCCGTCAACCGCGTCAACGTTGTACTCGACCCAAAGGCCAGTCGCCGTGATTTGGCCGAGAATCAAGCCGGGCCGCAGCATGGTCGTGGGCGTGTTGCCCGCATCCAATGCGGTTGACTTGAGGTGCCTGTTTTGAATGATCTGCTGGTGATCGCCACCGAAGTAGACCTGTTTTTCGGTTGTTTCGACGGCGGCGTTAATGCTGGGTGCCGCTCCGGCTCTCGGGAAACTCATAGCCAAAGACCTCCGCTAATTAACAAATGATGGGTTGTGAATTGTTTACGTTCTGCGTGGTTCGTTATGCGGGCACGATTGCGGCGGCCAAGTCGTCGGCTGCCTTTTTGTCGAGCATTCCGCCGCCCGTCGTGTCAAAGTAGCTGTCGCCTTCGGGGTGCTCGTCCTCGTCGGCGGACAGTTGCGATGCGTCGGTTGGGTCGAGGCCTGCACCGGCAACCGCTGATTTTTTCAACAGGGCGACAATCTCGGTCAGCGAAAACAATGGCTGCTCGTCGCCGTCCGCACTGAATTGCATATCGGCGGCCTTGGCGTCAAGTGCCTTCAGCAATGCCGGGGCATAGGCTCGCCGCAATGACTTGATCTGGCCGGGCATGTCGTCGCCGCACTTCTTAATCAGTGCCGCCAGTGGCTTGTTTTCAACGGCGCCGTCGGCCACGTCGGACACGGAAAACGTCAAAGGCATTTCTTCGTGCGTGTCGTTTTTATCGGTGGGCATGGTTTCGGCCTCGTGTTTAAGCTCGGTCATGGTCATAACCGCATCAAGCAACCGATTGACGGTCGCCTGTAATGCGTCGATAGATTTGGTAACGGC
>Ga0302123_10002934_pt1 | contig 11504 bp, 6 predicted proteins | sample CB21_321_MG_FD_203109 | JGI IMG/M metagenome (GOLD analysis project Ga0302123, IMG submission 203109) | Marine microbial communities from Western Arctic Ocean, Canada - CB21_32.1 | ecosystem: Environmental > Aquatic > Marine > Oceanic | place: Canada: Western Arctic Ocean | collected 2017-09-28 | reverse complement strand
GCGCACGACTTCGACCATTCTCAAGGGTATGCTCAAACGTTCTTTATTCGTAGAGGAATCTTATCAAAGAGTCCGGAGGAGGATCAGCGGTGGCGAAGCTGATGCATCTGAGCTCGACGATTTATTCATCGAACCAGTAAGGGATTCCCTCGCAGGTTTTGCCGAGACCTTATTCGCCACTGTCGCTAAATGGTCAGATATTTGGCTAGAAGGCGGGGCCCATTTTGTAACCCAAGCCGATTGTGATAGTGGAATGACGCGTTATAGATTCATCCGCTACCTGGTGGATCGCGGATTACCCGATGATTCCATCGCTAAACTACAATGGATTTGGTTGGCGACAATAGCTATGTCTACCCCTGATAATTCGATAAAGCCAGACCCGCGTTGTCTCGCCCACGGTCGTCCACCAGCATCCAAATCATGGCCAGCAGGAGTGATGACAAAAGGCAAGGTCGAAGTATTGGATAACGATGTAAAGAATATGATTTGTGATGCTGCAAAAAATAGTGCAGAAGATATCAGAGATTTGCTTTCGACTCCGGTCGGCCTCTTGATACGCCGTTTAGGCCGTGCCTCTCATCTGTTGAATCCGGTAATAGATGACCCGACTCCAACCCCGGGACAGGAGGTGTTTACCACACGCGTTGGTATTGAGCCGACAAATAGGGCACCGAGAGGGGGTTCTCGTAGCACACCTGAATTAGAGATTAGAACCATGGAGGATCTTTTTATTCTCCACAAAGGAGTCAGACAAATTCTATCTCGGATGAAGGCCAGAGAAGGTTTGCATCACTACGATGATATGCATGAATTAGCCGAGGACTTATTGTTGACCAGATGCCCAACGATTTGCCGTCGCTGGTATCCAAGAAAAGTAGTTTGGGCTTTGGATGATCTCCCCTCCCAGCCATGGCAAGATGACCACCTAAACCTCGCCCGCCAACATGCTAAAGACCACCCCAAGGTTATGGCAGACCTCGACCGACGCATCGCCATTTTACATGATATTCGCCGCTTATATCGCGCTTTTATCATCGATGAATTCCAAGATACAAATCCTCAGCATCTCCGCTTACTCGCCCGCCTTTGGGGCCGAAGACGCTTGGAGTCAGGTGAGCCCGAACCACCTGCAGGTGATTGGGACCCGACGGTTTGTATCGTTGGCGATATGAAGCAGTCGATTTATCGCTTCCGTCAAGCAGAGGTCAGAGTGATGCGACGCGTGGTGGAAACAGTACGCAGCATCAACCGGCATGAACTCCAATATGAATCAAGACTCGACGGCTTACGCCGTGTTGATGCTGGACGAGACCCTCGGCCAAACGATGGTGGTGAAGGAGATGCTGCGACATTTGTGCAGGCGAGTGTACGCTCATCGAGCAAAGGTTCTGACCATACTTGGATAAGTTTCAGAAAAGGCGATGACGGCAAGGCTCTCAGTGAAGAAGTTGCATTGCGAAGAGCCGAAGGGCATATTGAGATGGCTACCAATCACCGCACACTTTCGGGATTACTAAATCTGATGAACGGGGTTTTCAGTGATGTGTTTTCACCGCAGCACCATCTATTCCCTGGCCCATGGCACGCACGCCATCAAAGATTGAATCCGGGGCGAAAAAGTGAGAAAATCGGACGGCTTGATTGGCTATTGCCATTGAGTGATGGCGATGAGCCGCGGCCAAGTAATCCATTGCACCCCATCAGCCCATTCCTTCACGCAGGTTCGACTGCACGTGAGCGCATCATCGACCTTATGGTTCGAAGAATCGAGGCGATGATCAGACATCGCCCTGCAAGAATACTGGATCAAATTACTGGATCTCATATGGACCTTGGTGATGAATCGGAGGATATCAGACCCAAGGATATCTTGATATTGGTTCATGCAAGAACCTCTATTCCACAAATAATAGCCGCCTTTGAGCAAAGGGGTTTGCCAGTAGCCGCCGATAGACAAGGCGCCCTCTTACACCGCCCAGCGATTCTCGCACTGATGGCAGCATTGCGAGCACTCTCCAATCAAGATGACAAAGCCTCGATTCTCGCACTGGCTCGGAGTACAATAGTTGGACTCGATGACCAAGAGGTGACCGGTCTCATTCAGAGTAAAAGCGATCAGGGCGATTGGTATTCCCATCTGATTGAACAAATCCAAATTACAAACATCAAGTCATTATTGACACAATGCAGAGAACTTTGTAGCGACGGTACACCTTTTACCGCACTTGATGCAATCGTCGATTATTCAGACCTGCTAATAGCCCACTCACGAACTTCAGACCGGCGCGATATCGAAGCGTGGCTGCACATGGTACGTTCGATAGGAGATGAGGTCGGCAATGATTCAGCCCTGATTATGGAGAGGCTGGAAAGATATCACTCGCTTCGCCGAGAAGGCCCTACTGGTAATGAGGGTGCGGTTTCAGATGCAATTAACATAATGACAATCCATGCGGCAAAAGGGCTTGAGGCACCCATTGTTGTGCTCTTCGATCCATTTGCAATCGGCCGCTCAGATGCTCAAATGATGGCACGCGAGAAGGTTTTGGTCACACCGGATTTGGTAGCGGGAAGACTCGACCCCTGGCCGGGAGCAAAAAAACCTGATTCGGGAACCTGGGAATTGGCCCGTTTGATAGAAGACGGTCAGCAAAGAGCTGAGCGGCGACGTCATCTCTACGTAGCTTTGACCAGAGCACGCGACCGACTTATTTTAGCCGGTGGACCTAATGATGCTTCTATCGGAGAAGACGGTCTAATCAGAATCCCAACCCATCAATATCGACGTGATTCTTTGGGTGATATGTTTATTTCAGGATTGGTTGGTATGATTGATTCGCCCAAATTTGAAGATGAAGCACTGATAATCGATTTGGAATCGATGTCGAGAACCCCCATCCCGGATCAGTTTGGACTAGAGGGTATTTCGATATTTCATCACAGCGATTGTTTTGAAGAGATATCAAGGACTTCACCCTTGACCCAAGTTATGAATCGAATCGAGTTATTCAACAAAGTTAGCACTAACGAAAAGACCACTCCGACCCGACGAATAAACCACGCACTCTCCCTTTCAGCACACGGCCTCGACCAATACCAACCACAAACCTATAGTGGATCATTCAACCCTAAACTGTGGCCTAGCCCACAAGAATTCGGCACGGTATATCATCGATTATTTGAAATCGGTTTGGCCAATCCCGCTGATGAAAAAAGTGAGTTAGAATCAACGTGGTTACACAAGAATGAAGACCGATTGAGCGATTTGAAAACCATTACTCAAGTTTTAGACGAGTCAAGCATTATCGGCAACGACCTCAGGAAGAGATGCCGGGAGCGTTTGCTAACCTTGGCACAATCGGCTCGTCAAGGGAAATTAGGATTATTGGCTGCAGGTGCAGTAGTTGATGGGTATTGTGTTGAGGGCTTGAGAACAGAATTACCATTCTATCTAAGGCACGATATCGAGCCGGAAAATTGGTCAAGAAAGATTTGGACTCCATCTGGAGACGTACGCATCGCAGAACTCGGTAAGGTCGAAGTTCGTTTTGAGGGTAGAGCTGATTTGGTTCTCGCGCTAAAGGATGAACAAGAAAAGAAATGGTTACAGGTTGTCGATGCCAAAACCACTGGCTGCCTAGGGGACCAAGAACATAGTGTTCTCGATCAACAGCAACGTGCAGATATTATCGCCGAACATCGCTTGCAACTAGCTCTTTATAGCCATGCGTTGAAGATTGGTGAAATGCAAAAACCAGCGGCCAAGAGAAGAGAGATACTTCCACCTGCAATCCTTTGGGCAGCAACCGGAGAAATGGTGGAGATGAGTCAAAAAGAGTATGACCTGGCAAGTTCGGAATTGATTATCAGAATCGAGGAGTTAGCAAAAGAGTCGGCGGGGGTGAGTAAATCTTAGTAAATCTCTATTCTATCTCCCATCTCGCTATTTGGTTAATCGCCGGCCGGTTTTTCCTGAATAATTGGTACATTTTTCTGTTTCTCTCGCTCGGTTGGGAAGTATTGGAATTGGTATTGCCATTCGAATTCGCCATTGAGACATGGGATAATAAAATCGGTGACATCGTTGTTAATTGTACCGCGTTTTATCTCGGAGTAATGCTACATAATAAAGCGCAATCTGACGGAAATATCATCAAACGTGGTGGCAATTAGAATCTATTATTGCCGCCACAACATCGGAGTCGGCAAGGGTTGAGATATCACCCATTTTCTCAGGCTCACCCTCGGCAACCTTGCGCAATATCCTACGCATAACTTTGCCCGAGCGAGTTTTGGGCAAAGCAGGAATGATGCAGAACCTATCGATCTTAGCATGCGCCCCGATTCGGTTGCGGCATAACTGGTTAAGAGAAAGGTACAATTCTTTTTCATCACTGACTTCCTTAGCAAGTACCAAAAACGCCCTCACGCCTTGTCCTTTGATCTCGTGAGGGAAACCGACTACTCCCGCTTCAGCTACTAGTTCGCTTTCGACTAATATCGCTTCAAATTCAGCGGTCCCCATGCGATGACCGCTGACATTTATGACATCGTCTACCCTTCCGGTTATCCAATAGTATCCATGTTCATCGCGCCTGCAACCATCACCGGTGAAGTAACGATTCTTTATTGAAGAGAAATAGGTTTGTACATAGCGATTATGATCACCATAAATGGTGCGGGTTTGACCCGGCCAAGATTGAGAAATACACAACAATCCCTCTGCCTTACCTTCGAGTAATTCTCCTTCAGCATTGTATAATTCAGGATGAATTCCAGGCAATGGAAGGGTGGCTGAGCCACCAACAACCGGAGTCGCAGGTGCTATTGGCGAGATACAGATGCCACCGGTTTCGGTTTGCCACCATGTGTCGACGATAGTGCATTTTTTCTCGCCGACAACACGGTGGTACCAGTGCCAAGCCTCAGGATTTATCGGTTCACCGACCGTTCCCAAAACACGTAAACTCGATCGGTCATATTTCTGGACATACTCATCTCCTTTTGCCGCTAGTGCGCGAATTGCAGTCGGAGCGGTGTAAAATATTGTAAATCCATGACGTTCAACCATATCCCAATATCTCCCCGCATCGGGATAGAGTGGAGTTGATTCAAACATGAAAGTGGTTGCACCATTGGCCAATGGGCCATAGACGATGTAAGAATGCCCGGTAATCCATCCGACATCTGCTACACATGCGAACACATCATCTTCACGCAAATCGAAAACAGTTCGGTGAGTGAATGCAGTGTAGGTGATATATCCTCCATGGCTGTGAACTTGCCCTTTGGGTTTACCAGTTGAGCCAGAGGTGTAGAGGATGAAAAGCGGATGTTCTGCTGCAAGTATTACCGCCTCGTGCTCATTGCTTTCATTCTCGATTAGTTCGTGCCACCAGAAGTCTCTTTCCTCGTCCCAGTCCACATTGTTTGCAGTGTGCTGATAAACGATTACCGCATCGATTCCGCCGGCGATTTTAATCGCTTCATCGGTGGTTTTCTTTAGTGGAATCGTTCGTCCACCACGCTTTCCTTCATCCATTGTAATGACGACTTTTGAACCTGAATCAACAATTCTATCGGCGACCGATTCAGCCGAAAAGCCACCAAATACCACAGAGTGAATGGCGCCGATGCGCGCACAGGCGAGCATAGCGATTGCTGCCTCGGGGACCATGCCCATGTAGATTATCACCCGGTCTCCTGAGGTAACTCCCCGACTCTCCAAGGCGTTGGAAAAACGACAGACTTGAGCATGTAATTCGCGATATGTGATGCGGCGAACTTCGCCAGGCTCATCCCCTTCCCAGAGGATTGCGACCTTGTCGGGACGAAGTTTGAGATGCTGATCTACACAACTGACAGTTGCGTTTAATCTACCGTCTGAAAACCATTTGAAAGAACCTTGTTCGATTGTATCGAAACCACCTTCTAAACCAATACTCGGTTCGTGTTCCCAGACGATGCTTTTACGGGTAATGTCGAGCCAAAAACCATCTGGGTCTGCAATCGATTGAGCGTGAATGCGCTGCCAATCATCCATGCTTTGAATAATGTTTTCAGAATTCGATTTTACCCATTCTGGTACAGGAATGTGTCCTGACATGCACATCCTATTACGAGACCGCACATGAAATGAACGGCGATATTATTTCATTGAGCGAAAAACCCTTCTTGTGCAGATGATGTGAGATAGATATGGGCGGAGATTCTAAACTCGATGAAGTGCTTTATCCTGAAATTGAAACTCATCAGAGTGGCTTCCTAAAAGTCAGCGAATTACACACCATCGCATGGGAGAGAAGCGGAAATCCCGAAGGACAACCAGTCATCGTAATCCACGGTGGACCTGGCGGGGGTAGTCAACCAGCATATCGAAGATATTTTGACCCAGAGAGTTGGGATATCATTCAATTTGATCAGCGCGGTTGTGGCCAATCAACCCCCCATGCCGAATTGAAGGAGAATAATACCCAAGCCTCAGTTTCCGACATCGAAACTTTACGCCAACATCTCGACATCACAGATTGGCACGTCTTCGGAGGCTCTTGGGGCTCTACTCTCGCATTGATCTATGCCATTGAACACTCATCTAGAGTGAAATGTTTGATCTTACGTGGGATCTTCATGTGCCGGAAAAGTGAGTTACACTGGTTTTACCAAGATGGGGCCAGCCATATATTTCCAGATGCTTTTGAACCTTACCGTGGGCACATTCCCCCTGAAGAACAGCACGATTTGATAACCGCTTATCATCGACGATTAACCAGCGATAATGCTGAGATACGTCGTGCAGCGGCAAAGCAATGGACTCTATGGGAAATGGCTACCAGTTACCTTTTTCCAAAGCAGGATACTATCGAAAAAGCTGACGATCTCGATTTCGCTGTAGCCTTTGCTAGAATAGAATGCCATTATTTCCTCAATGGTATCTTTCTCGAAGAGGGATATATCCTCAATAATGTAACACAAATATCCCATATCCCCTGTGTGATTGTCCAGGGTCGTTACGATGTGGTTTGTCCAGCGCGTAGTGCGTGGGAGTTGCATCAGGCCCTGCCGCTAAGTAAATTGAGAATCGTCGCAGATGCTGGTCATTCTATGGGCGAGGTCGGTATCGCAAGAGAGTTGATTCTGGCAACAGACGAAGCTCGCCAACATTCTGGCTAAACACGATTCGTCTACTCTTTCGGGCGTCGGCTTGATATGCAGGGCCATTGTCGCAAAGCATGGAGGCTATGCCTCCGGTGAAGAAGATGTCAGAAGAAGGCACCGTGACTCCCGAAGTCAAACTCAGAGATGTGGAGAATCGTCTCGATGACGAAACCGACCGCTTGCGTAAGCTCTACGCAGCCTATGAATCTCAGGAAAAAGAACTGATTGATATCAAGGCTGAAATCGAGGTTTTGGAAAAGGAAATCGTCGAGAGAGAAATTGAGAAAGAGGGGTTAGAAGGCCTGCTTTCACAAAAGGATAACCGAATCAGAGACCTTGAATTGAGAGATGCTAAGGTCAGCAAGCAAATCGAACATCTCGAGCCTGAACTCCATAAAATGGAAGAGAAGTACTCCCGTGAAAAAGATAGATTGGGTAAGGTATTCTCCATCGCTGAAGAACTCGACAACGACTTGCGATTAGCGGTCGTCGAATTATCTACTCGTGATGAGTGGTACGTTGAGCATATGTCACTATTCGAGGAATTGAATAAGGCGATTCAGAATCGCTACGAAATGATTGAAGACGCAATCGAGACCGAACGTCAAAGCCAACACATGCAACGTGCGATCACCGACCGCATGGACGAGGTTATCGAATCCAGAGCAGCAGAAATGACACTCGAAGAGGCCGAAACCAGAATTGAATCCGATAAGGAAACATTGGAACCTACACCTGAGGAAGAGCCGGCTGAAGAGACAACTAAAAAGCCAACTGCTCCCAAGAAAAATAAAACTAAAAAAGACCCTGTCGCTGTTACCGCGGTCGATGACGATGAAGAATGGAATTGGTCGGACAGCGTTCTCGATGGAGTGATTGAAAAGTATGGAATCTCAGATCGTGACACTTTCATCGAATTCGCAAAGGCATACGATAAGGACGGAAATCATTACCTAAAGGGTAGTGAACTTGGAGCGGCAGCGGTTGACTGGGTCAAAGAACACCCCGTGGAATCAAATTCTTCAGATTCAGAATGGGCTGATGAGACCGATCCTTGGGCAGAGAAGTGAGGGCGATTTGAATGGGTCTTCTGGCCCGCGGCGGTCATGCACCAGTATTGATTCCTGCAGTGATTGGTTTTTCTTTCATCACCATCGGTAGCGTAGTAGATCCTCTAATGGGTTTAGCACCCGGATGCGGTATTTTCCTGCTGATGATTTCAGCGTTTTTCGCTAATTTCTGGCGAGACCCAGACCGACCTATCCCTCGTGATGAAGGGGTTATCGTGTCATCTGCCGATGGTTATGTGATGTTCGCTCGGCGTGAAAAGGCGACTGGAAGGAGGCCTTCTGCCACTGAGACTGAAAATACTCAAAACGATGAATATACAGGGGATTGGTACCCTGAATCGTGCGATGAACCTCTGTCGTTTACAACCGAACAACGTTTTGAAGCAGTGGTAAAAGGCGAAGAATCTGAAAGTGACGTATGGCGAGTTGCAGTCTTCATGTCGCCGCTCGATGTCCATGTGAACCGGGCGCCGATTGCTGGAACTCTCACCCAGATGGAACATCGAGTCGGCAAGGGTCGCAAACGCGGCCCATTCATTGCTGCATATCGCAAAGAGAGTGAATATAACGAACGGGTTCGTTCACTCTTTGTAGATAATGCGGGTCTGGTCGTCGAGGTTACACAGATTTCTGGAGCCTTAGCACGTACGATTATTCCATGGGTAAGCGAAGGTAGTGAATTGAGGCGGGGTCAACGTTTCGGTATGATTCGCCTCGGTAGCCGGGTCGATATTAGGGTACCAGCATCACGATTCACGGTTGAAGTGACCTCTGCTGAAGATGGAGACCCAACGTATCCAAAGGGTGAATTTGTCAAAGCAGGGTCATCGATTCTCTTCAAACCGATCTGAATTGATGGTGCGACTAGTTGAAACATAAGACGCCCGAGCACAGCATATGGCAGGAAGGGGTTTGACAATGGTTCCCGGTGACGGGGAGCGCCCAGCTCGCATTCACGATCTGGTCAAGGCACCAGCAAATACCCCGTGGGCAAAAGAGAAGCAGCAATCTTGGGATGCTCGCGAATTAGCCACCACTTATTACACTCCTGAAACTCTCGCAGATGGAACGCCAACCAGTGCGGTAACCGTCATATTGCGAACCAAAGGTTGTCATTGGTGGTGGTCCAGTGGCTGTACTTTTTGTGGATATTTCAACGATACACGTGATGATGTAACCAGTGAAGATCTGCATGCACAGTGGGCACAAGCAAAAGAGAAATTCTCTGATTTTGCCGAGCACGGAATGGTCAAGGTTTACACATCTGGTAGTTTACTTGAGGATAGGGAGATACCGGTTGATTTCCAAAAAACCGTTCTCCAAGAATGTCATGAATTAGGCAAGGAGTTGATTGTTGAGAGTCGTACCGAGCAATTGACCAAAGAGAAATTAGCCTGGGCAGTAGCGATAAATCCCAAATTTTCAGTGGCGATTGGTCTTGAAGCATATGATGACGAGGTCTTGCGTTTTCATGTCAATAAGGGCTTTTCAATTGCTTCTTGGGACCGAGCGGTTGAAAATTTGGTAGAATTCGGATTGCGAGTCAAAACCTATCTGATGTTCAAACCCCCTTTTATGAGCGAAGGTGATTCTCTCTACCATGCGGTCAAGTGGATAAAGGATGTCGCTTCTCGTAGTGATGAAATTTCGGTTAATCCGATGAATATTCAGCGCGGAACAATGATCGATAGATTGTATCGGGCAGACGATTACCGCCCTCCGTGGTTGTGGTCCTTGGTCGAACTCATCGAGCGGGTTAACCCAGTAATTCATCCCGATGGAGGTGTTAATGGTGATGCGGATCAAATCTGTCGTTTGATAATTCATCCAACCGCCGGCGGTAAGATCAGAGGCGCACATAATTGCGGTTCATGCGATAGGGAAATAGTGGCAGCGATCGAGCGTTATTCAGTCAGCGGCGACATTGAGGAATTCGTCGGCCTCGACTGTGCTTGTCGAAATATATGGCGAACCGAAATCGAACTAGATAGATCAATACCGATTCCATTGGGTATCGGTTTACGCCGTCGCGGAGATGGCGTTCAAAATCTTCGTTCTTTGTAATCAATTACCAGACTTTGCAATTCTAGTGGTCAATGTTTATGACCGCGGTGACAGTGCAATAGATGACCCCTAAGGGGTCAAGGTGAAATCAATGTCTGGAAATGCACTATTGCCCGATGTGAGTGAAGGGGTTGCTGAACCAGCCGCTTCAAAAGTTATTATTGCTATCTCTGTGGTCGGATTAATCGGTCTACTTGGAATGTTCAGCACCATTTTTGGCTGGGATAGTCTACCGGTATTCAGCGATATTGCGCCGATGCTAGACTCTCTTGGCGGTTCTGGAATCTGGTATTACCTGATTGGAATCATGATTATGGTTGGAATGATTATCGCCAATATGATTGGAGAGATTATCTCGGATTAAGGGAGAGGATTTTGAATGATAACAGTGATTTTTGCAGCGGTATTATTGGTAGTATTTCTCGGTGGATTAACTCATTATCTCCAGCGTGGATTGGGAGATATGAGTGCAGCACTCAAACAATTAGGCATGTTCATGTTAACCAAAGCCCCAGCTGGTATCATCGATTTATTCAAGGACGATGATGGTAATGGGGCAAAAACTTGGATTCAATTCGGTTGTTTCTGGTTTGTTCTTTCAGCAATCGGCGGCTTCCTTGGCGCATGGCACGAGTATGATGCAAAAGCCTTGGATTCGCTTGCAAGCATCGGTTGGTCTTGGGAAAATGGTGATGCGATGACTTTGTTCAACCTCACCACACTTAGCGCAGCGATTTTCAGCATCTTGCTCGGCGGTGCTCTAATCGCACACAGCCGCGCAAACGGTGGTCACCTGGCTAGTGAAGCCAATGCGTCTCTGATGGCTTTCGGCTGGTTTAACATTACTTTACTCAGTCTTGTTTTACCTATCTTCATCGAGATGGGCGATTTCCATTATAGCCTGATTGGAATGGTATATGCGGCGATGGTCGGCTCGATGTTAGTCAATGTCCTGCTCACCAATGCTCAAAGTGATTCACCAACCGGCGTCAGTAGTTGGTTCTTGATAATGGGACTTGCAGCAATGATCTATGGTCTCGCAATCGACGCACTAGGTGAAATAACCAAGCAGACAACCGTCGTGTGGATGGCAGATGCAATCGTAAGAGGATGGGTACCGCTTGCACTGATGTTCTCGGTTGGTTATCACGTGATTCCCCGGGTTACTGGCCATCCAATCTGGAGTGGAAGTCTTACCAAAGCCAGTATGTT
>Ga0302123_10002933_pt1 | contig 11505 bp, 9 predicted proteins | sample CB21_321_MG_FD_203109 | JGI IMG/M metagenome (GOLD analysis project Ga0302123, IMG submission 203109) | Marine microbial communities from Western Arctic Ocean, Canada - CB21_32.1 | ecosystem: Environmental > Aquatic > Marine > Oceanic | place: Canada: Western Arctic Ocean | collected 2017-09-28 | reverse complement strand
CCGGAATACAACGGATACGACTGGAGCGTCAAGAACCTCTTCGAACTCAAGAACGCTCAGCGTGTGCTGCTTGACGGCAATGTTTTCGAGAACAGTTGGGCTGATTCGCAGATCGGCTACGCGATCCTGCTGACGCCCACGATTCAGGGATCTGTCGCTAATTGGACCGCGGTGCGAGACGTGACGATCCACAACAACATTGTTAAAGACGCACGCGTCTTCGTGAGCATGTCAGGGTCCCGCACTGTCAATGCTCCAGCCTACCCTGAACAGCTCGAACGCGTCAGCATTAAAAATAATCTGGCGACGGATATTACTTACCGGATGCTTGAGCTCAACGCCAATAGCGCAGGCCCGATCATCGATCTAAGCGTTACCCACAACACGCTCCTCTTTGACCCTGGTGTGCTGGGGAACGCGATGATAGCTACTGACGGCAGTTCTGCGGGCTGGCCTGTGGTTGAACGCTTTGAAATCACGGACAACATCATGAGCCACTCCAAGTACGGGCACCATATCGGTGGCAACGTACCAATGGAGAATATTTATATCGAGTCCTTCGATTGGCGCAACAATGTCATCATCGGCGGTAGCCGCAATGTGCCCGAGAGCAATTACGACCCCTTTGACTATCTGATTGTGGATTCTGTGGATGACGTGGGATTTGTCAATTGGCTAACTGGCGACTACAGGCTCAGCGAGAGCAGCGACTTTTTGGGTTTAGCCACCGATGGGGAAGACATTGGTGCTGACCTAGCCCCCTAAGTCACACCCCGATCCAGCGGTTGTTACACTGGTAGTAATGATCGGTCATTGAACGCCGTTTGCTTTGGCTGTGCATGGCGAGAACTGAGCGAGGCGCAACCGAAGAACCAAGCCGAGGCCAATAAATTTAAAGTCACTGCATTTAGAGATCTGGATACTGGACCACCAGCGCCATGCCAATACCGAGATGCCACTCGATGTGGCAATGGAAGAACCACTTCCCCGGATTGTCGGCATAAAATTGAACCACCATTGCATCTTTGGCCGGAACGGTGATTGTGTCTTTGAGTGGCGGGGTTTTTAAGTTGAGTTCACCCGGGCGACCAAGAACGCGAAAGTAGTGCCCGTGCAAATGAAACGGATGGGCCATCATCGTCGGATTTTTCATCACAAAACGGACGTGTTCCCCTTCCTGCACTCCGACCGGCGGCCGGTCCGGAAATTCCTGGCCATTGATTCGCCACGCATAGGGCATCATGCTGCCTGAAAAATTCAGCTCCACACTACGCTCTCCGGTGGCCGGCAAATCGACCGGCTGCGGAGCCAACAGTGAAGGACCAGCGATCGTGGAACCCCAAGGTACATCCTTGGCCGGCTTCGTCACGAGGCTGTCTTTGTACTGCAGCAGTGCCAGACCGGTTTGCCCACCGAGTGTGGAGGCGCGAATGGCGTGCGTGCCGCTGCCGTTCGCCTCGACCAACACATCAAATCGTTCGCCGATGTCGATCGTGATGCCATCGACCGTGACCGGTTGGACCGGATGACCGTCACTTTCAATAACCGTCATCGGGTGCTCGTCGATTTGCAATTTCAAGGCATACGTCGACGAGCTATTGATAATGCGAAACCGGATGGTTTCGCCTTTTTCAACCACAAACGTGTTGAGTTTGCCTTGCAATCGGTCGGGTGATCGCCCTTTGCCATTGAACACGAACGACTCGAAAGGCACATCGCCATAATCGGGCTTGGCTGGGCCTTTGCCTAGCTTTTTCGCTTTCATGTAGGCGCCGCTTTTTATTTTTTTAAAAATGTCGTCGCTCTTTTCGACAAACCAGTCGCCGACCATCAACACCTGTTCGCGATCGTAATCGTAATCGTTCGTTTTCGATTCGATGATCAACGGACCATAGAGTCCTTCAGAATATTGCAGGCCGGTGTGAGAATGATACCAGTGCGTTCCTGCCGGTTCGGCCACAAACTCGTAGGTAAAACTTGCGCCTGGCTCAATCGGCGCATGGGAAACAGACGTCACGCCATCCATCTGCCAGTTGTTTTTTTGTTTCATGCCGTGCCAGTGAATGGATGTAGCAACCGGCAATCGATTCTGCACGTTGACGCGAATCCGATCGCCTTCCCGGACCCGGATCTCAGGACCGGGAAACTGGCCGTTGTAGCCCCACAGTTCTTTGGGGCGACCATCCGGCCGGCCGGAAAACGCCTCGGCTGTAAAATCGAACGCGTGAACAGTGGATGTCTGATCTTTGGGTGCGGCAGAAGAGGACTGGTCTTTTTCCTCATCGACCACCACGATCGTGGCCGCATGCTCCATCACCGGACTCTTGATGATCCGAAACGTTTTGCGATCAGGACTGATCACGCGAATCAGTGCCGAGCGACATTCCGAAACATAGATCGTGCCATCGGCCTGCCGCGAAAACCCGGAGGGCCAATTGAGTTGTTCCTCTTTCGGAGCGTCTTCGCCCCCGTATTGCCAAACGGTGTTGCCATCCTTGTCGACTTGAATCAGGTAGTACCCCCGCTGCCCTGCCCCGTCGCCACTGGAAATGAGCGTGTCGCCGTTCTCGAGCCGCTCGGCCAGATAGGGAAACGGCAACTCGTATTTCCAGACAATCTCCTTCTGCGGATTAACCTCCAGCACCACATTACTGCTCGATGCGCAAATCAGGGTGTTGCCGTTGTCTAACCGCCGAACCATCCGCATATTCGCCCCGCCCGGCACGTCGTACTTCCAGACCACTTTTTTATCGGGCGTGATGTCCATTACGGTATGCGTTCCGTTGTCGGCGATCATCGTGTTGCCGCTGGGCAGTCGCTGGCACGCTTCGGCATGCATCACCAGCGGCGGGCCCACTTCCCAGACAATCTCTTTTTCCGGCGTAACTTCTTGAACGCTCCGCGGATTGATCAAAATATTGCCGTTGGCGAGCACCTGCACATCGTGCGCACTGCGATTGGGGAATTCCCAGAGCGGCGTGCCATCTTCCTTGAATTTCACCACCTTGCCGGTGTTGTGATCGGCAGCGTAGATCACTTTGTCAGCTCTGGCCGAACTGGCGCCACTGACGAAAAGGACAAGAGCGCAAAGAAAGGTTCGCAACATAAAGGTTCTCCGCACAAAGACGATTGGTTTAAAAAATGCAACCGGTCGGCAGGCACACAGTCTACCGCAATTGCCGTGGGGCCCACCAGCGGCCTACCCGCTTACAAGGACTTCTCACTCACTTGGCAAACCAGAACCCACGCCAAAACTATCGAGGCGTCATAAAAAACCATCATTCAGGACGACAGATAATCGGACTATGCCAGCCACGCACGACACTTTCAATAGGCGTCCCTTCTGTGTCGTAAACCTTGTAACCATACTCTTGCACAGCTTTATCCATTGATGCCTGTTCTTCCGGACCATGCAACTCGACAAAAAGCGTCGGACGCATTTGCGACAAAACTTTTCGAGCACCGGAGAATACGAACCCCGCAGCTCCCTCGACATCGATCTTCATGAAATCGGGCTGCACTTTTTCAGTTTCAACATAATTATCAAGTGCAACGGTCCGTACTTTGAGTGGATGTGCGCCCGAAACCTTCAGACCGGGTTCTGCAGTTTGAAACTTTCCTTGCGTCGAATGCTCAGGCGAGTATTCCATCAGCATTTCACCCTCTGACTGACTCACAGCAGCCTGCACTAATGTAACATTGCCTACCTGGTTCAGCGTCATGTTTGCTGCGAAGTCATGGTTCAATTCCGTGATCGGTTCAAAAGCAACAACTTGTCCTCGCTCACCTGCGCGATGACTGAAAAGTAGACTAATGAGACCACGATTCGCGCCAATGTCAAACACGGTCATCCCAGGACTGACCAACTGGTCTAAAGCATCCAGGTGCAATGCACTCGAGCCAAACGCATACGTCAATCCGTAGCCCGGGGCAACATGAAATTTATATCCCCGCAGTGGACCGCGCAAAACTTTCCGACATGCACCATAAGGATAGAAAAGGCGTGCGAGTTTATATTTCATATATTCACAAAATATGCAAGAAATCTGCTTCGTTGGATCCACACAGCAACTGTTTTATCACTGTGCAAAATGCCGACGCAATGCAGGTCGCAAGCAACTCCTTGATGAGGTGAAATGAATGCCGAACATAGCATGAATCAAAAACGTGTAACGGTGCGACCTGAATTTTATGGATCGACTCTTCAGGATTCCAGAGGCCTCTCGAGCAGCGATGCGTTGCAGACCTTGACGGAACCAAAGGGGTAGTGGGACAATAGGCACTTCCAAATTTACGCTTCGTCCTCCACGCAGGTGCATTGAATGCGGCGCCTATTGCCTTTGAAAATCTTTTGTGGAATCGTTCTTGTTGCAGCAATGATGCATTCCGAGACCGCTACGGCCGACCCGCCAACACCGGTTACGGTCAAACTCACCCCCAAGCAGGAAGCGGCTGCCGCTCGCGCACTGCGGGAGCGACTGCTCGCCGATCCGCACCGACCCGGCTATCACTTTGTGATTCCCGAGGGAACCGGTATGCCGTTTGACCCCAACGGCGCGATCTTCTGGAACGGGCGCTACCACCTGTTCTATATCTTCCAGGACGAGCGAGGTCACAACTGGGGGCACGTTTCCAGTACCGATCTCTGCCACTGGCGGCACCACCCGACCAAGCTGGTCACGGGGATGTTCAGCGGTAACTGTTTTGTCAACAAAGATGGCGTGCCCACGATGTGCTACCACCAAGTCGGTCAGGGCAACGCGATGGCCGTGGCCTTGGATGACGATCTCGATGAATGGAAAAAACTCGAATCAAACCCGATTACACCCCAAACAAAACCGGGTGAGCCGCATCACGGCAAATATGAATCGTGGGATCCCTACGGATGGCTCGAAGGTGAAAACTACTACGCCATTTTCGGTGGCAAGCGAGCAGCAATCGCCCGTGCTGATTCGCTCGCTGGTCCTTGGGAATATCGGGGCGACCTGCTGGCACGCCCCGCCGAGGGCGTCGACATCCATGAAGACATTTCCTGCGCCGACTTTTTTAAATTAGGCAAACGGCACGTGTTGCTCTGCATCAGCCACGAACTGGGAGCCCGCTATTATCTTGGTGAATGGCTCGACGAACAGTTTTATCCCACGCATCACGAGCAGATGAGTTGGGTCGACAACAGTTTTTTTGCGCCTGAGAGTCTGCTCGATGATCAGGGACGCCGCATCATGTGGGCCTGGGCCAAAGATCGCCCCGACTTTTCCCTCAAAGCCGAGGGACACTGGTCGGGCACGATGAGCCTGCCCCGCGTCCTCTCGATCGCGCCCGATGGAACAATGCGAATGCAGGTGCCGCAGGAAATTGAGCGGCTTCGCTACAACGGAAAAAAAATGGAAAACCTTGATGTCGATGGCGAGGTCGATCTCGATCTGCACAGCGATAGCTTGGAGATGCGGGTCATGATCGATCCAGGCACCGCCACCGAGTGCGGAGTGAAAGTCCGCTGCTCACCCGATGCGGAAGAGGAAACGCTCATCTTTTACGATGCGAAAGAAAAGAAGCTCAAGATCGACACCCACAAATCGAGCCAAACCGACAAAATCAAAACCGTAGAAGGCGGACCGTTCGAATTGAACGAGGGAGAGCTGCTGACATTGCGGATTTTCATCGACAAATCGATTGTCGAGGTGTTTGCCAACGATCGGCAGGCGGTCATGCGGCGGATCTATCCGTCGCGGAGCGACAGTGTCGATGTCAAACTCTTTGCCCGGGGCGGACAGTGCAAGGCACTGCTGGTCGAAGCCTGGGAAATGATGCCCTCCAACCCCCATTAAGGAAACCGGATTTTAATGACGCGCTCAATCCACTGTTTCCTGCTGCTCACCCTCTGCGTGTTGCCAAACTTAGCACGGGCCGAATCCATTCCGCAGCGACCCAACATCGTCATCTTCCTCACCGACGATCAAGGCTGGGGCGATTTGGGCTGCTACGGACATCCGCACATCCACTCTCCGAACCTTGACCGGTTTGCTGGTGAGGGGATGCGGTTTACGCAGTGCTACGCGGCTTGCGCGGTCTGCTCGCCCTCCCGCTCGGCGATCCTCACGGGCCGCACTCCCTACCGTAACGGTGTCTGGCGATGGATTCCCGCTGGCAGCGATTACCACCTGCGGCAAAGCGAAATCAGTATCGCCCAGTTGCTTCGCGAGCAAGGCTATGCCACCTGCCACGTTGGCAAGTGGCACCTCAACGGAAAATTCAACTCGCCCGATCAGCCGCAACCGGACGATCACGGTTACGATTGGTGGCTGGCCACACAAAACAATGCCCGCCCGAACCACATCAACCCGACCAACTACGTTCGCAACCGTGAGGCAACCGGAAAATTGGAAGGTCCCTCGGCTGTGCTGGCTGTAGAAGAAGCGATCCGCTGGCTGAAGGAGGAAAAAAAGGAACAGAAGCCTTTCTTTCTCACCGTCTGGACGCACGAACCGCATCAGCCGATCGAATCGGCCGAAAAATTCATGCAGCCTTATCAAGATATTGAAGATGCGGGTATCCGGCAGCACCACGGCAACATCACCCAACTCGATCACGCCTTCGGTCTGCTGATGCGCGCGCTCGATCAATTAGGAGAAACTGGCGACACGCTGGTGGTCTTTACTTCCGATAACGGGCCCGAGGGCAGCGGAACGCGGGAAGGGAGTCGCACCCGCGGTTCGACCGGTGGACTGCGGGGTCGCAAGCGGCACACCCACGAAGGGGGCATCCGCGTGCCGGGGATCATCCGCTGGCCCGGCCACATCGCTCCGGGCAGCGTGTGCGATACACCGATCATCGGCTCAGACCTGTTTCCCACAATCTGTCAGATTGTGGGGATCCCGCTGCCTGCCGATCGGGTGATCGATGGCACGTCGATTCTCCCGCTCTTCTCCGACAATTCGATCGAGCGGAAGCAGCCGCTCTATTGGCGGAATCATTTGGCGCCCGAACAGTACAAAGTCGGCCTGCGTGAGGAGAACTGGAAAATAGTCGGCTCCGGCGATTTAAAAACGTTTGAACTCTACAATCTTAAAGAAGACCCCCAAGAAACGACCGATCTGACAGCACAGTATCCGGAGCGGTTTGCCGCCATGCGCAAGCAGTTGATCAAACACGATCGAAGCGTTTTGGCCGATGGACCCGATTGGTGGAAAGAAGATGATGGACGTTAAAGGTGCTGTGGTGCTTCTCCTCTGCTGCGGCACACCGCTCTTTGCGGAGGAGGCCCGACCCAACGTGTTGCTGATTGCCGTCGATGACCTGCGGCCCGAGATCCAAAGCTTTGGTCGCACTGCGATGGTCACGCCCAACCTCGATCGATTGGCCCGAACCGGTGTGCGGTTCACCCGCGCCTATTGCAATATCGCCACCTGCGGCGCCTCGCGGGCGAGTTTGATGACCAGCCTGCGGCCCACACCGGATCGCTTTCGCAATTATCTGACCCGCGTCGATCACGATGTACCGGACGTAGTCTCCCTACCGGCAATCTTCAAACAGCACGGGTACACCACGCTCAGTAACGGCAAAATCTACCATCACCAGGATGACGACCTGCAGGCCTGGAGCGAATCGCCGTGGCGACCGGAAAATCGCAGCATCGGGTGGGCGCGGCCTGAGAACCAGCCAACCGAAAAAGACGGCCGGCGAAAGAACGGCCCTGCGTTCGAGGCGGCCGATGTGCCCGAAGGGAACTACCCCGATTATCAAATCTGCAGCAGAACGCTCGCCAACCTGGATCAACTGGCAAAGCAGGATGCCCCTTTTTTTCTCGCCTGTGGTTTTTACCGGCCACACCTGCCTTTTGTAGCCCCGCAAAAATATTGGGATTTTTATCCGGAAGATCAAATTCCACTGGCCGGGAACGACTATTTTTCCCGCGATCTTTCCCGCGCCTTCCGCTACACGTGGGGAGAACTCCGCAGCTATCGAGATATCCCTAAGGAGGGGCCGGTCTCTGCGGAAACGGCGCGCAAGCTGGTTCGAGGCTACCGCGCGAGCGTGAGTTTTGTGGATGCCCAGATAGGCCGCCTGCTTGATGCACTCGAGCGACTCGAACTGGACGAGAACACGATCGTCGTCCTCTGGGGTGATCATGGCTGGCAACTCGGCGAACATGGCTTCTGGTGCAAACACACCAACTTTGAAGTCGCCACCCGCGTGCCGCTGATCATTGCCGCGCCTGGCATTTCCGGCGACCAAGTCTGTACCCGCCTGGTTGAAACGATCGACATCTATCCGACGCTTTGCGATCTGACAAAAATTCCCAAACCAGCGCACCTGCAAGGCAAAAGTCTACTGCCGCTACTGCTCGAGACCGACGCCGCCCACAAAGAAGCTGTTTTCAGCCGCTGGGGAGGGGGTGATTCGGTCCGCAGCGACCGCTACCGCTATATGGAAATGCGCGCCGATGGCGGGCGCGGCAAACGGCTTGCCACCGCCCTGTTTGACTTGCAGGCGGACCCGGAGGAAAATCAAAACCTCGCCGACCGACCCGCTTACGCCGAAGTGCAGGGCAAACTCAAAACGCAGCTTGATACTGTTCGCGCCGATTTCCCCCAATCTAAAAACACCACGACGAACTAATGGCGCGTTCTTTTCTACTGTTTCTCTGTCTTTGTTTTCTCGCCTGCTCTGCTGGTGCCGAACCGACATCGCCTGAGGATAAAAAAGCGGAAAGTAAACAAATCCGCGAACTCGGCGAGCGTTACAAAGCAGCAAAAAACGACCCGACTGCGCAGGAACAGATCATTCAGCAAGCCATCGCTGCCGGTGGCCGCGTGCCGTTGGGTCTGCGTACGGTGGTTTATGGCAACTACAGCAAAAAAACCAGTGCCTATTGGACGCAATTGCGCAAGCTGGTGATCAAAACGAAAGAAACATCCATCGAGGCTCTGGTTGCGGCCGATCCGGAAACGCGAGCCGATCGTGAGGCCCTGCTGCAACTAGCAGGCCGCTGCGACCGGTTGCAGGCGGCCGGGAGTGAGACAGAAGAGTCGCTTAATGAGTCTTTCCTCTCCCGCGAAGAAAAAGTGGTTCAAGGAACCGCGCGCCGCAAAAAGATAGCGATCCGGTTGACCAAAGACGAGCGGGAAATCTTAAAGCTCACCAATCTGGTCCGTAAAAAAAATGGTCTCGGAAAACTCGAACTCGATACGCGCCTGGTGGCCACGGCTCGCGATCACTGCCTCGATATGCAGAAACATAATTTCTTTGCGCACCAATCGCCCGTTGAAGGAAAGCAAACCCCGTTCGATCGGGCAATCCTGTTTGGGACGACGGCCAACGCAGAAAACCTGGCCGCCGGCGAGGCAACGCCCGCAGAAGTCGTTCAGGGATGGTTAGACAGTCCTGGCCACCGAAGCAATCTGCTGCAGCCGGATATGAAGCGAACCGGTGTGGGCCGGGTGGGTGGCTATTGGACAGCGCTCTACGGTTTGTAAACGCTTTATCTTTTTAGGCAGCTTGAGATTGAGCTGCCGCTTCGCTCGGCCGGGTTACCTCCACAATGATCGTTCGCCCGACGAACGTTCGCCAGTCATAGAGCGCATCGGCGGCAAATCGATTCTCCTCCCAGTAGGGAAGGGAGCGTCGGCGGGCATCGTGAAAAATCTTGCAGAGACGAGCAAGTGGATAGATTGGCAAACTCAACAGGACTCCCGATCGCTTGATCCGATCGATGGAAAAATCGACGGGATCGAATCCGGCAAGCTTGGAAAAAAAACAGAGGTAGTACACCGAGATCGGATTGATGTGTCCACCGGAGCGAACCACATTGTTCTCGGAGATCGGCAGGATGTCGAACAGTGGCATCGTGCCGGTGAAGAGCGAACGGATCCGCGCGTTGCTGCTGAGGGTATTTGGGGTCGTGATCCACGCTTTGCCTCCCGGTCGCAACAGCCGAAAGATTTCTTCAAAGAGATGCTGCTGGTTCGGAATGTGTTCGATCACCTCCTGACAGACAATGAAGTCGAAAGATTTTTCCTCAAAGGGAATTCGGTCATTAAAATCAGCAGCCGCACACTCGATCTCGGGTAAAAGAAACGTTTCTGGATAGAGATCGCAGGCCGTGACGCACTCCTCTGGCCGCTGACCATGTGTGTGGAGCAGCTTGCACAACTTATCGGTCAGATAACCCTCCCCTGCCCCCAGGTCCAAGAATCGTTTGCCAGTAAGTGGTTGCTGTGCCAAAAGCGCAAGGACTTTGTCGGTCGTCGCCGTGTGGGAATACGGCCGAGGGACTTTTTGCTCGCCGGTGCCGTTTGTCGTTGGCATCAAGGGTACCTGCAGCGAAGTAAGGATCGAATCTCCGCTTGTGTCTACTCGAAAAGGGGCTTGCGATCAACGCGAATCGTAGGGAGCACAACGAGCCGATAAACCGGAGTGGAAAAGATCGTGCTCTCGGTAGCCGCCGACCGCCAGAGCTTTCGCTATAATGCGGCGGACAGCCATCCGGTCCTTCTCTATTGCAGGTGCACCCATCATGAAATCACTCCTGTTTGTTCCTCTGATCGCGCTGCTTTTGGCCCCGGTGACCGAAAAAAAAACAATCACGCGCCAAACGCTCTGCCACTCGACGACGAGTTGGGATGGAACCGCCCTTCCCGCCTACGGCAAAGGACAGCCTCAAATCACGATCAAGCGGATCACGATTCCCCCGGGCGTGCGCCTGCCGATGCACAAGCACCCGGTCATCAATGCGGGGGTTCTGCTGCGGGGAACACTCACGGTGGAGAGTGACGAGGGTAAAAAGCTGCTTCTTGCAGCGGGCGACCCGATCGTCGAACTAGTTGGTCGTTGGCACCGCGGCGTCAACGAGGGGGAAGCACCGGCTGAGATTCTCGTCTTTTATGCGGGCACTGTGGGCACCCCGCTCACGATCAAAAAATAAGATTTATGGATTGTAGAGGAGATTTGAAGATGCGGTTTGCTCTTTTCATCCTACTTGTCTTTTGCACGTTCTCTTCCCTGACTTCGGCCGACGACTGGCCACAGTGGTTGGGGCCGGACCGCGCAAGTGAGTGGCGTGAAAAGGGCATTGTCGAATCCTTCCCGGAAGAGGGATTGAAAGTCAAATGGCGCAAGCCGGTCGGACTCGGCTATAGCGGTCCGGCGGTGGCGGGCGGCAAAGTGTTTTTAATGGATTACGTGCCCCGCTCCGGAACCGTCTCCAACAGTCCGGGAGGTAGGGTGCGGATTGAAGGCGAGGAACGGGTCCTCTGCTTCGACGCTGCCGATGGACGACTGCTCTGGAAACATGCCTACGACCAGCCCTACCGTTTGTCCTATCCGAGCGGCCCGCGGTGCACGACCACCGTTGAGAACGGGCGGGTGTATGCCCTCGGCGCCGAAGGAACGCTCAGTTGCCTCGAGGCGGAAACCGGGAAACTGCTTTGGCAGCGCCAGCTTACCGACGACTACGGCACCACGAGCCCCATCTGGGGATACGCTGCCCATCCGCTGATCGACGGC
>Ga0302123_10002932_pt1 | contig 11506 bp, 11 predicted proteins | sample CB21_321_MG_FD_203109 | JGI IMG/M metagenome (GOLD analysis project Ga0302123, IMG submission 203109) | Marine microbial communities from Western Arctic Ocean, Canada - CB21_32.1 | ecosystem: Environmental > Aquatic > Marine > Oceanic | place: Canada: Western Arctic Ocean | collected 2017-09-28 | reverse complement strand
CGATCGCATACAAGAACGTCTACGCCTCGGGCGGTGGCATCCATTGTACCACTGCGCCGCTCATTCGGGATGCGGTGTAGGGCGGGATGCGGTGTAGGGCGGGATGCGGTGTAGGGCGGGATGCGGTGTAGGGTTGCGCGAATTAGTTCCCGATCACCCGGTCGAGCACCCAGTTACGTTGCAGGTGGCTGGCCGTCTCCATGACCGACACCCGGCCGGCCTCGGCCAAAGGGGAGGAGACGCCGCGCTGCTGTAGCTCGTTGATGCGGTTGTCCTCGTCGACCGAGACGTCCAGGCGCTTGTAATACTTCTCCACCACCTCGTCGAAATCCGGCCGTTCCACCGTCTCCTTCGGGAAGACCGCGCCCACGGCCAGGCGCATCGTGGCCGGCCCGGTCGGGTGGATCTCGACATACCAGGAGCAATCCTTGGTGTTCGCCATCAGGGCATTGGGAAAGCCGCAGACATAAGTCGAGCCGACGGCCGAGGGTCCGGTCAGGGTCTTCCTGTCGGGAAAGCCCTTCGCTCCCTTCAGCAAGGCCGCGCTGCCCTTGTGCACGGCATAGAGGGTCAGGTATTCGCCCTTGCCGATCCAGGTGTCCGGCGGGTTCTGGTGATAGGCCGAGAGGTCGGTGGCGGCCAGGGTCGTCTTATGGACTGTCGGCGTGTGGTAATAGTCCATGAAATTCTCGACATAGACCTTCCAGTTGCAGGCCACGTCGTATTCCGTGCGCCGGGCCAGCACCGTGTCCTCCAGGGCATAGGGGCCCAGCAGCTCGGGTAGATCGCCGAACCAGTCCGAGAGCGGCGCGGCATCCGGATCGAAATTGACGAACATATAGGCGCCCATGGTCTCCAGCCGGATCGGCTTGAGGCCCCAATCGGCCTTGTCGAAACCGGCCGTGCGCTCCATCCCGGGCGCGCCGCGCAGGGCGCCGTCCAGGCCGTAGGCCCAGCCGTGATAGGGGCAGGCGAAACCGTTGCACTTGCCCTCGCCCTGGACCAGCTCGGCCCCTCGATGGCGGCAGGAATTGGCGAAGGCGCGCGGCTTGCCGTCGCGTCCGCGCACCAGGATCAGGGGGATGCCGGCCAGATCGAAGGCGGCGTAATCGCCCGGATTGGGAATGCGACCCCAATGGCCGACGAAATTCCAGGCGCGCAGGAAGATGCGCTCGCGCTCTGCCTCGTAGAAGTGCGGCGAATAATAGGCCCAGGGCGGCAGGGTAGAGGCTTCCTCCACCGGGCGTCGTGCGGCAGCGTAATGTTTGGGATCGAGCAGATCCTGGGGCATTGTCATGGTGGCGCTTCCTCTCTCACCGGCCGGAAAAACATGCGCCAAGTTAGACATGTGCCTGGATGCTGTTCAACGGCGGCGCTCTCGCCTAATCTCCGCCACCACGCATGACAGATATTCGCGACAGACAGGCAGACATCATTGTGGTCGGCGGCGGGCTCGTCGGCTCGGCCATTGCCTATGGCCTGACCCGCCATGCCTCGCGGGTGATGCTGCTGGACGAGGGCGACCGCGCGTTCCGCGCGACGCGCGGCAATTTCGGGCTGGTCTGGGTGCAGAGCAAGGGCGACGGTGCTCCCCACTACACCCATTGGACCCGCACCAGCCAGGAGCGTTGGGCCGATTTTGCGGCGGAGTTGAAGGCCCGGACGGGCGTCGACACCCATCACGAAAACAACGGTGGCCTGACCCTGTGCTTGAGCGAGTCGGAATTCCTCGATCGCCGTTCATTGATGGAGCGTCATCGGCGCGATGCCGGCAATCGCGGTTTTGAATACAAGATGTTGCGGCTCCAGGAATTGCGCGAACTGGTGCCCGAGGCCGGCGATTCGGTCTATGGCGCGTCCTTCACGCCCTATGACGGCACGGCCAATCCGCTCTTCACCCTGCGCGCGGTGCATGAAGGCTTCGACAAGCTGGGCGGTATCTACCGTCCGGACCATGCCGTGGCTTCGATCGCCTATAAGGATGGCATCTTCCGGTTGGAGACGCGGCACGGCACCTGTCAGGCGCCGCGCGTGGTCATCGCGGCGGGCAATATGACGCCGGGGCTTGCGCGGCAGGTGGGGATGAATATTCCGCTGAATCCCCAGCGCGGGGAGATCCTGGTGACCGAAAGGGTCGCCCCCTTCATGCGCCTGCCGACCCAGAACATGCGTCAGACCGTCGAAGGATCGATCATCATGGGCGATTCCAAGGAAGATGTCGGGTTCGACACTTCCACGGATACCAGCGTGATCTCCGACATCGCGGCGCGCGCCGTCACGGCCTTTCCGATCCTGCGCGACGTGCCGGTGGTGCGCGCCTGGGCCGCCCTGCGGGTGCTGTCGCCGGACGGCCTGCCGATCTATGCCACCTCCGAGGAATGTCCCGGCGCCTTCGCCACGATCTGCCATAGCGGCGTGACCCTGGCGGCGGCCCATGCCAACGAGCTGGGCGGCTGGCTGATGGGCGCCGACAGGCCCGAGGCGATCGCCAAGCTGGGGCCGGAGCGATTCCATGTTTCGTAGGCTCGAGACCGCTAGCCCGGTTGAGACGGTCACGGTGACCGTCGGCGGCAAGCCCGTGACTCTGCCTCGGGGTGAGACGGTGGCGGCGGTGCTGGTCGCGGCTGGCGAAGCCACGGGCCGGACGACGCCGGTGACCGGCGCGCCTCGCGGCCCCTATTGCATGATGGGCGTCTGCTTCGATTGCCTGGTCATGATCGACGGCGCGCCCAATAGGCAGGCCTGCATGACGGAGATTCGCGAGGGCATGCGGATCGACCGCCAGGACGGCGCACGGAGGATCGGCGGATGAGCGCCGATTGGGACCTGGCGGTGATCGGCGCGGGCCCGGCCGGCATGTCGGCCGCCATGGCCGCCGCGCGTCTCGGCCTCAAGGTGGGCCTGCTTGACGAGCAGCCCCGGCCCGGCGGCCAGATCTACCGCAACCCGGCCCAGCCGACCCCGGAAGTGCTGGAGGCTTTGGGCGAGGATTATGCCCATGGGATGGAACTGATCGAAAAGTTCCACGCCGCCGATATCGACTATCGCCCGGGTGCCACGGTCTGGGACGTGATGGCGGGTGGCGAGATCGCGTTCCTGCGCGACGGTGGCTCGGAGGACCTGCGGGCGCGCCATGTCCTGCTCGCCACCGGGGCGATCGAGCGTCCCGTTCCGGTGCCCGGCTGGACCCTGCCGGGGGTGATGACCGTGGGCGCGGCGCAGATCCTGCTCAAAACCGGTGGCTATGTGCCCGATCAGCCGGCGGTGCTCGTCGGCGGCGGCCCGCTGCTCTATCTCGTCGCCTGGCAGTATCTGAAGGCTGGGGCGCAGATCGGCGCGATTCTGGAAACCGTGCCGCGTGCGAACCTCTGGTCCGCGCTGCCCCATGCGCCGGGCATGCTGAGCCAGGGCCGCCTCTTGGCCAAGGGCCGGCGCTGGCTGCGCGATCTACGATCCGCCCGGGTGCGGCGCATTCGCGGCGTGACGGATGTGCGCATCGAGGGCGAAGGCGGGGCCGAGGCCGTGACCTTCCAAAAAGGCGGACGGCGCCAGACCATCCAGACTCCCCTCGTCCTGTTGCATGAAGGGGTCATTCCAAACACCCATATTTCCCTCGCGCTGGGGCTGGAGCATGGCTGGAACGATATCCAGCAATGGTGGCAGCCGCGGCTCGACGAATGGGGCCGCGCCGACAAGCCGGGCTTCTCGGTCGCCGGCGACGGCGCCGGCATCTGGGGCGCGGAGGCGGCGGAGCATCTGGGCCTGCTGGCCGCCCATGGCGCGGCCATGGCCCTGGGTCGGGCCGGGCTGGATCAGGCGGGGGTCGCCGAGGCGCGTGGCGCCCTGAAATCGGTCGCCGGGGCGCGGGCCTTTCTTGATCGTCTCTACCGGCCGGCCCGGAGCCAGCGCGTGCCGGCCGCGGACGACACCATCGCCTGCCGTTGCGAAGAAGTGACGGCGGGCCAGATCCGCCAGGCGGCGCGTCTCGGCGCGCTCGGCCTGACCCAGGCCAAGGCCTATACCCGCTGCGGCATGGGGCCGTGCCAGGGGCGGCTCTGCGCGCCGACCGTCTCCGCCCTGATCGCCGAGACGCGGGGCCTGGACGATGCCGAGGTGCCAGCCTATCGCCCGCGTCCGCCTTTCAAGCCGGTGACCCTCGGTGCCCTCGCCTCGCCGGCCTTCCGCGCCAAGGCGGAGTAGTCGGCGGGTTTTTCTTCCCCTCACCCCTCTCTCTCTCCAAGGAGAGGGAGCTAAAATCCCTCTCCTTGGAGAGAGAGAGGGGCCCGCCGCGAAGCGGTGGGAAGGTGAGGGGAGAACAGGCTAATGGCCGGTCAGTGCGGAATGGCGCGGTTGCCGCCGCCATCCATCAGGATGTTCTGACCGGTGACGTAACCGGCCTCGGGTGAGCAGAGATAAGCAACCGTGCCGCACAATTCGCGCTCCGTAGCGCTGCGGCCCAGGGGAATGCCGTTGGCGGCCTTTTCCTTCAACTCGACATTCATCATGAAGCCGGGCAGCAAGTTGTTCATGCGGATATTGTCCCGCGCGTATTGGTCGGCATAGAGCTTGGTGAAACCGTGCAGCCCGCCACGCAGGACGCTCATCGGGGAGGCGGGCCGCGCCTCGGTCGCGCCGAAGGACGAGATGTTGAGGAACACGCCGCCGCCTTGTTTGCGCATGATAGGCGTTACCAGCCGGGCCATGCGAATCGTGGCCATGACATAGAGGTCGAGGCCGCCATGCCAAGCCTCGTCGTCGATATCTAGCAGCTTGCGGTCGACCGTATCGTCGGCGTGATAGCCCGATCCGTGGGTGTATTCCGTAGTGCCTTCGCCATGGCCGGTGTTCACGACCACGCTGTCGATACGGCCATAGGTGTCCATAGCCAGTTTGACCAGGGCTTCCAGATCCTTGGTTTCGAGGACGGAGCCCTTCATGCCGATCCCGCCCAGTTTCTCGGCCAGATCGATCGCGCCCTCCGACCGGGACATCAGAACGACTTTATGCCCGGATTCGGCCAAGCCCTTGGCGCAGGCCGCGCCGATCCCCTTGCCGGCGGCGGTGACGATGGCGACCCGCTGATCGCTCATATTCCTCTCCCTTGTTACTCGATTTCTACCGGAAGCCTAGTGCCTCCGGCTGGACGTCACACCAGTGGAAAACTTATCCGTCGTCCAAGAAGAATTTGGGAGCCGCGGTCTTATTCCGGCACCACGCCCTTGCGTATGACGACCTTCGCCATGATCGTGCGGCGGTCGTCGTCGTCCAGGATCATCCAGTCGCGAATTTCCACCAGACTGCGGTGACAGCCGCGGCAGAAGCCGGTGGCCTCGTCCAGGGTGCAGACGCCGATGCAGGGCGATTTGACTGTGCCGGGCACCCGCTGGGGGCGGTTCCGGCGTCGATTCTGGCGGCGCGCGCGAGGCAGGCCGACCGTTCCATAGGGGCTGTCGATCATGATTCGGCCGTCAGGAGAAATCCGTCAATGGTAAGTGTCTTCTTCGCGCACCTTACCCCGGAAAACCCGTTAGGTGTATGCCGTATAGGCCAGGATGAGCGGAATCATCACGGTGACCCCGATCAGCAGGAACCCCTGGGTCATGGGGTCGGCCGTGGCTTGCCAGATGGTCATCTCGCGCGGCACGGCATAGGGCCAGAGGCTGACTCCCAACCCGATATAGGCCAGGAGGATCAGGGAGATGGCATAGAGGAAGGGCGCCCTTTCGTGGCCCGGCCCCCCGCCAGCACCCGCTAGAGGGCCAGGGCCAGCACCCCGGTCAGGATCGGTAAGGGCGAAAGATAGGCGATCTGGGGCCAGGATAACCAGCGCGCGGCGATCTCCGGTTCGGCGAAGGGCGTTCACGGGCTGACGGTCGCGATGAAGATCAGCACGCCGATCAGAAGCCTCTTCGCCGCGCGGTCGCACCAGGCCTGCAGCAGTTCCTCGGTCTTGAGAATCAGCCAGGCCTCGCCCCGCGTGCGCAGCCACTGGGCCTCGACGAAGACCAGAAGAAGACCGAGCCCGATGGTCAGGGTCGGGAACAGGATATGGAAGGCGAGGGTAAAGCCGAACTGAATGTGAGAGAGGAGGACGGCGTCGAATTCCGTGGCCGTCCTCCTTCTTTAGTGGGTGTTACCTTCTTTAGTCGGCGTTGCTGGGCGTTTCCGGGTCAGGCAGCGTAGCAGCCGGCGATGCGCGCCCGTTGTCGCACCAGGGCGAGGATGATGTCGATTGTCGGCGTTTTCACCCCGACGAGATGGCCCATCTCCTGGACCGCCGTCACGATGGCGTCGATTTCCATCGGCCGGCCGCGTTCGAGGTCCTGCAACATGCTGGTCTTGTGCGCGCCGACCGCGCCCGCCCCGTCGATCCGCTTCTCCACATCGATGCGGAAGCGCACGCCCAGCGCCTCGCCCACCGCCTTCGCTTCCAGCATCATGGCCTTGGCGACGGCGCGGGTGCCGGGAGCGCCGGCGATCACGTCCAGGGTCCCATGGGTCAGGGCGCTCAACGGATTGAAGGCCAGATTGCCCCAAAGCTTGACCCATATTTCGTTGCGGATATTGGGCCGCACCGGGGCCTTCAGGCCGGCCTCGATCATGGCGCCGGAAATGCGCGCGATCCGTTCGGTCTTTTTGCCCGAAGGCTCGCCCAGGGTGAAACGGTCGCCATCGATATGCTCGATCACGCCCGGCTCGACCACCTCGCAGGCGGGATAGACGACACAGCCGATCATGCGTTCCGGCCCCAGCCCGTTCCATTGCACGTCGCCGGGATCGACTGCTTCGAGCCGCGCGCCGTCATGCGGGCCGCCCAGCTCGTGGAAATACCACCAGGGCACGCCGTTGACGGCCGAAACGATGGCGGTGTCGGGGCCGAGCAGGGGCTGCATGGCCTCGACCACCCCGGGCACGGAATGGGCCTTGAGGCCGATGATAACGACATCCTGCACCCCGGCCTCGGCCGGATCGTCGGTGCAGAGCGGGTGCGCCACTCGCTCATCGCCGTCGATGCGCAGGGTCAGGCCGTTTTTCTTCATCGCGGCCAGATGCGGGCCGCGCGCGATCAGGCTGACTTTCTGCCCAGCCAGGGCAAGCTGGACGCCCAGATAGCCGCCGATCGCGCCCGCGCCGAAGACGCAGATCTTCACGGGGCCAGGCCCAATTGCTTGGCCAGGCCGATGCGCTGCAGCTTGCCGGTCGCGCCCTTGGGGATCTCCTCGAGGAAGAAAACCTTGCGCGGCACTTTGAAATCGGCGAGGCGGGTGGCGGCGAAATCCCGGATCTCGCGTTCCTCGGCCGCGGCGCCTTCGCGCAACACGATGGCGCAGGCGACTTCCTCGCCCAGCTTGTCATGGGGCATGGCGAAGGTGACGGCCTGGGCGACCGCCGGATGGTCCATCAGAATCTCGTCGACCTCGCGTGGCGAAATCTTCTCGCCGCCCCGGTTGATGATTTCCTTGATCCGCCCGGTGATGCTCAGATAGCCGCCTTCGTCCATCACGCCGTTATCGCCGGTGTGGAACCAGCCCTCGGTGAAGGCACCGGCATTGGCCTCGGGATTGTTCTCGTAGCCCCGGGTGACGTTGGGGCCGCGAATCACGACTTCGCCCTCGGTCCCGGCGGGCAGGAAGGTGCCGTCCGGGCCCATGACCGCGACCTCCGGCCCGGCGGCGACGCCGACCGAGCCCGGCTTGCGTTCGCGCGGCGGCAGGGGGTTCGAGGTCATCTGATGGGCCGCTTCGGTCATGCCGTAGGATTCGATGACCGGGGCGCCGAAGACCTGTTCCAACTCGGCCATGACCTGGGGCGCGAGGGAGGAGGAAGAGGAGCGGATGAAGCGCAGCTTGGCCTTGTCGACGGTCTCCTGGTTGCGCGCGGCGCGGCTCAGGATGGCCTGATGCATGGTCGGCACGGCCGTGTACCAGCTCGGCCCGGCTTCCTCCAACCAGGAGAAGAATTTGAGGGCGTTGAAGCCCGGTGAGCAGAAGACGCTGGCGCCGGCCGCCAGGCTGGAGAGCACAGCCGACATCAAGCCGTGGATATGGAACAGGGGCATGATGTTGAGGCAGCGGTCGGCCGGTTTCAGGGCCAGGGTTTCGCCGATATGCCGCGCCGTGGCGCAGATATTGGTTTGGGCCAGGGGCACGATCTTGGGCCGCGAGGTCGTGCCCGAGGTGTGCAGCACAAGCGCTATATCATCCGGCTCCGCCATGCCGCCCGCTGCCGGCGCACCGCCGGCATCGCCCAGAAGATCGAACAGGCCAGCGCCTTCATCGCGCCGCGCTTCGAGGCGCAGGATCGGAACGCCCAGGCGTTCGGCCACCGCGATGGCGGGCGAATCGGCGCCGGCTTCCAGCACCAGAGCCTTGGCGCCCAGATCGGAAAGGTAGAACTCGAATTCCTCGTCACGATAGGCGGGATTGAGCGGTGCAGTGGTCGCCCCAGCGGCGATGGCGACGAAGGCGCTGGCCATCTCCGGGCCGTTGGGCAGCACGATGGCGACCCGGTCGTTGTGTCCGATCCCCAATTCGTTGAGCCGCGCGACGGTGCGCTCGACATGGGCGCGCAGCGCCCTGTGACTCAGCGCCGGGCTGTCCGGGGCCAGGATTGCCGGGGCATCGGCGGGCGCGCGAAGAAGGGATTTGACGGTGTCGGCCATGGTGGATCGTCCGTTTTTATTTTTCGGTTGCGATTCGCTTTCTGGGTCGCGAATTCGGAAGGCCCGGGACGATAGCAACTGGCCCGAGCCGTCACTAGGCCTTGCGCGCGCGCCTCTTGGCGACCGCATCGGCCAGGATGCAGAGGATTTCGTATAGCATGGTGGCGCCGACCAGGGCCGTGTTGCCGCTGGGATCGAAGGGCGGCGAGACCTCGACCACGTCGCCGCCCACGATGTCCAGGCCGCGCAACCCGCGGATCAGGCGCTGGGCCTCGATGGTCGTCAATCCGCCGACTTCCGGTGTCCCCGTGCCCGGCGCGAAGACTGGGTCCAAGCCGTCGACATCGAAGGAGACATAGGTCGGGCCGTCGCCGACCACCCGGCGGGCCTCGTCGATCACCGCCTCGACCCCCATCTCGGTGAACTCCTCCATCCAGACCACGCGCATGCCGCTTTCGAGAGAGAAGCGCCAGCCCTCTTCGGTGTTCTGGGCGCCTCGGATGCCGATCTGGATGGTGCGCTTGGGATCGAGCAAGCCATCCTCCACGGCCCGGCGGAAGGGCGTGCCATGCATGAATTTGCAGCCCAGGAATTCGTCCCAGGTATCGGTATGGGCGTCGATATGGACCATGCCGACGGGCCGGTGCGCGGCGATGCCCTTGAAGATCGGATAGGTGATGGCGTGATCGCCACCGGCGCTCAAGGGTGCGGCGCCGGCGGCGTGCAGGTCGGCGTAGAAGGCGGCGATGTCGTCCACCGTCGCCGCGATATCGAACAGATGGGGCAGTTCGATATCGCCCAGATCGCCGACCCGGCAGAGATCGAAGGGGTTGATCCGGCTGACATGGTGGATCGCCCGCATGAGGCTGGAGCTGTTGCGGATCTCGCGCGGCCCGTGGCGCGCGCCGCTCCGGTTGGTCACGCCGCCGTCATAGGGCACGCCGACGATGGCGATATCCAGTTCCGCCGGGTCCGGGCAATAGGGCGCGCGCATGAAGGTCGGAATGCCGGTGTAGCGCGGCTGGTTCATGGCCCGCTGATCGGTGGCGGGCGGCTTGCCCGTCTTGTTGTCTTCGGTCATGTCCGTGCCCTCACCGCCAGCCTCCAATAGGACGGCTAGTCTATCAGACTGCGGCTATCGGGGCATGGACTTCAGGCCCAGGCGGGGCGCTGGACGGGCAAGGCCGGCTCCGCCGCCTGCATGGCGGCATCGGCATCGAAGCCCGGATGGTCGTGAAAGCGCAGATCGAGGGGCATTAGCGACAGACCCAGGATCTCCTGGGCGATATGCTGGGCCAGATAGGGCAGGGACACGCTGGCCGGGCGCATCGCCGTGCCTTCCATCCGCGGCGCGGCGATGACGGCCGGCAGGTTGCGCCGTTCGGTTCTTGCCGTGCCGGATTCCCGCTGGGGTGCGAAACTATCCTTCGACCCCGTGGGGGCAACGGCTTCGACGGCGGCCGTCGGGCGCATCGCTCGAGGCGTGTGGGGTCCGGGAAAACGAATTGCGGATGTGCTCGACATGGCGATCTATTCTACGTGTCTTTAATAAAAAGTTTCTACAATATTATCTTTCCGCATATAGCACTCTGATAGTTTAAGTAATAATGAATCATACCAGACGCTAGATCTTCTTGAATGTTGTAGAAATTAACTATTTTTATTTACCAAAACTGTCTTGCCCAAGCGGCTTGTCGCGCCTATCCGCCGTAGAACGGGCGCATTTGCCCGTCCCCCGACAGGTGATAAGCTGCCCCGAATTTCGCGTTTCCCGCCCATATTTGAGGGAGAATTGCCATGGCGAGCGCACCCGACTCCGTTTACGACCGCATGCCCAACGACTTGTCGGCTTTTTGGATGCCGTTCACGGCGAATCGCCAGTTCAAGGCCTCGCCCCGGCTTCTGGTTGAGGCCAAGGACATGCATTACACCACCCAGGACGGCCGCAAGGTGCTGGACGGCACGGCAGGCCTCTGGTGCGTCAATGCCGGCCATTGCCGCGAGCCGATCGTGCGCGCGGTGCAGGAGCAGGTGGCGCGCATGGAATACGCGCCGTCCTTCCAGATGGGCCATCCCGCGCCCTTCGAACTGGCCGCCCGCCTGGCGCGCATCGCGCCCGGCGATCTCGACCATGTCTTCTTCACCAATTCGGGCTCCGAATCGGTCGACACCGCGCTCAAGATCGCTCTGGCCTATCACCGGATGAAGGGCGACGGGCAGCGCACCCGCCTGATCGGCCGCTCGCGCGGCTATCACGGGGTCGGCTTCGGCGGCATCTCGGTCGGCGGCATGTCGCCCAACCGCAAGCTCTATGGCGGGTTGTTGGGCGGGGTCGATCATCTGCCCCATACCTACAATATCGACAAGATGGCGTTCAGCCGCGGCCAGCCCGAATGGGGCGCGCATCTGGCTGACGAGCTAGAGGAGATAGTGGCTTTGCACGACGCCTCGACTATCGCCGCGGTGATTGTCGAGCCGGTGGCCGGTTCGGCCGGCGTGCTGGTGCCGCCCAAGGGCTATCTCGAACGCCTGCGCGCGATCTGCGACAAGCACGGTTTGCTGCTGATCTTCGACGAGGTCATCACCGGCTTCGGTCGTCTGGGCAGGCCCTTCGCGGGCGACCGCTTCGGCGTCGTGCCCGACCTGATGACCACGGCCAAGGGCTTGAGCAACGCGACGGTGCCGATGGGTGCGGTGTTCTGCCGCAAGTTCATCCATGACGCCTTCATGCAGGGCGACAACCCCTATGCGGTCGAACTGACCCACGGCTACACCTATTCGGCCCATCCGCTGGCCGCGGCGGCCGGCCTCGCCACCCTGGACGTCTATCAGAGCGAGGGTCTG
>Ga0302123_10002931_pt1 | contig 11507 bp, 8 predicted proteins | sample CB21_321_MG_FD_203109 | JGI IMG/M metagenome (GOLD analysis project Ga0302123, IMG submission 203109) | Marine microbial communities from Western Arctic Ocean, Canada - CB21_32.1 | ecosystem: Environmental > Aquatic > Marine > Oceanic | place: Canada: Western Arctic Ocean | collected 2017-09-28 | reverse complement strand
GAATTCGAAGCACTTGGATATTTTCCGCTGTACAATCGATGGTTGCACGGACGACCGGTTGGGATTCACGACTTCAGCGTGCGCAGGGTGGCGGCGGGGATGAATCGTGCCCGTTTTGCAATCGCTGGTTGCACGGACGCCCGATACGTTTCGACTGTAACGATTCGCACGCTGAAGCCGTGAATCCCAACGACCGTTCTTGCAATCGATATGCGTACGGACGATCGCTACTGGTTGAACCCGAAACACTTGAACCCCCAAACCACCTTCTTTATGCCCGACACAACGCACTTTGTAATGGCCACTGCGGGCCACGTCGATCACGGCAAGAGTTCACTGGTGCTGGCCTTGACCGGTACCGACCCCGACCGGTTACCAGAAGAGAAGGCGCGTGGCCTGACGATCGAACTCGGTTTCGCATCCCTCGAACTGGCAACCGCCACGCACACTTTTGTCGTCGGTATCGTCGATGTCCCCGGACACGAGGATTTCGTCAAAAACATGGTCGCAGGCGTCGGCTGTATCGACCTGGCACTGTTTATCGTAGCTGCTGATGACGGGTGGATGCCGCAGACAGAAGAGCATCTCCAGATTCTCTCATATATCGGTGTGCAGCACGCTGTCGTGGCTATGACCAAAATCGACCTCGTCGATACGCAACGCATTGACGCTGTGCAGACGGACATTCGGGAACGCCTCAAGGACACACCATTTGCCGAGGCTGCGATCGTCGGAACCGCAGCACCGACTGCGGTGGGGATTGATAAATTACGGGAAGCGCTTACCAATGTGCTGTGGAGCACGCCCTCACCCCGTGACATCGGCAAGCCCCGGCTCGCAGTCGATCGCACCTTCAGCATCCCCGGCGCCGGCACTATTGTCACCGGCACCTTGACCGGCGGGTATATGAAGCAAGGTGATCCGGCGCTCATCATGCCATCGGGCTGCAAAAGCCGGATCCGATCGCTGCAAAGCCACAACGCCAAAGCAGAATTGATCGGTCCCGGCACCCGCGCCGCGCTCAACCTTGCGGACGTAGCAGCGAACGAGGATGTCAATCGCGGCGACGTCGTCACGATCGGCACGTTCGGCAAGCCGAGTACAACGATCGATGTCCATCTGAATATGTCGATTCGGATCATCGAATGCGTCATCGCGCAACCGCTCAAAGATGAAACGCGCGTACACTTTCATCACGGCTCGAGTCATGTACCGGCGCGCGTATATCTGCTGGAGACTCGGGTTCTCGAACCCGGCGATATGTCATTTGCACAGATCCGGACGGAGAGCCCCGTATTCGTTGCCGCGGGGGACCATTTTGTGGTGCGTGACTGGAGCGAGCGGGTAACGCTGGCCGGCGGCAGGATCATAAATCCGGTTGCACAACGCAAAGAACTGCGCAGCCACGAACGTCGGACCTATTTACAGATCTGCACAATCGGGCACCCGAAAGGGTTCGCGCACGGAGCAATTTTCCTGCACGGCAAATTCGAGCTCTCAGGATTTCTCCGTCAATCACGATTCGCTACCAACGAGATCGACGCGGCCATGGATGAACTGCTGGCGGACGGCGAAATCGTCCAACACGCCGGCTTTGCGATCTCCGCAACTTTGTGGCAGGATACACTGATTGGCCTGGCTGCGACTGTCGACAAATGCCATCAAGAGCACCCCGAGCGGGATGGTCTGGAACTGACCGAACTGCGCCGCGCAGTGCCGGTGCAGCTTGACGAAAACGAGATCTTCAAAGCACTCGTCGCGGCGGTCTGCAGCGAGGGCTTCGCGCAGATCGGCAACATGCTGTGTCGGAAGTCGCACCAGTCTGCCTTGCCGGCAGCGTTGCAGGCGACCGGGGACGCCATCCGAAAGGCACTTACAGAAAAACCATTCGAACCGCCTTCACGCAATGACCTAATGCAGTTGCCGAAAGCAGAACAGGTCATTCGCTTCCTAATCGACGCCGGAGAAGCGGTACAGATCTCGCCGGAACTGCTGTTCGCCGCACAAGCCTACGCAGAAGCACAGGAATGTGTACGCCGCCACATCACCGACAACGGACCGGCTACTGTGAGCGAACTCAAGAGTGCGATCGGAACGACCCGTCGTGTCATGGTTCCTCTCGCCGAACGCCTTGACCGCGATCGCTTCACCGTCCGCGTCGGCGACAAACGAAAACTCGGAAAGTAAAATGAAAGAAGAAGGGCAGACTAATGTGGGTCAGACCATTCTCCATATTCTCTTCAATTGCCCTGCGTCTCGATCGATCTACCCCACATCAGCCTGCCCAATTCCCAAGTAATACACGCTATGCAAACCACTACGAAAATCGAACACGACATCGTTCTGCTCGGGGCGGGCAACGCCAATTTGCAGGTCGTGATGTGGTGGGGCATGGAGCCGATACCCGCGACCCGCCTGACCCTTATCAACGAAACGCCGGTCATGCCGTATTCCGGCATGATACCCGGCGCGATCGCGGGACACTACGAGCGGCGCGAGATCGAGATCGATGTGCAGCGACTGTGCGCAGTGACCGGGGTGCGGCTGATCCTGGCCACGGCTACGCGCATCGACACCGCGCAGAAACAGATTCATTTGAAAAATCGCGTTCCGATCAGCTACAGCCTGCTATCGATCAATATCGGGTCGCAGCCGATAACGCCCTCGTTCTCCGGGCCTCCGGAAAAACAACTGTCGCTGAAACCGCTGCATACACTCCTTGATCGAATCGCCGCGCCGATCGAGCGTGCGTCTGAAAGCAGTGGCCCGTTTCCGATTGTCATCGTCGGCGGCGGTGCCAGCGCATTCGAAATCGGCCTCGCCCTCAGGCGCCGGCTTGCGGACTCCACAAACGTAACGTTTCGGCTGATCACGCGCGGCGAGCGGCTTCTCTCAGGCGGCCCCGCCAGTGTCTCGCGGGCATGTACCCGGGCGCTTACGCAACTTGACGTCGACGTTCAGACTGGTGCAGGGGTGTGCGGCGGTGACAGAGAAACTCTCGAGCTGCAAAACGGCGAACGCATACCATACGAACTATGCGTATGGGCAACAGCAGCAGCACCGTTAGGAATCATCGAGGCTTCCGAATTCGAGGTCGACGACCGGGGGTTCATTCGGGTGCATGACAATTTGATAACGGTTACGGACAATGCGGTGTTCGCGGCAGGAGACAGCGCCTCACTGGCATCGAAACCGAATCTCCCGAAGGCAGGTGTTTTCTCGGTGCGCTCAGGGCCGGTCCTGTGGCAAAACCTTCAGGCAAAAATCAGCGGCGAGCCGTTGGAATTGTATCGACCACAATCGTTATATCTCTTCCTGCTCAATTGCGGCAACGGTAGCGCGGTGATGAGCTACGGCAGCCTGGCAGGGCGCGGCGGCTGGGCCTTCAAGTGGAAAGATTTCATCGACCGGGGATGGATGCGGAAATTCCACGATACTTATTCCTGTGGAATGCAGGAAGCAACAGAGATGCGCTGCGGCGGCTGCGGTGCGAAGGTCGGCCGCGAAATTCTTCAGCGCGTCCTCAAACGACTCGAGATCCCGCAACATCCCGATGTCGTGATCGGCGCCGGCGACGACGCAGCTGTCGTACGCCTGCCGGATGGCAAGGTGCAGGTACAGACCGTTGATTTCTTTCGCGTCTTCATAGATGACCCGTATCTGTTCGGCCGTATCGCCGCGACCAACGCCCTGAGTGATGTGTACGCGATGAACGCCGAACCATCGACCGCTCTGGCCGTCATCAACCTGCCCTACGCCGAATCGGCAATCGTTGAATCGGATCTGTACCAGACTCTGGCGGGCGCGCTTGCCGTGTTCACAGCGGGTGGGATCGCTCTGGCTGGCGGACACACCGCCGAGGCCGAAGAACTGCAGCTTGGATTTTGCGTTACTGGACACGCGGCCGAGGAAGCCCTGTTTCGTAAAGACGGCTTGCGCGCGGGCGATACGTTGATCCTGACCAAAGCGCTCGGTACCGGGGCGCTGTTACGCGCCGCGATGATGGGACGCTGTACAGCAGAGTGGTCCGATGCTGTCGTCGAGACAATGATCCGATCAAACGCGCTGGGCGCAGAGATATTTGCACGTCACGACGTTCGCGCCGTTACGGACGTCACCGGATTCGGCCTCGCCGGGCACCTTCTCGAAATGCTCGATGCCGCACAATTAAATGCCAGACTGACGGCTGAAATTCCGACACTGCCGGGATTCGCCGCAGTCACAGCAGAGGGTATCTACAGTACCCTGCACCCGGCGAATGCGGAGTTCGCAAATCGCCTGACAGGCGACCCGCCAGATATTCTTTTCGATCCACAGACGTCCGGAGGATTACTGGCGGGCGTGGCGACAACTGCAGCAGAGGATATTGTATCCGAGTTGCGCACGGCCGGATTCGCGGATGCCGCAATTGTCGGGAACGTGACAAAACACAAAACTGATCAAGCAATTTCATTTGGAGGAAATTGATTATGGCTATTGGGAGCGACATCGCAGGCAAACGCGTGGTAGTAACGGGTGCCGGAACAGGAATCGGACGTGGCGTGGCGCTGAAATTTGCGGAGTACGGTGCGGATGTCGTGCTGCACTACAGTCACAGCGACGCCGGTGCGAAGTCCGCAACGGAAGAGATCCAAGGGATGGGGCGGAAGGCCGCGGCGTTGCAGGCAGACTTCAATAATGTCGACGATGTCTTCCGTATGGCTGCCGAGGCGGAAGAATTCCTCGGACAAATCGACATCTTGGTAAACAATGCGGGGATCACGACCAATCTCGCATTCACTGATGTCACGCCGGAACAGTTCGACACCCTGTACAACGTCAATATCCGGGCTATGTACTTCATGACACAGGCTGTGGCAAAAGGCATGATCACGCGCGGTAAAGGTGCAGTCGTGAACCTAACGTCGGTCCACGCGAACCACGCGATGAGCGAGCATTCGATCTATGCTGGAACCAAGGGTGCTATCGTGTCATTCACGCGGACGACATCAGTGGAACTGGCGCCAAAAGGCGTACGCATGAATGCGATTGCTCCAGGCTGGATCTATGTCGAGAACCACCAAAAGGCGATGGGCGACGTCGACTTGGAGGCAGCCGCTGGGACTATCCCGGCCGGCTTTGTGGGTACACCCGCGGACGTCGGGGAGTTGGCCGTATTCCTGGCATCCGATTCATCACGATACATCGTGGGCCAAACCTACATGATCGATGGCGGGCAGATGTCGAACATGTATGAAAGCGGTTCATTCAAGGAACCGCGTGAATGGATATTCGGCAAGGGCTACGTACCGGGCGTGTAGGTTCTGCTAGCGTTTCGAGTTGCTTTCAAGACTCGCAACTAGCCGCAAATGGAACTCGATAAGCCAGTAGAAGTCTAATTTTCCTTGCACCAAACGCGCTTCGTATAATAGCCCACAATGGCACTATCCCGGAATGGCACTATCCCGGAATGGCAGGGACTTAAGGGGTTGATTGTAAACCAAATCCCTCAACCCAATCGTCAACCCGGGCGGATACTGCGAGCCTTGCCATACACCGAAACGCTGTGAATTCGGGATTATGGTCGACGATTAAGTTTTGGTCCCACTATTAACCCCTTAAGTCCGTGCCATTTCAGGCTAAGCGATGCAGTGCTCAGCGATGGATTCAACGTTGTCATCCAGTGCGAATTCCGACTCGCACTGTGTGCGTTCCACAAGTCCGCGCAACCACGCGGCAGCGCCACGCAGTTGAACGTATAGACAACGGGTCTGTTCGATAATGTGAGCCAGGCGGTTTGCATCCGACTCAACAGTGTCGGGTATCGGTCAAACTCGTGTGTTCGGGTTTTGCGGTGACACGCATGTGGCGGAAGTACCTGCCTTCCAAAACTCCAACACTCCACGGAATGCTGTGGAATCAGGACTGCCGAAGCTCTTCGATGACTGCCGTGACGCCGTCGGGGCTGCGAAAGACACTGGTGCCGGCAACAAGATTGCGGGCACCGGCTTGAAACGCGAGCGGGGCGGTGGCAGTATCGATACCACCGTCAACCTGGAGCTGTACCGGCAGGCCGTCTGCGTCGAGCCAGGCGCGCAGTTTCTCGATTTTGGCGATGACGTCGTGGCGAAAAGATTGTCCGCCAAACCCCGGTTCTACAGTCATCACGAGGATTAATTCAACGCTGTCGAGATACGGCCGGAGCGTTTCAACGTCCGTATCCGGTCGGAGCGAAATTCCGGCAGTAATATTGCGCGAGTGAATAAGCTCTAGGGCGTCCGCTACGTCGTCGTCGGCTTCGACGTGGATAGTGATATGATCAGCGCCGGCATCGACGAAGGATTCCACGTAGGACGTGGGATTCGTGAGCATCAGGTGAACGTCAAACAGCAGCTCGCTGAGGGGACGAATGGCGCTGACGATGGCCGGTCCGAAGGAAAGGTTAGGGACGAAGTGCCCGTCCATAACGTCGAGATGTAGTAAGTCAGCGCCGGCTACTTCGACGGCACGGACCTCTTCGCCGAGAATGGTAAAATCGGCGGCCAGAATGGAGGGCGCTATTAGACAGGTGTCACGCGACAAGTCGCGGAGGTTGCGAGCAGACATATCGCGCCGTCAATTATTCCAGGATTCAACGTTGTCATCGTTGTCCGCACTAGTTCCTTCATCAACGGATTCAACGCCATCGGCACCCATCGACCAGATGACAAGGTTAGTCCCCAAAGGAGCGCCATCGGTGACGCCAGCTATGTTCGAGCCACAGATTTCGTCATCATAACTGAGATCGAGGGATACCCTGAAGTTGTTGCCCCACGGATCTGAGTAGTCACTCTCGGAGAGATCGAGGAATTTGATCTCCCGGGCGTTGCCGATTGCGTTATCGCCACTAAGCATGGTCAGCAACGCCGTATATTCCGCGTCGGACAATTGTTTGTCAGCTCCGGAGCCAGTGAACGGCAGAATTCCATACGTCGTTTCATACTGCTTGATCCCAATTCGCAGTGAATTGAGTGTGGCCTTGGCCTTGTTAATTTTGACCTTCTCCATGACGGTACCGACAGTCGGAATGAGAATCCCGATAAGGATAGCGATCACGGCAACAACAACCAACATCTCAATCAATGTAAAATGACGTTTCATAGTAAGGATCCTTAGTCGATTTCAAGTTTCTGCGTTTGTGTTATTGAAAATGCAGCATGCCAAAGTACAGCTTCCGAATACGTATCGCAACCATCTTTCAATTACCAAGTTGCAGCTCTCATATGGGTGTGTCGCGTGAAGCGGCGGTCCCAATTACAGGCCGTTATTTCGGGGCACTCCCTGATTTTCGGTCCACTGCCCCGACTGTGATAAATATACGCAAGAGCTGCGGCGTTGCAATCACCGGCAGCTTTCAGGTATCGGTTTGCGACCAGCGTAGCCTTCGGCGACGCCGTGGTAAAACATCAACTCGGGTTCGTCACTTCGCCAGCAAAGCAGAACGTCACGATCGTTGATAGTACCGGGAAAATCGATCAGGCCGATATCAAAGTTCCAATCGCGATAGGAACAACCGATGTTCTCGAGCTCGTCAAACAGCTCACGCAGCGAGGCTTTCAGGCGGCGTACCTTGGCGTCATCGTCGAAGTTTGTGCCGAGCGTGCCGGCGAGGTCCCGCAGGTCACGACCAGTCTCGAGAATGTCCTCGACAATCTTACGCACAAGCGGCAGCGTCTCATTCGCTGCGGCCGTCGTGAACATCGATGTGGTACATGTGGTTGTTTCGGGCATACCCAAGTACTCCGTGGGCGTTTACAAAGTTAATATAACACAACCCACACTATAGGCAAATGTCAGGGAGGTTGGGAGGTAAGCCGCGGCGCTTCGCTTGCGCGGGTTGGGAGGTTACGGGAGGCGGAATACGGACACCCACTCTTCGTCGAATTTCTATTTCGATCAAGAATGGATTGAAGGGAACTACAAAAGATGAAGCGTGGGATGAAACGTGGAACGCATTACGAGAAAAGAGGACAATAATGTGTCAACTTTTAACCAGGACTGGACACGGGAATGCGGTAATGAGTAACGGGTAATGAATTGATTTCCGACGAAACAAAATCGACTCGCCACCACGCTCTTGATCCGCCACCGACACGGGGTCGGTGGCGGGCTGAAGACGGAGGGTGGGTGGGTGGCTTCCGCCAGCCAAACCCGATAGTGAGCCTCAACGTAAACGCTGTCATAATATCTTTCTCCTAAACCCTGGCGTAAACCCAAGTCGAACACTGAATCGACGAAGCGTTCGTCGGTTAGTTTACGGGCGATGAGTTTGTTAATTCTGATTTCTCAGGAGAGGTTCAACTAAACCTCCCGCGTAAAACCCGCGTATAACTCGACAACTTCACTGCCGACTATCACCGCGAGCCGAAATGAAAAACTGGTCCCTCAATCACGCCCGCCACCTGTTGATGAGGGCCGGATTCTGTGGCCGTCGCGAGGAGCTCGACCAAGTCTACCGAGACGGCATGATTGGCAGCGTCGATAAATTATTGAGCGGCTCGACCCAAAAAATACCACGCCCCGAGTGGCCTGACGTGCCCGCGAATGGCGCCAGGCTCAGCGACGAAGAACGCCAGGCGCAGCGCCGGCGAAATCGCCAACGGCAACAGGAACTCGTCAACGACTGGGTGCAACGGATGATTACAGCATCCACACCGGCGGACATGCTACAGCATCGCATGATCATGTTCTGGCACGGACACTTCACGACCAGCATACAGAAGGTCAAGAATCCAATTCCTGTCTACAATCAGTTGAAACTGTTTCACGAGCAGGCGCTTGGGAACTACGGTCATCTGCTCAACAGCATCGTGTACGATCCCGCTATGCTCCTTTATCTCGACAACACAAAAAATCGACGCGGCAAACCGAACGAGAATCTGGCCCGCGAAGTCATGGAACTATTCTCGCTCGGCCCGGGCAACTACAGCGAAACTGACATCAAAGAGGGCGCGCGCGCCTTGACCGGCGCCGGCGTCGGGCCCACAGGCTATCGGTTCTCCAAAGGGCAGCATGACGATGGCATCAAGACGATTCTCGGATCCACAGGTAACCACGATGGCGACGCTTTCGTGAGAATCATTTTGCAGCAACCGGCATGCGCCGGGTTCATGATCAGAAAGCTGTGGCGCTATTTCGCCGGCACGGACGGGGAGCCAAGCGTCATCCGGTCGATCACGCGCGATTTTCGGGCCGCGAATTACGATACAAAGACCGCGCTGCGCAGCATCTTCACGCACCCGCAGTTTTACAGCGAGTCCGTCATCGGTGCGCAAGTCAAGAGCCCTGTGCAGCTGGTAGTCGGAACAGCGCGGACACTTCAACTGCAGGTAAGCACACCAAACTTTTACCGGCGCATGCTAGCCTTGATGGGACAGGTCCCGTACCAGCCGCCGAATGTCAAAGGCTGGCCCGACAACCGGGCTTGGATCGATACCTCACGCCTGCTCACTCGCTATACCTTTGCGGAGATGATCGCTCAGGGAGGTATTCCCGGAGATGTAAACCCGCGTATGATGGGTGGCAAAACAGCGATCTCGTTCGATCCAATGCCGATCGCCGGCGATGTAATCGACCCGGACGCGGCGATCGCGGAGATCTGCAACGTCCTGCTGGCAATACCGCCGACCGACAAGGAACACAGACAGTTGGCTATCGAACTCGGACACGAGATGAAGCGCCCGCGACACGATGACGCGCTGCGCGATGCGATCGGCGCGGTGATGCGACTACCGCAATTTCAACTTTGCTAGGAGAAACAAAATGTTAACGAGACGCGAATTTATCGGCAACAGCATTGGTCTGATGGCCGCGGCAGGGACGATCCCGGCGTTTTTGGGGCGTACCTGCCTGGCGGTCGGCGGTAGGGCCGCAAACGATCGGGTACTCGTGGTGATCCAGTTGAGTGGCGGCAACGACGGCTTGAACACCGTAGTCCCATACGCCGATGACATCTACTACAACGTACGACCGAAACTGGCGATTCAGCGCGCTAGTATCGTGAGATTGACGGATGAAGTGGGATTGCACCCAAGCCTGCAACCGTTCCAGGAATTATACGAGGACGGCAGCCTGGCCATTGTCCAGGGCGTTGGCTATCCGAATCCCGATCGCTCACATTTTCGGTCGATGGAAGTATGGCATAGCGGTGTGGCAGATGGGTATTCCTCCAGCGGATGGCTGGGCCGCCTGTTCGACCACACCTGCAGTAACGGGCATCTGCCAGAGTCATGTACGCCAACTCTCGGGATCACTGTCGACAAAACGCTGTCGCCGGCCTTTACCGGAAATTCGGCAATCGGCATCGCCTTAGACGATCCCGAACGCTTCTACAGGATGACCCGGCTGAGTGGCGCCGCGGATGTCACCGGAGACATGACGGGCACGTCGAACCTTGATTTCCTGCGACGCACGGCGATGAATGCCCAGGTATCCGCAGATGTAGTACGACGTGCAGCCGACCGCGCCAATTCGACCGCAGAGTACCCGTCCACACCGTTCGCGCGCAGCTTGCAACTGATCGCCAAGTTGATCGCAGGCGGCATGGATACGCGTGTGTACTACACATCAATTTCGGGCTTCGACACGCACGCCAATCAGCCCGGACGCCACGCCCAGCTGCTCAAGACCTTGGCCGACGGCGTCGCTGCGTTCAACAAAGATTTGCGTACGAATGGTCAAGCTGACCGGGTCCTGGGCGTGACTTTTTCAGAGTTCGGCAGACGCGTTAACGAAAATGGCAGCCGCGGTACCGATCATGGCCAGGCGGCACCGATGTTTCTGTTCGGCGCACCGGTGCGGCCAGGCATTATCGGGGCACAACCATCACTGGCTGACCTCGACCGCGGCGATTTGCGGTATCATACGGACTTCCGGCAGGTGTACGCAACGGTAATCGAAAAATGGCTGCAAGCCGACCCGCTTGCTGTGCTCGGCGAACGGTTCGACGCGCTGCCGGTACTGGGCTAAGGGATTCGTCAGATCGTAAGCGGACACCCCCTATAGATTGCCTTTCAGGCCACGGATGAAAGTCGCAAGACGGAAATCACGTGTAAGACATATGGAGCCGTCGCGCTACGAATCATAGCGCTTGCTTTTTTCCGGCTGTAGCGTACGCTGCAATTATGCCTGAAAACGAAAGATTACATCTCGACCTCGAGGTTGCAGACGATCTCAATGCCACCGCGTACGTCGCCGAGACGAAGGAACTGCTGCCTGCCGTCGCGATCGATACGAGCGCTATCGTTGCGGAGTCCGCAAACGCGAGATTCTGTACACGTGCGGCTGTACCGGACGGCTGGGACTGGTTCGGTACCAGCGGGGGCGTTGTCGCCTTTCCCGATTCTGCACCGCATTGGCAGCGGATTCGCAGTCTATTCGTCAACGCGGTGGCCTTCGTCGGCGCCGGGCCGGGACATCAGGACTACTGTACGTATATGGGTATCAAGGCGTTGCGGCATTGTGACGTGTGCTATTACGATGCCCTCGCC
>Ga0302123_10002930_pt1 | contig 11509 bp, 5 predicted proteins | sample CB21_321_MG_FD_203109 | JGI IMG/M metagenome (GOLD analysis project Ga0302123, IMG submission 203109) | Marine microbial communities from Western Arctic Ocean, Canada - CB21_32.1 | ecosystem: Environmental > Aquatic > Marine > Oceanic | place: Canada: Western Arctic Ocean | collected 2017-09-28 | reverse complement strand
GTGAGGGGTTAAGCCGTCACCATAGCGACCGCTCACCTGCAGTGGTCCCTCTGCTAAGCGAACTACCATGAATGCGGGTTGATGTATGGTTCCGGTGAATTCTTGCCCGCCCAAATTCAAGGTAAGTTCCTGCGGTGGTTGCGAGGGTTCCTGTACGAATTGTCTCCCCGGTTCCAAGAGGGCCTGAATTTCCTTCACGTCCAACGCGCGATTGTAAAAACAGACTTCATCAATCTGCCCCTTGAAAAGACGAGAATCCTGTATCCGACCAATGTGCAAAGCCACCGTCGGATTGTCCAAATTAGTGGCTGCAACCCTTCCGGAGGCGACCTCGAAACCGTTGACATACAATCGTGTTTGATTCTCCCCACGTCGCACTACCGCTGCCACGTGTTGCCAAGTGTTCACCCGGATGGCGCCCGGTTTTGAAGCAACGGTCCCGTTGGATTTGTTGGCCGGACTGACTGTTTCAATCCGCAGCACACCCTTATCCAGCATGTCCAGATACCATCCGTGAACCCAGTTGTACCGGCCGAGGCAAACGATACCCGCCTGCCGTAACTCGCTTGGATTTATCCAAGTAGCTATGGTGAAATCTCCTGTTCCCACATTCATCATAGGGTTGCGGGGGATCACCACCGCATCATCGCGCCCATCCAAGGAGATTGCTTTGCCTTGCTTGCCAATCGGTGAATCAAGGTACTGTGCGCCACCCACGAGTTGCCCCATCATCTCCTTATGATTGGATTCACTCTGTGTATTGCCATTCAATCCCCAGGCAGCCACCAATCCTTCTTGTAACTGTGAGGCGTCCGCTGTGACCACCACATTTGTCGGCGGTTTTAGGATAACATCCACTTGGTAGATGTTATCTTTAGAGATTTGGACAGTGCGTGGTTTGGTTAAATCAATTAGCGTGTTCTGACCTTGAACCGGTGTAGCGATAGGCGAGCCAGGTTTGATCAGAAAATGCTCTCCATACCCGTAGGTTGGCGGCTCATTGCGCAACGTTAATTTGATCCGGAATCTTCCCTTGTTCCTGTTTTCCCGTAGAAACATGCGGTATTCGTGTTTGGGTGGTAGCGGGATCTCAAAGTCATCACCGATCCATTTTGGCCCTTCGTACAACCGTCGATGCCCCAGATAAAGATAGTTATCGCCCGCCCAGTGGCATTTTTCCCAATCATTGCCAACGATGCGGAACACATCCGGCCGAACTGGAACAAGGGGCGGCATCGCCCGTTCGATGATCTGTTCAAGTGAATCTGTGTAGAGTTTAAGATAGGAACCGGAAAGATTGAGTTCTGACTGACGGGAAAAACCGTGTTTGTCGATTGGGTCGCCGATAAGTTGGTCCGCAATATGCTCGTGCGTGTGTAGTAGGTCCTGAATACTGTGCGCGATCTGTTCGTTAGTCAGGCGCATCAGAGGGTCCCGTACCACGGTCGTACCTTCCTCGTACCTTGTTAACAACCGAGTCGCCTCGGAAAGGAACGTCCGGCGTTCATCCGCAGTGGGCTGCTGGGCATCCTCGGGCGGCATTTCGCCCCTCTGGATCTTATGTATGACCTCTTCCCACAGTTCGTGGTTAGCGCCCGTTATACGCAAAGCAAGTTTATCCAGGCGAACATCGCCCTTGTGATTTTCTGCGTTGTGGCATTTCAAGCAATAATTGTTAAGAAACGTAGCATCTTTTTTTCGCTGGGCCTGGGCAGACGAAGATAACAACGCTAAAACGAGTACCACCCCAAGGTAAAAAACGGAACCATTCATGGTGCGATCCACGGCAGTTTTAAGTTTTAGGATCTTTGTTTTACTCATTCGATTGTTAACCCCGTTCGTGGTTCGATTGCGAGTTTCCAAGCCTTTAGCCTATCCGATTTGGTCCCCAATTGGAAATCCGTGGCTCGCTTCATATGTACTTGGCTAGATACGTGTATTGCCTAACCAAGCACTTCGTGTTGTGTTTTGGTATGCTGGTGGAAGGTGGCCGCCAAGCGGATGACGACTAATACAGTCGCTTAAGTTCCGACAGTACCCCCTAAGGATCGACTGGTTAAAGAACTCGAGTACGACGTAAAGATGGCATAGATTACAAGCTCGTGTAGTGTCAATAGAGACGCTCGGGCGAATTTGATAACTGAATGAACAAAGGAACAATTATATGAGCGATAGAATCATCATGCGCACGGGGGAGTCCCTTGTTGCTGGCGGGCCTCCATTCACGGCTGCGGAGCCGGAGGTTGTTATCGGTGAGTTGGACGGACCGGTCGGTACAGCGATTGCGACGTTGACCGGTAACCAATCCGTCGGGCACTCCAAAGTCTTCGCTATTCTAGACACCGACATTCAAGTTCGTCCCGTGACGCTGATGGTGAGCAAGGTTACGGTCAAGAAAAGCGCCTACACCAATATTTTAATGGGTACAGTGCAGGCCGCAATTGCCAACGGTGTTCTCGACGCTGTCCGCGCGGGTGATATTCCAATAGACAAGGCGAATGACCTAGGTATTATCTGTTCGGTTTGGCTCAATCCAGGTGCCGCGACGGACGAGAACCTCGATCACAAAGCGCTATTTGATATTCACCGTAAAGCAATGGCTCAGGCAATACACAAGGCGATGTGCAATGAGCCCTCGATTGAATGGCTGTTAGAAAATCAGGATAAAATCACCCACAAGTACTATCAACGTGGGTTGGACGGCGAATTATAGTTCAATTCAACGAGCACTCATGACAAACATCCTTTCCGTAAGGAAGCTAACAGAGGTGCGTGGGAGAAGATGCTGGCAGCGTACCCGCCGTTTGATGCTGATGAGGAAGCGGCTCACTGGCTCTGTGCCTGTGACTTTTCACCGGCGGACGTGAGTACCGTCACTCGCGTGCGTCGATAGAGAAGATGATGTCTTTCCCGATGAGTTGGAGTTAACCGACGAAAACATCCAGTCCAAATTTCAGGAGTTTTCCCACGACTTCGGCGCCGTCTGGGGTATCATCCGTCTCCACAAAATTCCCAGCTTCAAAAGCGGCGGACAGACCACTGTAGAATTCTGACACGCGGCCGCAAAATAATTGAATGGTTTCGTTAACGTGGTGCTGGAGGTCCAGTGTGTTCATTTTCATCATAGGTAAAAGTGATACCGAAGTCTTTAGTCCCAAAGTACCATCCTCGGAGACCTGCCAACTGGAGGAACATTCGTAGGCTGTATTATCCTGTAATAACGTAAACGCATCATATACCTGGGACACATCCGCGTAGGTGATATCCAACGCCATGTAGATAACGAGGAGAACTTGATCGTTACCATCGATTCCGGAAGCGCTCTCGTAGACTACGAATCCACTCTCTTGATCGGAAGTAATGAAATAATACGGACTTCCGTCAGCTTCGAATGTTCCTGGAATAAAGGCAAGATGACTGAGCGGAGAATTAGGAGTTTTCTCACTAATTCGGTGGAGAAGATATGTGCCGTGCGGTGAAGGTTCGTAGAGAATAGAGTCGGAACTAGCCGGTTGGGCCGGAAGTTGTTGTTGAGGTGGTATAGAAGGATTTGCTGGGGCGTTAGCAATAATGGTTACAACAGTATTGCATGACGGACATTTCCCCTGTTTCCCTAAAAGCGTGTCGGGAAGTTGTATCGTGTGCGTGCAATGGGGGCAGGTGAAGCTAATATTAGACATAAATTGATCTTGCTTTTAGGAGAATTGGCGTCACCTATAAATATACTCAAAATTTGGTACCGGTACCCGCCAGGAAACGATTTTGTTAAATTTAAATAATTGGATCTGCGAGTGTTGTTCTAGATCGTGAAGATACGAGGAACCGCTTAACCAAGCACTTCGTGGTGTGATTTGGTAAGCTGGTTAAATGTGGCCTCGACGCGGCCCATTTTCTTTGCCCGGTGGGGTAGGATAGTGGAGTTCTCATACGCTTTGATAAGGCGTTGTCGATCTAGTTCGTCATTTGGATTCATGAATTTGTTCGTGAGGTTCTCAGATGTTTTTGACAGGTGGAATTGGTCTGAAGGTGTTTATTCGGAGAGCGTCTTGATATGTTGGAGGACCCGTTTGTGAATCTGTTGAATGGACCAGTCGGACCATAACGTCCAGTAGCCTTGAGGATACATTTCAAATTCATACCAGGTGCTGCCTTCCAGACGGGTGCGATTGCCGGGCAATCGAATCAGTCGGAATTCCCCCCGTTGACATCGCAGATAACCATCTAAATGCGGCGGGTGCACGTGCTGGTATGGGCTTAATTCGTTCATGGGGGGTGGTTGGGATGTGACATCAAATGCCAAACGGTTCGGTTCATCCCAAATCGTGATGGGCTCGACAAAGGTACCTGTGGAAAACTCACAATGTCGAATAGCGCCGACTCCGATACCTTTAATCGTTGCCCGGACAGGATAGGCAATCCCCAGTTTAAAGTACCAGGCGGGAGGAGCCTGCAGATCGGAAAATCCGACAACGTTGGGCCATACGTCTTCCGGCGGCGCATCGATTTCAATGGACGACTGGACCTCGTACAACGGTGTTGGGTGATACAGGACATCTGCACCTAAAAACATAGGAAAGATCGCAGCGAGCATGAGCGTGTTGGCCACCGGTCGTACCGTTGTGGTTGCCATTGCATAACCGATTAACCCGCCGACTGCAGTCATGATCATGCCTAAGGGCAGGAGCATTACGATACAGATCACTCCCTCAGCCGCAAAGATCAATAAACACCCACAGAGAATAAATAAGGCGATTTGAGAAACGGCCATGCTCTGAATGAAATTATGTCTGACAGGATGGTTGTAACTATAGGCGGAGGTTACCCCAATTAGGATGGGAAGTCCCAGAAACAGGAAGTATCCATAATCTCCAATCACGTAAACGGTGAGAATAAATAACGCGATGGCGATGACGCTACTGATCAAAATCCCGCGTAACGCACCGCGAACTTTACTTGCGGCTCGGGTAGGTTTGGATTCTGTAAGGATGCCCGTTGCCTGATGACGTGTGGGTAATATACAGAGCACAAACATCACCAAATAATTAATACCCGGCAATAATACGGCCAGACCCAGGATGGCAGAGCCGGTTACTGCGATCGACCTGCGGACACTCATCGAAACGGAAATCCATAAAAACGGCAGCGACCAGAAAAAGAACGCCCAGGCAACCCAGACCGGAGTGTTGGCGTAAATGTTGTGCCGCGTTGTATATAACGGGCTCAAGAATACCACGGGGTCGTAAAAATAACCAATCAGCGTTTGAATTACTGCCAATTCGACAACGTACTTGAACAACATTAAACCGAAGCCACTCAGGATATAACTGCGACGCGTGACCTCACGTGACATTGTAAACCAAAGTGGAAATAAATCCCCAACACCAAAAGGGTGGGGCTCAGCAGTCGGGGAATGGGAATCAGGGGTTTCCATCAAAATCTATCTCCGTGGGACCTAGATTCAAGGCGTACTATACAACGGTATCATATCAGAATGCCCCACGATTAATAATTATGATGAGCCTAGAATCCTCTTCAAACGCGTTGAATAAGCGGTCGGCAAGGTGAAGGGTTTAACAATTACTCGTTTGGGAAACGGTTTCTCACTTCCGCCCCTACTTCCTTGCCCGCGGCGGGGTGGTGGGTGTTCTACCTATCTGCTCTTGTCTAAAAGTGCCTTTTTTCGCAACATCCCAAACAGTGGTTGTCCGGTTTTAGATTCCGATGGCAATCTTCGGGTGCGGTGGCAAATATTTTAATCATCAAACGGAACGGCATGGCAAGGCTATTTAACAGGAAACCGAAATTTTCACCGCGGACTGATATTGTCTTGGGATTGATCTTTATTGCACAGGGGGCCTTGGGCCTCAACAATTATTACAACCATTACCAAGTTGACAACGGCTTTATTTTTGTTGCTGCCTGGTGCTTTTGTGGAATTTGTGGTGGATGTTTGTTTGTTAGGGGATTGCTCAGAATTTGAAAGTTGAGGGTCCCAAAGAGATCTCTTCCGATAGTGAAAATCTATCGAAAACATACTACGAGACGCCGAGTTTCCTTCGAATGAGGCTACCGACAATGACTTGTCCCCTTCCAATTTTCCTTGCCCGGCGGCCCGTTGGTGGGGTAGGATGGTGGCAATCTGTCAAGTAATTGTTCTGCTCGTTTACAGCAGGGTGAAGGCAACTCCCGATTGAGGTTTTTATGAAACGACTGCCATGTTTTCTAATTACCTGTTTCGCTCTGTCCGCGGTACTCTCTGCCGATGACGAGAAACTCGTCATCGCCCACTATATGACTGATATGGTGCCACAGACTAACCGCGCACCAATACGTTGGGTCGATCCCGAATTGGCTGATCCCCGGGGAAGTACAGCTGCGGTTGGCGGGCTGCATCAGACCAAGCCAATGGCCTTTCTGCATCTGCCGAACATGAATCTAGTCCAAGCCGTTGATTTTGAGATTCGGGCTGCTAGGCAACTAGGAGTGGATGGATTCCAGTTCTACTACCCGCTAGTCGACAGCACCGTCACGCTCGCACCACGCTATAACCAGATCATTCGTACTTTCATACAGCTCAGCGAAACCCGTTACCCTGGTTTCCGCGTAAGCCTCTGCCTTTCTCATCCCAATAGCCAAAAAGCCATAAGCGAAGAGGAGCGGATCGCCCTCTGGAGCCCGTCGATTCGGAATCTTGTCCAGGCCACTCGGGATTCTCCTGCCTGGCTGCGGACCGATTCAGGTTCGTTGTTATTTTATCTCTGGGTGGGAGATGCCCTAGCAGATGGTGTGGGGAGCCTAGCCCAATCAGCAGAGCAAGTTCGTAAGGTTGGACAGGCGTATCAACGCCTTTCCCGGGCAATCGGAACCCCAATTGAGTACGTCTACCAGGTCCGTCGTCCCGAGATTGACCCGGCTTATATCGATAGCATCGTCAGGACCTTCCCGGCGGTCTGGGGCTGGACTGCCAGTGAGGAAAACCTCGAATTCTGGGACGCGCTAGCTGGGCGCTGCAAGGAAACAGGGTGCCTTTATACGCAGTCAGTTTACCCCGACTACTACACCTCCAAGGTCTACCGCAAGGGAAGCACCAATGACGCGATTCTCCCCAGCGCACTGGCTCTTAAGATTGGAGTGGAGAGAATCGAGCGACACTACCGGGTTACCAATCTAGCCGGAACCCAGATTCAGCTGCTGCGGCGTGCCATCAAACATGACGTGCGGATCATCAACTACGTCACCTGGAATGATTTCCCTGAGGGACATCATTTGGCACCGGAGATTAATCACAACTTTGGTTTTTCTCTAGTACTGCGATATTTCAAAGAGCAGTGGAGGACTCCCGGCGCGCGGCTGAAAGAGGATCAGGCGATTGTCTTTTACAAGAAGTACCGGCACGATGCCCAGCCTGAGTATTCGGTGGCCCTCAGGATCAAGAGCAAGAACAAGGATCTTGCCAGTGAGGATCGAGTCGAACTGGTAACCCTGCTTCGAGAACCGGCTATCTGCTACTTGAATGAGAAGGCACTTGGTCTGGTTCAGGAGGGTCTGCAGATCCATTCCATCCCCGGCCAACCCGGGCCGGTTCAAGTCCGTATTGTCCGTAACGGCCAGCAGGTGGTCCGCTTTCAGGCTCCCGAATCGATTAGCGGTGTTCCCTTTCGCACCGACCGGCTTACCTATTCTTACAGTAACGTCTTTCAGCGTGAGTTCGACCAGTTGTTCAAATAATCCTCTCCGTAGCAGATCCAACCTAGCCCCACCATTTCCTTGCCCGGCGGTCAGGTGGTGGGGTCCAACCAAGCACTTTGTGTTGTGATTTGGTAAGCTGGTCGAAGGTGATCCACCACAGGCCATCTTGATTTCGGACGAAATACTTGAACGGGCGGGGAGAAGGTGCAGAGAATTTCCGATCGAGGGCGAACTTTATCCGGGCGAAAGTGTGAAGAGTGTCGCCGATGGATCCGGTTCGTCATCGAGGGGGATGCGATGGTATCCAGCATTTAGCCAGTCGTCCTGCTGATCGTTGTAATATGGGCTGCCAGGATGCCCGGACTGTCCCTGACCGTCGACGGCCCACATGCAGGGAGGGTCCGAGCCAAGATCATGGATTAGTCTATATCCGGCACCGGACGTAGAAGTCCAGTTTGGCCCTTGACCGGTGTTACCAACGGTCATCATATCGCCCTTAACAGGTGTTGGTTCATGATTAAGTACCTTACCTAAATCGCCAATGTGTGCAAGAACATGTGATTTCGTAAGTATATGAAGCTGCCCCCAAGTCCATTGCTGCTTATCCTCGCCAAATCGTTTATTTAGCAACTGCAGGGCTTGTTGAAACGTCTCAATGACCGCTGCCTGCTGGTTATCATCAGTAAACCAACCCAGCGGGTCACCATCGATTAACCTGCTGGCAATCCCCCCACATGCCGGGCCGATGAGGTCAATTTGCTCGGCAGGGATGCGTTCCTGAGCAACTCTTGTTTGCCACAATGTGAAAAAGACGTTGAATATTGCTGCGGGGACGCTTTCCACTTGCATTGCCCCATCCCAATTTGCCAACAGAGCACGAGCCTCTTGCACATGAGAGTCTTCAACAGATGTCAAGACATTTACGAGCTTAGGAGCGCACTCCACGGCTCTTCCGCTTATCACATCATTTTGCATTCGCACAAAGTCATCAAAGGTGAATGGCTCAAGTTGAGACTCAAGCATTTCGCGAATTCGTGCAGCGCGATGGCCACTACTCCAGCACCCAGAGAGCATATGTGGAAAGTCGTTTGCAGCAGTTCGGTTGTTTGCCGTACGAATCCATTCGCATTCAGGATTCAGGAGTTCCGGCATTTCGTCGAATGAAATGTAACCCTGCCACTGATGGTTCGGGTCTGTACCATCGCGATAGTGTCGGTTGAATTTATTTCGCCGTGGGATTTTTCCGGTTGCTTTTAATCCAATATTGCCCTGTGTATCACCACTCACCACGCAGAAAGAGGGGACTTGCCACGGCCGCATGGCTTCATGGAGCTGTTCAACCGTTGTTGCCCGGTTCATCGCAAGCAATGAAGTAAGCCAGCCCCCACCGTACATGCCGACCCAACGTAATGCTACCGGTCCGGTATGCTGAGCGGCGTCCGGCAGAATTGTGTCTACGATGGGGCCATTGTGAGAGAGGATCACGGTTTCGACGTGGTCAGCCTCACCTCGGACCTGAATTGTCTCTGTGCGACTGGATTCTGCGATCCAATCGGCATTAAACAGAAAACAATTCGGATGATCTTCCGAGCGAGTTTCCTGATAAAGATCTCGGAGCGAACACATGTTATTCGTAATACTCCAACCAACTCCAAGTGTGCGTCCAAACATAAGTGCAGGAATACCGACATATGCCATTCCAGCCACGTCGTATTCCGGACATTTCAATCTGGCTTCATACCAACTTGAATTAGCATCGATTGCAATGTGTGGATCCGACGCGACCATTGGTGCACCGCTGGCGGAACGAGTTCCGGATACGGCCCAGTTATTACTGCCATTTCCCTCGTTTGGTGGCGTAAACGTCTCACCAATGGGTTCGGAGGTGGATGAGAGAGCCTGAGGATAGCTACCGGCCGGAAGGATGGCCTCGTCTTCAGCTTCACCGCAAATAAACTGTTCGTAAAGTGGGATATCGCCAACAGCGCGTCGTACCAATTCGGGGATGCAGATGATTGGAAATCGACCGGTCAAATACCATTGAAATTCAACCTCACAAGCTATGCTGTCAACAGGTGTCCATCGGCGCGGAGAGATATCAAGAAGAGAATACTCGATTGGGGGCAGATGGCCTAGATCGTCAACTATATGATTAACGCCGTCCGCGAACCGTTGTAGGGCCAATTGCACATCATCACTAAGTGCGTGCCACTGTGCTTCTGCAATCCGATGTAATCCCACCACTCGCGCAGTACGATCTAAATCCAGATGCGAAACACCGAGTAGTTCACTAAGTTGCCCGAGGCCGCGTCGCCGAAGGAAGTCCATTTGGAATAGACGGTCTTGGGCCATGGCCACGCCAAAGCCAAAGAACATATCGGGCGCGGAATCGGCAAAGATTGAGGGGATTCCGTGAGCGTCTCTGGTTATCGTGACATTGTCGCGCAGCGAGTCATTGGTTGCATGTTCGAGACTAGGAACGCGGGATCGGCACTGGTTTTTAAACCAATTATCGAAATCCATACGTGACCAGTTCTGTTCATCGCAAAGTTGATTAATCGTTTCGCCTTGTCCAAGACGACTGAGTAGTGATTGGGAAAGGTCAATGTGGTCGGCCATGGAAGTTGTCCAAGTGAGTTTAGGAATGGGGCGTCCGCCTTCATAGACAATGGGATCGAAAGTTGTCAATGAAATTCGGACAGATTCATTTGTAGTGGTATACCATATTTAAAACGTGATTTGTGGGTTGATTAATCCAGATGGTCGGTAGTAGCGTGGCCTTTGGGGTGCTCATCACGCAATAAAAGAAGGTGTTGAAAATGGAGCGAACAATTTTCGGGATTGTTGGAAGGACTAACTACCATTGACCTACTCCGGCTTCCGCAGGATTTGTTCCTGAAGTTCAACCATCTGCTATCCTCCCCCATTTTCCTTGCCCGGCGGCTCGGTGGTGGGGTAGGATCGCTGGCCTTACCGGCTTTGATAAAATATGTAATAAGCGAGGTGGCTATAACTAATCATAACCACCGTTAAGGTATTCAGCGATGACTCTTCGTGCTAATAACATGACAGCCAACCGGTTGTAGTCCATGCTGACCTCGGGCTCGTAAATATCGTAACCGAATTCATTGTAAGAGTTTCTTTCCCAATCAGCGTCAATTATCAGGCCATTGTTGCATTCAATTTTTACATGGCTTGTTCCTTCCGGTTTGTCAGTGATAAAAGCCGTCCCAGCCTCTATCTCCACCTCTATCGTACCCGTTGTCACGTTATCTAAAATGTTCTGAGCGGATGAGGCGACCTGATCCTGTATGTCTCCAAAACCTTCGACAAGTTTCTTTCCAACAACAATGACCACACCACCGATTATTAATACGATGGCCGCCACTGCAATTATTTTGATCACACCGGTGCCAGCATCCGTACCGGTTGTCTTCCGGCGACTGTGCATATCTGCTCTGGCTTTTTCGAGCAAGTCATTTGATGGATTAGAAGGTTGATTTATGTCTGAACTCGAGGGGAATGAAGGAGGCAAGGCATTGCCCATGAACTGCTGCGGAATCGGTTGTTGAGGTAGCAGCGGTGGTTGTTGTTGCAGAGGTTGTTGTTGCAGAGGTTGTTGTTGCAGAGGTTGTTGTTGCAGAGGTTGTTGTTGCAGAGGGTGTTGTTGCAGAGGGTGTTGTTGCAGAGGTTGTTGTGGCAGAGGTTGTTGTTGCAGAGGTTGTTGTGGCAGAGGTTGTTGTGGCAGAGGTTGTTGTGGCAGAGGTTGTTGTGGCAGAGGTTGTTGTGGCAGAGGTTGTTGTGGCAGAGGTTGTTGTGG
>Ga0302123_10002929_pt1 | contig 11512 bp, 11 predicted proteins | sample CB21_321_MG_FD_203109 | JGI IMG/M metagenome (GOLD analysis project Ga0302123, IMG submission 203109) | Marine microbial communities from Western Arctic Ocean, Canada - CB21_32.1 | ecosystem: Environmental > Aquatic > Marine > Oceanic | place: Canada: Western Arctic Ocean | collected 2017-09-28 | reverse complement strand
GCTCAGCCCAGCAGCGTCCGGATCAGCAGATTCGACCGTTCCGCCCCGCCGCGGCATACCCGATCCCGTCGCCCGCGCTTCTGCCGCCGGTTCCCAGAAAACGGCGGTTTAGACACGGGCTGCTAGGCCGTTGGCCGATGAATCCAGACCGGGCTTGACCAAGCCCGATGTCCATCCTCTTGCGTAACCACAATGTAAATCGGATTATCTCGGCCCGGCTCTAGCTTGACCGCGGCCGAGAACTTCCATGCTCGAATGTCGTTGCGCTCCGGCATCCGAAATACTCTTACGCGGCGATCCATCTTACCTGCTTCGTAGACGCGGTCTTGCCCGTCGATCTCCGCGAGGGGCAACTCGCACTGGACGAGGTCCGTTTGCAAGTGCAAGCTCCCTTCCTTGGGCTTCGCAACGATTGCGTCGAAGCCGCCGAAGTTTCCCGTGGTGAGTGCTTGCCAGCGTAGGCCGTTGTTGCCGATCCGCTCCAGTTTTCGGTCGGGGTTAAGAAAGTTAATGGGCTCAGCGGCGATGATTTCGTTGCCCTCGAATCGCGCTTCTCCATCCCAGATTGTCTGGCGAAAACGGCCGCGGTACTCCGCTCCTTCCCACACGACGCGAATCCGATTACCTTCAGCCACCTGTTCGACTGCTGGGCGGATCGTTTCGACGGTCTCCATCCCGTTGCGAACTTCGATCCGCTCGATCGGCGCCGAGCCGACGATGTCGGCGTGAATGCGCACCTCACCAAGCTGCGTTTCAACAACGTCTCCCATCAGGGCGGTGTTCGTTTGGCGGCTCTCGGTCGGGCCGAGCTTCGGGTCATCGTCAGACACCGTAACGGCCTCGGCGAACGACGCTTCCAAATCCAGCACCATCCGCGCTCCAGTCGTGCCATAGTGACGCCGCTTGCGAAGACTGTCAAACCACGCTTCGCGGCTCAACTCCGGCATCAAGTAGCAGGTGAGCCCCCCGTAGGCACCGAACCACGATGCACCTGGATAGCTCGCTCCCGGCCGTCCTTTGTGGCCATCGCTGTGGCAAACAATCCCGACCCGGTAGCCCTTCTCAATGGCGTCCGCCAGCAACCACTCAAACGTTCCCCAAGCTGAGTGGATCTCCACCGCCCGCTCGACCCGCCCGTCGTGCGCCATCTTGATATCGGCGTAACGTCCGCCGACGTGGGCGATCACGGCACAGTCTTCGCCGCCTGCTACCAATGCCTCAAAAAGCTCCCCGGCGGTATGGCAATCCGTGTCTTTGTCGGACAAGTCTTCGAGAAGCGCGTGCGAAGAGCGCCGTATCGTTCCGCCTTCGTTGCGATAGAAAACGTTCCGGTCCCCGCCCAGCGCCGTATTGCCCGACCACTCATAGCCGGGCACGGTGACGAACCGGCCGGGTTCATCGAACCCGGCGATCGTATCGTTCAACTCCTTCCAGAACGCATTGGTGATTTGGAAGTCGTTGCCTTGATGCCCGCAGATATCGAGAAACGCCCGGTCCCGCGCGAACGCAAAGTATTCTTCAGCCGAGTTCGTGCCGACCGTCTCTTCCGTCTGCCCGTGCAGATCACCCCAGTAGGGCAACAGGTCCGCCGACTCGACAATCCGTAACGGGTTGCTTTCCGCCAGCAAGACCCCCGACTCATCAAGGGCCTCGATCCGCAAGTCACCGGGCTCGTTCACATGGAGGTCATCGACCCACAGCGAGAACAGTCCGCGCTTGAACGCGATCTCAGAAGGCAGGTTGGCCACCGCTCCGGTCGATCGCAAGCGAACTTTGGCATCCACCTGGTCCGACGGATTCCCCCAGCGATCCTCTGCCTTCAGTCCGAGCCGAAAAGCCTGACCCACCCGCCGAGTCGTGGGAAGTACTGCCTTCCACACAACCGGCGGACCAGGCACGATCGCGATCGTCGGCGACTCGGGCAGTGGTACGTAGTTATAGGTCGCGATGGCGTCGACGAGAACCTTGAACTCAAACGTCGATTCGCAGAACGTTTGCAGCCGTATGCCGGGCGACCCTTCGCGCTGGTCGCCGAAGTGAATGACGATCTGGTCGCCTTCTTTCATAAACCCGTTAACGACTTTGATATAGAGCGTCTTATCCCACGGGCGGATATTCCCCTTCGGGTCATACCGCGTTTCGAGGACGGCGTTATTGCTCGCCTCGACCGTAACGTAGTTGGCTGCCTGAGGGTTGTCGAACTGCAACCTGCCCATATCGGCGGCAAAACGGAATACGATCTTCAGACTCGCCGTGTCATCCATACCGAAACGGCCCGCCGTGTAGGTAAGGGTGAACGATTGAAAGGAGCCCGCTTCGAAGGAACCGGCGGGTGAAATTACGGCGTGGCCCATTTCTTCGGGCAGATAGTTTGAATGCGGCATGAGATCCGAACGTAAGGCGATCCGACGGGTGTCGGCAAAGCGTATATTCTAACGCTCCTTCAAATTGGAGCGAGTCAAGACGACGGTTAGATCTACACTTCTCCGACCTTCGCGAGCAGATAAACCTTACACCTTGACCGCACTGCGGCGCGGCAGAGCAAAGAGAGTCGCGGTTCCAAATACTCCGCCCGCAAGCGACGCCCAAACATCCGGCCAGATCAACATGATCCCGGCCGCGAAGAGCACAGCGCGCGCCGGTCTTGGTACGGGAGTTCGAAAGTAACCCTCCAACGCGATCGCCCAGAAATAGATTCCCAGCGCGCACGTCCCAACATGCAGCAAGATGTCCTGCCAAGCGCCGATGAGCAACAGTGCCGGCTCGTACACAAACGCAAACGGCAGCAGGAAGCTGATCAATCCCAACTCGATCGCCTTGAAGCCTGTCTTGATCGGATCCGTGCCGGCAATCCCTGCCGCTACATAAGCGCCCGTTGCAACGGGAGGTGTGATCGCTGACAGAATCGCGAAGTAGAAAAGGAATAGATGCGCGGCGATGGCCGGTACGCCGAGGTTCGTCAACGTAGTCGGTATCAGTGTTGCCAGTACGACGTAGGCCGCGACCGTTGGCAGCCCCATGCCCAACACGATGCACGCGACCATCGTCATCAACAGCGTCACGAAGAGATTGCCCTGGGCAACGGCCTCGATCAGGTACGTGATCTTTAGATTGAGTCCGGTTGCCGTCATCACGCCGATGATGATGCCCGCACCGGCGCAAATCGGCGTCAGGGTGATCATGCCTTGCATCGCGCCGCGAAAGGCCCGGTCGAACCCGCTGCCGGTCATGCGCGTCGCCGGTCGCAAGAAGCTCACCACCATCGCGCACGCCACTGCCAGAAAAGCCGCGTACATCACGCTGAACTGCAAGCCCAACAGCACAACCAGCACCATGATCGGCAGTAGCATGTTTCCGCGTTGCGCCAATTCGTCTTTCAGGCTGGGGATCTCGTCGCCGGTAATCGGCCGTACGCCGTCTTTCACCGACCGAAAATGCACGATCATCAGCACCGCGAAGAAGTAGAGCAACGCCGGCACGATCGCGTGGATCATCAGGTCGGTGTACGACATATTGAGGTAGTCGATCATCACGAACGCCGCCGCGCCCATGATCGGCGGCATCAGTTGGCCTCCCGACGACGCCAACGCCTCGACCGCCGCGGCAAAGCGCGGATCGTAGCCGGCGCGTTTCATCATTGGGATCGTGACCGCCCCCGTTGTGGCCACATTTGCCACGGTCGCGCCGGTAATCATGCCCATCAACGACGAGCTGACAACCGCGATCTTCGCCGGTCCCCCGACCAACCCTCCCGCGATCACCTTGCCGATGTTCATGAACATCTCCGCGCCACCCGTCGCCGTCAAGAACGAGCCGAGTAGGATGATCACGACGATGAACGTCGCGCATACGCCCAGCGGCGTTCCGAATACGCCGAACGTGCCGTAGAAGATGATACTCACCAAGTCCGACGGGTTCAGTCCCGCGTGCCGCAGCATTTCCATCGGCACCCATGGCCCCAATAATCCGTAAGCCAGAAAGAGCAGCAAGACGGCCGATACGGCCCAGCCCACCGTCCGGCGGACTGATTCGATGATGAGCAAGAGCGCGACCGCGCCGACAACTGTATCGAAGTTGCTGATGAAGGGCTCCGAGTAGAGGCGCTCGTAGTCGAACAATGTCCACGCCATGGTGAGCAGGCTCAACAGACTTAGGCCCAACCCGATGGCCGCATCCGTTGCTTTGCTGTGTGTCCAGCCCGAACGTGTTTGCAGGAAGACCAAAGGCAGCATGACAAGCAGGAACAAGCCGCGCTGGATCGGGGCGTGAAACGGACCGGTCGCGCCCGTATAGAGGGCAAATGCACTGCCGGCCCAGACGAGTCCGGTCGCGATGTGCCGCGTTAGGTTTTCAGAAGGCGAGGACAAAGTAGGCAGGTTGCGTCGTGTTGGTGTAGTTGTCGAGGTGAGACTCGCTTACCACCGATCCCAAACGCCGCGCTCGCGATAGTAGCGCTCCGCTCCAGGATGATAAGGCAACGGCTTCATTTCCGCCATGGATTCCAAATCCGCCTCGCCTTCTTCCTTCCACCAAGGTAGGGACTCTTCCACCTCGTCCCAGTTGTCGACCAACGTCTTCGTCATTCCGTAGACCAAGTCCTCGGAGAGGTCGCCGCGTACAAGAAGGCATTGGTGGAAGCCGATGCCCCGCAGTTTCGGGCGTCCGAAGACCGGCTCGCCCAACTCATCGAGCACGAACGAAGACTCCGCTGCCAGCAGCTTCTCCACACCCTCTTGTTCCGGCTCGACGAAATCAATCTCTTTGCCGATTTCTCGTGCCGCGAAGATCGGCGACAGATGCCCGCGGTTGTTGCGCGAATAAGCGAAGGCGATCGCATCGATCTGGCGGTTTGCCAATGCGTCTTGCCCGTCTGTTCGCTCGATGTAGAGGAACTCAGTGTTGTCACGGGTGACGCCGAAGTATTTGAAAATGCGCTCCGCGATCACTTCCTCGCCCGTGCCGCGCCCTCCGATCACAACGCTCCGTCCGATCAAATCCGAATAGCTCTTGATATCGCTCACAGCAACGACCCGGAACAGGTGGGTTCCGAGCTTCATCCAGACCTTGGCGTTGTCGTAGTCCACCGGGATCAGCTCGTCCTGAGCGAAGTGCGCTTCTCGCCGATAGGCGTTCTCCAGATCAAAGCGGAAACAGCGTCCGCCATCGATCCGCCCCGCCGCGACGCGCTTGACGTTTCCGACGGACATGCCTTTGCCGATCACGCCGTTCGCGATGACGCCCGGCATCTTTTCCGTCAAGGTCTTCGACAGAATCGCGACTTCCTTAAAATACCGACCCTGCGGTCCCGCGCCCGCCAGAGTAACCAAGTGGGTATCCGTAGTCCGGGCACCGGCCCCGCACCCCAGCCCAAGCAGGGCCAGAGTCACCAAACATAACCACGGATGCAAACTCGTGGGCCGGTCCGCTAAATCGTATTCTCTTGAAACGGCACCCCGGGCCATCTAGCACGCCCTCCGCGCAGGACCCACGACACCCAACCCCACGCGCAATGCTTCCGTCTCGATCAAGTCATCGGGCATGACGTTGGCGATATTCACATCCGGGCCGAACTCCTTGACGAGCAACTTCTTTACGTCATGAATCTCGGACATCGCAACGCCGCTGATCCACGGACCAGGCAATTCAAATAGCACCTTGTCCAGGTCCAGGTTGCGGCATGCCTTTAGTAAGCCGGTGTTGACGGTCCCGTTCTCGATCAGCTCCGCACCTTCGACCAATAGCAACTCCGACCCTGCCTCGAAGCAATCCTGCGCTTGCAGGAGTAATTCATCCGCCGCATTCTTTTCCGTCTTGGAGCCGACTTCGCCGAACACGGTAAGCCCCTTGTCGATGGCCAGCTTGATCTGTTCCCGCCGCTCAGTCGGTGACAACGGAATACAGTTATCCGATACCTCGACGACCTCAAATCCCACCCGCTTCGCTTCGTCGAAGAATGTCGGCAGTGCCTCCGCGCCTTGCGTGGCGAAGACATATTCCTGAAACTGCCCGCCGAGGAAAGGCCGCACGCCGTTGGTCTTGTAAAGGTCTAGCTTGGCCCGGAGCTGTTTCTCTGGATAGAGCCTCGACGTGCCGGTGGCAATCTTAGCCAAGTCAAAAAACGGGCCGGCGATATCGAGGATATCCTGCTGCCTGCCGAGCCCGAGCCCCCAGTCAATCATCATTGTGAAACCGCGCCGGCGAGGCTTCGTGTGCGAACGCGCCTCGGGAAGCGGTACAAAATCAAAAGGATCGAGCACCATAAGGATTTCTACAGTATGGCAGCCGGTTCCCGGCAGGGGTGCTTTGAGTCGATCCCGCTCCGCTGGGGGAAAACAGGTATTCGACTATCATGTAGATTATGTCCGCGGGCAGTACCGTAACGACGAATCTCGTCGAACGAGTAGGAGCGCTGGAAGCGTCGGTGGCCCAGGTCATCCGGGGCAAGCCGGAGGCTGTCCGCCTCGCGGTCGCTTGCTTGCTAGCGCGCGGACACCTGTTGATTGAGGATGTTCCCGGCGTCGGCAAGACAACGCTGGCCCACACGCTCGCGCGTAGTCTCGACAGCGGTTTCCAGCGCATCCAATTTACGAGCGACATGCTGCCCGCCGATGTTGTCGGTGTCACGGTTTTCAATAGCATTCGCCAGGATTTCGAATTCAAGCCCGGACCGATCTTCACGAATTTTCTATTGGCCGATGAGATCAACCGGACAACACCCAAGACGCAGTCCGCTCTGCTCGAAGCGATGAATGAACGCCAAGTGACGATCGAGCGCAATTCGTATCCGTTGCCCGATCCGTTCATGGTCATCGCGACGCAGAATCCAGCCGAGTATCACGGGACGTATCCGCTACCGGAATCGCAACTCGATCGCTTCTTGCTGCGGGTCGAGATGGGCTATCCAGATGGGGCGAGTGAGCGTGAGATCCTTCGCTCGCAAAGCCACGGTTCGGCGAATGGCGTCGAAGTGACGCCTGTCGCCAGCGGCGCCGACATCCTCGATATCCAGCGACAGGTCGAGGACGTTCGAGTTGACGAAACGGTCCTCGACTATTTGATGGCCATTGTTGAGCAGACCCGTGCGCATGAGCACTTGGCGTTGGGTGTCAGCCCGCGCGGCTCGATGGCGTTATACCGGGCCGCTCAGGCGATGGCGTTGACCGAAGGGCTCAGCTACGTTACGCCCGACCACATCAAGCGCCTCGCCCAGCCGGTGTTTGCTCATCGTCTTATGCCTTCCGTTCGTCAAGGGCCGGGCTCACATCCCGCGGAACGTTGTTCACAGATTCTGGATGAGATTCTTCATTCCATTCCGGTACCGATCTAAGGAGTTCTTTTGAGAACTGCAATCATCGGCCTGCCTCAGGTCGGTAAGACATCCCTGTTCACTATCCTTACAGGACAGGCCCATTCGAGCCGCATGGGAGTGGCCGCCGTCCAAATTGGGATGGCGCAGGTCCCCGACGCGCGCCTCACCCGGCTGGCGGAAATTTTCGAGCCTCCCAAGATCACCCACGCGACGGTCGAGTACGTCGACATGCCCGCGCTCTCCAAAGAGAGTCTGGCCGACGCCAGCTACGTCGGCGCGTTGCGAGTTGCCGACGCCTTTTTGCATGTCCTGCGGTTGTTTGAAGAAGACACGGTCATGCACATCGAGGGGACGCTGGACGCCATGCGCGACTGGCAGAATCTCGAACTGGATCTGCTGCTCAACGATTTAGTGGTCGTCGAAAAGCGGCTGGAGCGGGTTGAGAAAGACATGGGCCGGGTCAAGAACCCGGACCTGCCGTTCGAACGCGACCTGCTTCTCAAATGCAAGGAAGCGCTCGAAGCCGATCGTCCCCTACGCGAGCTCGAACTCACGGACGACGAAGCGAAACGACTTCGTGGTTTCCAGTTTCTCTCAGCGAAGCCGATGTTGCTGGTGCTGAACCTAGGTGAGGATCAAGCCGGCCAGATCGAAGAGATCGAGAAGCAGTACACCGAACAGTGGCTCGGTTCCCAGAAGAATGTCGCGGTCGCGGCTGTGTGCGGCAGTATCGAGGCCGAGATCGCCGAACTACCCGAAGAAGAGGCGCAGGAGTACATGGCGGGCTATGGCCTCAAGCAGCCGGGTCTCGAACGTTTGATTCAAGCGACCTACTCGCTACTCGGACTGATGTCGTTCCTGACGGCGGGTGAGACCGAGGTCCGCGCCTGGACGATCCCTAAGAACACACCGGCGGCGAAAGCGGCGGGCGCGATCCATACCGATTTCGAGAAGCGGTTCATTCGCGCCGAAGTGGTCCCGTGGGAGGTTCTCGTCGAGCGAAACGGCTACCCCGGTGCCCGCGAGCACGGGGAACTGCGCCTCGAAGGCAAAGAGTACATCGTGCAGGAAGGCGACGTCCTCGTCATCCGGCACGGCTAGTTTCGCCCCCGTAGTGTCTCAGCCTGGACGAGGTTAATCCCGGCTTTGAAATTTCGTGAGAGGGTCTCGTTCGATCCCCAGAGGAGCATGTTAGAACTCGATGCTCCGCAACCGCCTTCAGGCGGTTTCCGCGCGAAGCGCGCATAGGCCGGTCCCTTTAGGGCCGGTTCCGCTTCCTCGTTCTCGTGTCAGGGCGCTTTAGCGTCCTTGCCAGTACCGGCTTGAGCCACCCCGCGAAAGGCCTGCGGGTTCCCAGTTTGGCCAACGGTGTCCAGCTAAGACACTACCTCCGGCCCGCCGTACATCTAGAAAAAACTAAAAATGCTTTCTTCGTAGATACGAGCCGCCGTGCCCGCCATACACAGCAATACCACCACCAGGAACGACCCGATTCCAAGCGACGGAGGAACCGGCCGCCACTGAAAATGCGCTAGGATCGTCTCCACAACGCGAACGCCGCCCCAAGTCACTAGTATCCAGGGCCAATGCTCCGCGAAGAGAGCCCGTAGAGGCAACTCCGGGTTGAAGTTGTGATAGAGCAGCAGTCCGCCGCCGAAGATCAACAGTAGCGGACCAACAGCTGACCTAGCGCTCAAGCCAAGTCTCCCGCTTCTGGGCGGCAGCCCGTCCCATCAGGTGGTCCGTGACACGCCCGACTCCCAGGACGATCAGCAACGCGGGCCAGGTCTGCGCGAACCGATACGAGTCCGCATACTCCAACAGAAACAACAATCCCGTCAGGATCAGCAGCACCGAGCCTGTCAGAGAGCGCACCGTGTCTCGGGTTCGAGCCATCAGAATGCCTCGTCCTACGATTCGTCCGGCGGTGTTTGTTCAAACCGGCGCGGGTAGTCCGCCGGGGATTGCCAGTTGGGTTCGCTGAACCTTCGGTAGAGCATATAAGCTCCCAGCGCGATTAGGCTGACCGGCCAGTATGGAATGAGGCTCGCGATCCGCCAGTACCCCAGCGAATGCAGCAGGAACATAACACCCAACGCAATCAGCGCGATCCCAGCCGCCGGGGAGCGGGAGCCCTCATGAACCAGCGACAGCAATCCCGAGAACTCGTCCACCGGTTCGCCCCGTCGCAGGGCCTTCGCCGTCCGAAATGCCTCAATCGGCATGTAGATGAAGAACATCAAGGCGAAGAACACCAACAGGGGCTCAAGCCCGTGCAGTGCTCCCGACCCGATCAACGTCACCGTGCCGCCGAATATGAATACATGGAAAACGGCCTTCGCGTAGTGGCCGTTGTACACGGCGCCAACGCCAGGAATCAGCCCCAGCAAGAATGCCAGGAGCGGCGACGGCGTATCTGCCCGCAACTCCGGGGCCACAGGGGCCGGCAGCGGTGGCGGTGGTGCGATACGCGGCGGCTCGCTGGCGTCACTGCTCGTCGTGGGAGGAAGGTACGGAGTAGCCTCCTCGGCGGCAACTAATATCCCGGGCCGTGCCGCGACCGGTTCAGCCGTACAGTCCGAGCAGTACGCAACACCCTGTTCGTCCCGGACACACTGCCCGCAAACCGCCTTGCCGCATGACCGACAATAGGCCGTCGCTTCCGTTTCCGGATGGGTTGCGCACCGCATCGCTGCTATCGTCGGGTTCGTCAAGGTGTCGCCAAAGTGCCGGCGTCCGGTGAGGCGCTTTCGCCTTTGTCCGGTGCCTGCGTGTCTACTTCCGGCGTCGAAAACGCTTGGTGATAAACGGCCACACCTTGTTCCCAAGCCCGATCCAATCCCGTTGTCGCTGTCCGTACCTGCGCGATTGGGTCCGCATTCTGCCAGCGATCGAGGGTCTTCTCACCTGACCACGTCAGAATCGAAAACGATACGATCGCAAGCGCCACGCTCATCGCGAAACGTGGCTCAAACAGAGGCTGCAGGAACGGGCGCACCCAGCTCATGACGCCGCCGCCGGCGGCGGCCATCCCGCCCGCCGGTGGTTCCGCGTGGACCGTTGCATCCAAAATGTTCGCTACCAAACCCTCGGGCAACTCGACATGCGGAGTTCCATCCAGGAACTCCAGAGCCAAGTCCATGTCTTCCTTCGCCGCCGAGCAACGGGCACAATCGGCGAAGTGGTCCTCGACCGCTCGCCGCTCGTCAACAGGCAGAACTCTATCCAGGTAGTCGCCTAGCAGGTTCTCGACTCTCCGGCAGTTCACGGCCGCACTCCCATGGCCCGAAGGTGCTTCGCCAAATCGCGGCGTCCGCGGTTGATGCGCGATTTCACCGTTCCCTGGGGGATGTCCAATACCCCGGCGATCTCCTGGTATTCCATCTGCTGCAAGTCGCGCAGAATGACGGCCTCGCGCAATTCCGGCGACATGCGATCGAGCGCCGCATGCAGTTGCTCCGATATCTCTCGCTTTGCCAACGCGTGGTCGGCGCGCCCCCCGATGATCGACTTTTCACGCAGACCGGCGACTTGGTCTTCGATCGGTTCCAGCACGCGATCCTTGCGGGTCTTGCGGTAGTGATCGATCAGCAAGTTCCGTGTCAGCCGCAACAGCCATGTCCGAAAGGCCGCCGCGCCGGGTTGGTAGCTCGCCAGTCCGCGATAAACGCGCAGAAAGACGTCTTGCGTGAGGTCGCGCGCGTCTTCCGGGTGCCCGGTGAACCGATAGCAAGTGGCATACACCACCCGCGTATGCGTCCGAACCAGGGCTTCCCAAGCGCCGCCGTCGCCGTGCAGACACCGTTTGACCAGCGTTCTATCTCGATCAGCCGCGTCGCGGGCGATCTGCTCGCTATATCCGCTCTCGTGTCTTGACCCCGACCAGGGGGCCGACCACGGCTGCACTGATGCTTCAGATGCCATTCGGTTTCGCTGCACTGCCTCCTACAGACTAAACGAAGATGCCCCAAGAAAGTTCAAACATTTTTCAGCCCGACATCACAAAGCCCGCACCGAAACGCTCAGAACCGCGCCCGTTAAGGGTGCGATGATCAACCACCCATCAGTCATGATTCCCCGGAAGCGCCGCCAAGTTCTACACCGAGTACACACAGCAGGCTTGCCGATGAGAAGCGATGACTGTTCGGTGTATAGTGGCAACTAGCCGGGAGGTACCCGTGAAGAAGACATTCTCCGCCAGTG
>Ga0302123_10002925_pt1 | contig 11519 bp, 8 predicted proteins | sample CB21_321_MG_FD_203109 | JGI IMG/M metagenome (GOLD analysis project Ga0302123, IMG submission 203109) | Marine microbial communities from Western Arctic Ocean, Canada - CB21_32.1 | ecosystem: Environmental > Aquatic > Marine > Oceanic | place: Canada: Western Arctic Ocean | collected 2017-09-28 | reverse complement strand
CGCTGAGAAGTTGGGGTTGGAGTACAACGCACCTTCTGAGGATGAGGATCGCTTCTGAGCCTTTCCATAGTCTCTCTATCTCTTCGCTGTGGATAGAGAACATCCGACCATCGGAGGGGTAGTCTTGGCCAACAGAGGTTCCAAAAAGCAGGCTTCCGGGTTTCATGTAATGAGCCCGAAGTTCAATCTGCGCGAAGTCGCGAAGCAGTGCGCTCTGCTTGAGGACCACCTGTTCCATCCAGCTAAGCGTTGCTCGGACTGCATCCGTAAGCACTTCCTTACCATTGAGGCTCTGCTCGAAGAGGCTGTCACCTTGGACGAAGAGGGGCAGTTCATTGAGTCGCTGCAAGAGGGAGCTGGGCTCATTAGACGCCTCCAGGCTCTCTGGATTGACGGTCGCGCAGAAGAGGAGATTGCCCAGTTTGTGCGGAAGTTCCGCAAGACGGTCGTCCCAGATGTGTTTGATTTCAGGGTGGCCGCGACCTGTCCTCACATGAAGATCGCAAAGCCCGTGAAGGCCATGTACACCGGGGTCTTTCTGGATGACCCCAACCAGTTGATCAACTGGTGGAAGCAGAACGTAGGGCCTCTTCACCCGAAGGTGAAGGCCCATCACATGACCATCAAGTTCAAGCCTTCTGAGGATGAGGTGAAGGCCCTGTCCATAGGCTCCCCTACCAGTTTGAAGGTCGTTGGTTATGCACAGGATGACAAGGGCCAAGCGGTCCTCGTCAAACCTCAGGGCGTCCGCAGCACCAACCGTCACCCCCACATCACTGTTGCAGTGGACGGGGTCTCTCCGGCGTACAGCAACGACCTCCTGAAAAAAGGGATCACCAAGGTGAGCGGCCCCACGCTGAAGGGCCGGGTTGGGTTCTTCTCGAACAAGCAGAAGGATGTGTTCGATGTCGCGGGGTCGATCTACGACCCGACTGGCAAGGTGGCTTCCAGGTTCCTGGAGTCCAGTACGCACCGCAAGTCCATTGTCCTGATGAAGTTCTTGTCCGAGGCCGCAGCTCGGATGGGCAGCGATGTCGGCAAGCATGTCTATGTAGTGGGCGGCGCAGTTCGGAACTTTGTGATCGACAGACCTATCAAGGACATTGATGTGGTCATCGACGCCGTGAGCCTTGGTAAGGGGCGGGACTCAGAGTGGTTCGCCAAGAAGTTGGAGAGAGCCATTACGGCGATGACCAATGTGACGACCAACCAATACGGGGTCGCCATCCTGACCGTGAAAGGTTCCTGGGTTCTGGACGGTGAAGACCTCCAGGGAGAAGTCATCGAGATCGCTAACGCCCGGAAGGAGTCCTACGGAGGAGCTTCGGGCAAAGGCTACAAACCAGACCAGGTAGAGAAGGCCACCATCCAAGAGGATGTCTCTCGTAGGGAGTTCACGTTCAATACGCTGATGTGGTCCTTGGCAGAGTTGGCGAACGGTCCTGATAAGGCCCAGATTATCGACATGACCGGGTGTGGTCTCAAGGACCTCCAAGAGGGGGTGATGAAGTGCCCCTCCAACCCGGACAAGACCTTCTCGGACGACCCAACTCGGATGCTCCGGGCCATCAAGTTCATGGTGAAGTACGGATTCAAGATTCACCCGTTGGTGGCCTCCTCTATCAAGCGCAACGCCAAGAAGATTCGCAACGCCCCGCAGAACGCCATCGCAACCCTCCTGATTGACACCATCCTGGGTGAGTCCTCCTACAAGAAGGCCCTCGTCGAGATGCAGAAGCTCGGGCTCTTGGACCCTATTGCGGACATGATCCGGGAAGACAGGTCCTTCCGCTCCACTATGGAGAACTGGGTCAGCAACAAGAAGGTCCTGTTCCTGTTCGACCTCCTTGACGTAGGGCTGCCTCTCAAGGCCCGCACGGGGTTCCTGTCCGCCTCCCAACAGCAGAGGCTAAGGCAGGTGTCTCTGGCGCTCCCAGAGGGCGAACCAGAGCATCTCCTCGACTGCCTGCGTCAACCTGGCCTCGCGATCAAGGATAAGGACTTCATGAAGGGCTTGGCTCGTGCCCGAGACCTCAAGGGCAAGGCCATCGGCATGTTCATGCAGCAGGTCCAGGAGCTTGCTCGGGAGCTTTTGTTGGAAGACCCCTCCAACGCTAAGAACCCTTCAGGCTTCAAGCGGGCTCTTGAGCAGGCGATTCGGCGGAAGAAGCTGGGGTCCTCGCGCAGGGAACTCCACCTATTCGACTTCGATGGGACCCTGTTCAAGTCACCCCACAAGCCCTCCTGGTGGAGCCAGAGAGACTGGTGGAGTAACCAGCAGTCTCTGAGTCCTCCGTGCGTCCCTCTGAAACCCGATGGCTCGTGGTGGAACGGCTCAGTCGTTTCGGCGGCCAAGAGGAGTATAGGGAACTCGGATGTCCTCGCTATCTGCTGCACGGGTCGCATCGACGGTAAGTTCCGGTGGATTGTCCCGGCCCTCTTGAAGTCTGCGGGCCTCAACTTCGATGAGGTCTATCTGAACTCCGGTGGAGGTACATCGACCTACAAGAAGAAGGTCATTGCGAAGCTGCACAGCAAACACAACTTCACGTCTGTGCATGTGTGGGAGGATCAACACATGTCTGAGTACCAGTCGATGGTTGAGAGATGGGGACTGGAGTTCGTTGCTCACCCCATCTCTGAGGTTTCGAGAAGCGTTGATTGTGTAGAAGAGGACATCGAGAAGCTCGCAAGCATCCAGCGTGTCCTTCGTCTCGCTACCAAGTCCCACGCCGAGAATGAAGACGAGGCCATCCAGGGTCTCGTTCGAAGGCTCCCGAAGAAGAAGCCGCCACGCAATGACCTCCGTAAGGAGAGGGTGGACCTCAAAGACGACGAGGACGTTGAGGCTCTGGGTCAGGAGGGGGACAAGGACCTCTCCCGGAACTTCAAGCGCGTGGGGTGGATGGTCTCAAGCGTAGTCAATCGACACCACGCCTTCGCTAAGACCCGCAAGACCGCTGTGCTGAGTCTCTTGGCAGGTGAGCCCGCTGTTGCCGAGGGTGAGGAAGAAGACGAGGGGTCGGGTGGTAAGTCCCACGCCGACGGCTGGTGGAAGAAGTTCCTGCACGAGGTCAAGAACGAGAAGGTCAAGAACCCAGAGTCTGGCCGTGATGTGGAAGTTCCCAGTCTCCAGAATGGGGCCAAGGGCGGCAAGGCCCAGGCGCTTCTCCACAAGCTCTTCGAGGAGTGGGAAGAGAAGAAGAAGAAAGAAGAAGGGAGCGACCCCAAAGACAAGGGAGACAAGGGGGACAAGGAGGACGACCCCAAAGGCAAGGGGGACAGTGAAGGGCCGAAGGTGACGGGCGAAGAGCTAAGAGGGATGACCGACGATGACCTAAGGGAGAAGCTCGGGGATGCCATCACTGAAGGTGATGATGAGACCTACGAACAGCTCGCGGACGAGCTACTGAAGCGTCAGGATGCGGCTAAGCCTAAGGGCGAAGAGCCCGCAGACGAAGAGTCCGCAGATACTGAAGGCGACCCAGGTTCTGGTCAGGCCCACCGACCTTTTGACCCCAGGGTCGTCAAGCTCCCGGAGGACAAGTCGGATGAGGAGAGGTACACCGATGAGCTTGTTGAGAAGCTCAACAAGCAGTATTTCGACCAACGAGACTCGGACGGCAACCTTTCGGAGGAAGCTCAGCAGGACATGGCTCGGGAGTACCGAAAGGACATAGCCGAGAAGAAGGAAGAGGTGAAGAAGGAAGAGGCCGCTGATGCCGAGGCCGAGAAGAAGGAAGAGGCAAGGGCGACCTTCGACGAGAAGAAGCAGGGGTTGATGGGGATAACCAAAGAGCTGGACGATTTCCTGGGGGGCCAAGATGAGGCTTCCTTGTTCGACCCAGACAACGCCTCCGGCACCCCGGAGGATGTAACTAAGTGGACGACCTCTGTTTTCGAGAGCATCAAGGGCCTGGACGAGAAGGCCCGGAAGAAGATTTACGAGAGTGTTGACGAGTTGGGTCTCCAAGCCCACCAGGCGCAACCAGATGAGAAGAAGCAGACTCCATTCCAGGCCAAGTTGAAGGGGGTAAGTCAGGCTCTCACGATTGCATCTGTTGTAAATGGGGACAAGGAGCCTCACGGAGGCTCTCCTCCAGCCCAAGCAGTGGCACTCATCAAGCACATGGCCAAGGTTCCTGGCGGTGTGGACTTTCTTAGTAAGCCTGCGGAAGAGTGGCACCATGCCGAGAACCGAATGTTGGTACACAAGGCCATGAACAGGATGATGGGGGACGATTTGGTGAATGCGTTGGGGGGCTCAGGTTCCACGGCTGGGAACATTGCAGAATCCGCTGCCTTGGCCGACCAAGGGGACCCTGATGCAGACCCCCCCATCCCTTCTCGACCGGAGTTGGCAGCGGCCATGAGGCAGTTGGCAATCGACTATGGGCTGGACCAGGCCACTATTGTCCCCGCACTCAAGAAGGAGCAGGCTGACCGGAAGGAAGAAGGTTCTTCAGACCCCTCAGACTCTTGGGACAAGATTGAGTCCGACCCCAAGTTTGATGTCGATGCGATTACAGCGGCTTATGAGGAAGGGGGCCAAAAGGCAGCCGAGGCGGAGATCACTGAGCAACGGAGGCAGGATTACGAGGACATGACGGAAACTGATTCTGGTCAGTTTCCTGGAGGGCCAGCGACCGCCAATGCACAGGCGTTCGTTGATTCCGGGGACCCCGCCGACCTCTCAAAGAAGACTGACCCTCCATTGGTGAGTCCTCTTTCTGCGGCCTGATTCACCTTTGGTTCAATGGTCTGTCTATACCAAAGTCATATAAGTCGAAGGTAGTTGTGTTGCGGCCCGACTATCCATTGCACGGTAACATGTGCGGACCCGAAGGCAGGGCCGCCGAACCCAACAATCTTAGGAGGATCCCAACATGTCCCTTTCCAAGCAGGCCGCGAAGGCCATCACCACTGATCTCGACCGTCTCGCTCAACTGTTCGAAGCGAACCACTCGACCCTTGGCATCCCCAAGAAGGTCGCCGTTGACTTCGCGTATCGTTGCGATCTCCTGGCGGATTTCGTGGAGAAGAACGCTGGTCTCGAACGCGACAACAAGCTGTCCGATGACACGGTCGTGACCCAGACAGAGCCCGATGAGGCTTACATGGACGATGCGATGAAGGAGCAGAAGTACCTTCACGAGTTGGGTGATGTCGTTGACGGCGGCCAGCTCGGTGCTGCTGCGAAGCTCGCTAACCTTCTCGCCGAGTTGCTGAAGACTGCGGACGATGAGGAAGAGGCCGACGATGAGGAAGAGGCCGATGATGAGGAAGAGGCTTCCAAGAAGTCCGCCAAGTCCTCCGATGATGAGGAAGAGGCCGATGATGAGGAAGAGGCTGACGATGATGACGAAGCTGGCAAGAAGGCCAAGTTGGTCTCCCTCGCCAAGCAGATCCTCCGCGTGGCTGGCGACGATGACGACGCCGATGACGATGAAGATGACGCTGACGAAGATGAAGAGGCCAGCAAGACGGCTTTCAATCATGGTTACAGCCTAAGTTCCTGATCGGAGGTCCTATCGTGTCTGAGCGTAACGCCAGTGCCTATACAGATTGGCAGGAACGGGCTTCCGAGTTCCAGGTCGGTGATGGAGCTTTCCCTAAGGGGGAAGGTTCAGACACCGCTGGGACCGTGGTTGCCGTGTATCCGGCCATCGGCATGGTGGACGTTCAACACATTGATGGGACGATGCGGTATCCAGCAGAGGAGTTGCATCGCTGGAAGGACGGAAAGGTCGTCCTTCCTGAGTTGGAGCATGATTCTGTTCCAGGCGGCGTGGGGCAGGTTTCTGTTCCAGGTGGTCCGGGGGAGAAGCTCGCGGCAGACCCCAGCAAGGTCGCCCTCTACTGGAAAGAGAAGGACCGTCAGTACCACGCCACTCGTGGTGAGTGTGACTCTGGTGCTCTTGGTTGTCCCAAGTGCAAGGAGCCTGGCCTCAAGAAGGCCATCTACAAGCGCCGAGAGGGTGCCAGTGAGAGGCTCTGGGGCTGTCCTAACTGCATGTTCCTAATCAAGGACTTGGACATCCATCTACATGAGGGGGCGGGCTAATGGCTTTCATGAAGTACGCATACGCTCAAGTCATCCATCCCCATCTTGATGGTCCTGGTTGGAACAAGGTCCGTACCGCTGCCGTGCATAAGGGCGAAGTCACTGCCAGTTTGAGCGAACAAGCCACTGGGATTCTTGGCTCACAGTTCAAACCAGACCAGTATCTTCTCACCCATGCCACCATCGTGTGTTCCGTGGATGTGCTCGATCAGCCGGGAGTCAAGACAGGGTCAGTGGAGGAGGACGGGCAGAAGGTTGTCCGCAACTACACCGATTTCCGTATTGATGCGTGTGGGGACAAGTACATCAACAACAACATGGATGCCTGGTCGAGGGACGTGCTGATGAAGTCCTACCGGACCTTCGTTGGAGCCCACAACTTCGTAGAGCATGTCCAGGTCGAAGACCTTTCCAAGGGCCGCATCATTGACGCGGTCGCTCGGGACATTGGTGAGAGTGTCTACGTTGACATCCTGATTGCGACAGACCGGAAGCACAAAGACCTGGTAGCCGCTATTGAGGCCGGATCTATGGGCACGATGTCGATGGGTTGCTCCGTGGACTTCACGCTCTGTACGAAGTGCGGTCACGTTGCGGCTGATGAGACGGAGATGTGCAAGCACATCAAGTACGAGAAGGGGAACACCTTTTTCGATGATGGTAACAACAAGCACCGCGTAGCTGAACTGTGTGGACACCACACCGTAGACCCCACAGGTGGAGTGACCTTCATTGAGGCGTCCTGGGTTGCCACACCCGCTTTCGCTGGCGCGGTGATGCGGAACATCATTGTGCCCGCAGAGGTCTCCCCAAAAACGGCCCAGAATATCCGGGACATCTTGTCCAGCCCTCCCAAGGATTGGGTGCAGGGGAATCGGGCGATGGCTGCCTCTGAGAACCTGGCAGGCTGGGACGAAGAAGAAGAAGAAGAAGACAGCGGTGGTGGCGAAGAAGAACAACCTGCCCAAGAGGAAGAGAGCCCGCTCGATGGCCTCCAACAGAAGGTTGTGAAGCAGATTCTCCAGCGGGCTAAACAACAGATTTTCGATGACCTGTCTGGCGGTGACCAGCAGGACCCTTCTCCTGAAGAGTCCTCTGCTGAGCCCAACGACACTGTCATCAAAGAGGGCCTCATCACGGGTTACCGTGCGGGTTTGGCAGCTTTGCTCACGACCTCTTCGAGCCCAGCAGACCTGGTAAACAGGGTCGCTGCGTTCAACTATTCTTTTGGGATTGAGATCCCAGTCGAGCTTTACCGTGTGGCCCTTCGAGTAGGGTCCACTGGACAATATGAAACCAGCAATAAGTTCTTGAGGGCGTCTGAAGACATCCTTGGGAGGAAACTCAACAAGGATGAGTCCCGGACGCTAACCCGCCTCGGCACACTCATTTCACGGATTCCGGCGACACGCCGATAACTAAGGAGAGAATCATGGCACGAGTAAGATTGACCACTCGAAGCGCCGGTCACGAAACAAACCGTGAAGCCGCTGCACCCCCCGCCAGTTACGACTGGTCCCCCGAACACCCGGCATACAAGGCCGACCCGGAGGTCGATGCGTATCTCATTGACAACGACGGAAACGGAGCAGGCTCCGAACCCGCCGATTTCAATGAGGATGTTCATCCCGGACCTTATGAGCAGAGCGGAGAGCCCGCAAACCCACATGAGGATCGCGACCATCCTGCACAGCCTGCGGGTAAGCAAGCCACTATGCGACGCCGTGCGGCTGAGCGTAAGGCTTCCAAGTGCATCCGCCTTGCTCAGACCATGCTTGGCCCCGATGCGACCGTTGCTCAGATTGAGGACCAGGCAGTTGACCTGATGGACCTCAGTGACAACAGCCTCGACAAGGCCCTGGAGCGCGTTTCGGCGACCTTCCTGGCCGATCAGAACGACCCTGATGGGGACACTCTGAATCCCGGACACACCCTTGATGGCCACCCGGCTATTCTGGCGAGTCCCGAGGACGCCTTGACCGACCAGAACGCTGATGTTCAGCACGCTGAGTCCGTGGGTGAAAATGGCGAGAAGGCCGCTGCGGACTTCCTGGGAGACGACTTGTCCCCCGAGGACAAGGCCGCTGAGGAGCTTCTGGCCGTGATGCTTGCCGAGGAGCCTCTTGAGGCACCCGAGGCTGAGGATGCTCCGGCACCCGCCGTCCCGGAGGCCGAGGCTTGCGGTGATGAGGCGATGGCTGAGATGCCTATTCAGGAAGCGGACGACATCGTTGAGATGATGGCTCCCGAGGATGGGGGAGACCCGATGGGTCTTGGTGATGAGGGTCCTGCTGATCAGGATGACCTTCTCGCTGAGCTGTTTGCTGGCCGTTTCGCTGGCGACGACGAGGAAGAAGCGGACGACGAGGAAGAAGCGGACGACGAGGAAGAGGCTTCCAAGAAGGCTGCGGACGACGAGGAAGAAGCGGACGACGACGACGACGACGACGACGAGGAGGCCAGTAAGAAGGCAGCCGATGACGACGACGAAGCTGATGACGACGACGAAGCTGATGACGAAGAGGAGCCTGAGGCTTCCAAGAAGGCTTCCAAGAAGGCTTCCAAGAAGAAGGCTTCCACGAAGCAGCGTCCTAAGGCCCGTAAGGCAAGCAAGGGGGCTAAGAGCCTCGGTGCTGTGACCAAGGCTGCCAGCAGCGAGGTCTCGGACCTTTCTAAGCTCTGGGAGACCGCTCCTGACGTGTCGGACATCTTCGGTAGCTAAGGCTTCCGTCCACTGTTTTTAGTCTAAAAGCCCCGAAGGACATCCCGTCCTTCGGGGCTTTTTCAATAGTCCCTCAATACATCAACCTATTAGTCAGGGCCGACCTTCGGGCCGTCCCACCCTGGGTCTTCATGGTGAAGACACAGGATTGTAACCACGACTCCCGAACAGGGAGCAAAGTCAGGAGAAATATCATGGCTATGCTTGGACAGGCGAGTGGTGGATTTACTGAGAGCAGCTCGGCGCTCCGCATTCTTCACCTCGGTGTTCGTAACACCGTGGGAGTGCTGACCGACGATGCTTTTACTCAGGCAAATCCAGTATCCGTCACAGCCGCAGGCACAACCTCCACCCAGGTGGACACCACAGTTCTTGGTGTTCTGAGTGGAAGTGCAGCTTGCACCCGCCCCGATGCAGGGGATAACTTCATTGGCGGACCCATTGTGAATGATGATTGCCAGGTACTCGGCTTCTTCATCAACACCGCCAACGGAAACTCGTATGAGAACACCCCCGGAACAGCTTCAGGCAAGGGACCTTATGTCTCTTCGCAGGGCTGCTACGCCAACAACCTGTTCGAGACCGAACAGCTTACTGGTGGTGGCGCAGGCACTGACCTGACCTATTCCACGGGGCAGACTCTGGTCGTTTCTTCGAACGGCTTTCTTACTAACAGCACGACGGCAGCCGATGCACACGATGTTACTAATCGTAGTGAAGCGGCTGGCGAAGTGGTAGCGATTTGCAAGATGCCCGCTGACGCGACGCAAGATGAAATCGTCTACGACCAACGGATTTGAGGGAGGTGCATCATGGCTGTCAATAATGCTGTAAAGCAACGAATCATTTCCGAGTACATCAAGACCCCGCAGGGTCGTGCGAAGCTCGCTGCTTCCATGACTCAGCCGCTCCGTACCCGGCGCGACTATACTGCGGTGGGCCGCAAGACCTTCTTGGTCGAGCAGCTCCCTGACGGTGCTCTTCCTATTTACGACAAGGACCCGGACGTGACCGCGTATGTGGTTGGTGAGGAAGGTCAGAACATTCTGGCTATCACCAAACCCCGTCGTGTGATCTTCCCGCTGTTCGAGATTGCCTCGAACCCTGAGATCCCGCTGACCCAGATCAAGGAGCGTCGTTTCGATCTTATCGAACGTGCCCAGGATCTGGCCCGCGCTCAGATTCAGGCTGCTGAAGACGAGCGTGTCTTCGCGGTTCTCGACAGCATCGCAACCGATGGCTTTGATAGCATCGCTGGCGGAACCAACGCGGACATTCCCGTTGTTGCTCCGATCACTGGCGCTGTCCTTGCTGACGCTTTCAGTCTGATCGAGCGTCATGACCTGCGGGTAGCCCGCGTGTTCATGAATGCCCGTGACTACGCTGATCTGCGTAAGTTCGGTCGCGACATCCTTGACATCGAAAGCCAGGCCGCTCTGCTGAAGACGGGCCTGATGGGAACGATCTGGGGTGCCCAGATCATCGTTTCCCGTCTGGTTCCGGTCGGCACGGTGTACGTCTGCTGCGAGCCCGAGATGTTCGGTCGGATTCCTGTCCGTACTGAGCTGACCGTGCTTTCCGCTGACGACCCGAAGGCGCGGACCATTGGGTTCTCGGTGTTCGAGAACGTCGGAATCGGTGCCTACAACCCCCGTGGTTTGGCTCGACTGACGATCACTCGCTAATCCGAGTAGTCGGTATCGACCAATAGATAACCCCTTCGAGGCTCCGGCTTCGGAGGGGTTTTCTTTTGGGTACAGTCCAGTATGAGAGCTGCCCTTATCATCGGGTTCCTGTTCACTGGTTGTGCTCATGCACCCTCCGCTTACGAGACGAGATGCAGGCCCCTGGTGGCCGAGATCCTGGCCGTACAGGCGGAACGAGACCGCTTGGCAGACGAGATGAGCACCGCTACTCGGTCCTTCGAGTCTGGCAACGTCACTCTTCAGCAGCAAAAGTCCAACTTTCAGTCCTGGTTAGCCTCAGAACAGAGGCTGCGTCAGCATGTGACCTATCTCTACAACCGTGCCTATGCGTCAGCCTGTCTTTAGCTCATCGGTATGGTGGGACGGTGGGTTGTTTATAGGGGACTCATCATGAGGGCTTCTTACCCAACGTGCAGAGCCGGAGGATCACCGTGAGCGATAAAGTATTCAATAGCAACATCTCTGCCCCCGGCTTTGATGTGCAGATCAGGGGCCAGGGTACGCAGGGTGTTGACTCCGATTACCGGACACTCGACGACAACCCGCAGCATACCTTCTACGGAAATGTGGTCCCCCCGAACCTCAATGAACCAGACAACGAGCCGCCTCTCCTGGATGCCATCACCCCCCTGCCAGGAACTTTCCCTTGGGGGTTGATTCCCTGGGACCCCAGCAACTTCTACATCGACATCGTACTGACCGAGGAGATCATCAACTGGGACATCAACGAGAACTGGGCTCTGGGCGGAGCAGCGGGCGCGAGTGGGGCGGTTTACATCTCGTCCATCCTCCCGCTTGTAGGGGACTACACCTACCGCCTTTACCTGTCGGGTTGGTTCGACACAGAGGGTCTGTTCGAGGTCACAATGAACCCGTGCCTGGACGAGGGGGCTCCGTGCTTCAACCCAGATGCAACGAGCCTTATCCAAGACCTCTCAGGCAACAACTTCCCGCTGACAACCTGGGACTACTGGATTGACCTGACCGTCCCCAAGATCCTCTCGGTTACTCCGCCTCAGGAGCAGGT
>Ga0302123_10002924_pt1 | contig 11524 bp, 13 predicted proteins | sample CB21_321_MG_FD_203109 | JGI IMG/M metagenome (GOLD analysis project Ga0302123, IMG submission 203109) | Marine microbial communities from Western Arctic Ocean, Canada - CB21_32.1 | ecosystem: Environmental > Aquatic > Marine > Oceanic | place: Canada: Western Arctic Ocean | collected 2017-09-28 | reverse complement strand
CCCCGCATTTCTGCGAGGGCTTTTTCATTATTCACAGTTTGGTGGAGCTTGAGGGACTCGAACCCTCTACCTCCTGCTTGCAAAGCAGGCGCTCTCCCAGTTGAGCTAAAGCCCCAAACCGACTATCTATTGTATGACCTACGGCGCAAAAAGTAGTGGCAAATAACCACCGAATTTCAAAACATCTAAAAACTACCCGAAGCCGCACCCCACAACCCGGTCAACACCACTCCACCTCTCAACAAATGTCGCACTCGACCTCTCAGAAATGTCGTTCGCTACCTCTAGCTTGTTCGTGCCCGTCAACGTCTCAGCAAGCTCATCATCGGGGTTAAACAACCCACAACTATCCATCGAAAGGCACCCACACCGGTTCTGTCAGAACTCAGCGCTCGCTCGGCAATTAGGCCCTGATTGGTCGAACAGTCTCAACTTGGTATTTACAACGAACCTGGGGACTCCATTGAATTCCAATAACGTTTTGAACCGCGGACTTCGACCTCTGTTGGTCAAAGCAGGACTTCCAACGTCTTTGAGATTTCATGATCTTCGAGATATCGCCGCTTCTCTACTCTTAGCCACTGAGCCAGTTACGGATGTGGCGGATATGCTCGGACACAGCGATCCTGGGACGACGCTACGTATTTATGCACATTCTCTGCCGGGTGCTCCGAGACGAATGGCCGACGCGATGGACAAGTTGCTCGGTGCGTAATCGGATACAAGTTATATCTAAATGACAGCCATGCTGTCAGCCACCACCAACGATCACTAACGAGCCCCAACGCTGGGACACGACCGCATCGCTATTAGAAACAGCAGTCAGCGACCAATAGCGGGTGCTAGGTGAAGTATTGCCAAGGAGAGGGTCGCGAGTTCGAACCTCGTCTTCCGCTCCAGAGAACAAATAAAAAAGCCCTCGTAGAAATACGGGGGCTTTTTGTGTTCTGACCCTAACTTACGCCGATGCGAACGATTAAGTGATTACACGTTGCGTCAGCCGACCTCTCACCCGGCTTCGACATTCGTTTCAGAATTCTCCACGCGACCCTCGCCGTTCAGGTCGAACGCTTTGGCGAGAAGTTCATACGAGCGCTGTCGTTCGGCGTAGTCGTGGGTGATCGTGAGGACGATCACTTCATCGGTTTCGTACTGCTCAGCCAAACTCTCGATCTTCGCCTTCACCGTCTCCGGGTCGCCTTCGACTGACTTGGCGCGCTGCTGCTCGATGAACTCTTCGTCGGCGTCGCTGAGGTCGAGAGCCTTGATCTCATCCACCGACGGCACGCCCTTCATCTCCTGCCCATTGTTACGCATCAGGCGCATAAAGTGCCGGCACGTTCCAAGGTCTCGTGCGCGCTCCGCAGTGTCTGCCGTGATCGCCGAGATGCCGATGTTGACCCGTGGTTTATCGAACCACTGTGAAGGCTCGAAATTATCGCGATACCACTTCACGCACTCCGGTCCGCCACCTTGAGCGATGAAGTGAGCGAACGAGAGCGGCATTCCAAGTTTCGCGGCAATACCCGCACTGCCCATCGACGAACTTAGCAGCCATGGAACCGCCCAGTTTGGCGCGGCCGGCATTGCCCGAAGCTTGCTGAACGGATGGTCATCGGGGAACGTCTCGCTGAGATATCGCATGAGGTCATAGACCTGCTGTGGGTACTTCTCAATTGGGAAGGAGTTCGGACCTGCCTGCAAGGCATAGCTTGCCATCTGGTCGGAACCGGGAGCGCGTCCAATGCCCATATCGACACGCCCAGGTGCCAGTGCTTCGAGCATGCGGAACACCTCGGCCACCTTGAACGGACTGTAGTGCGAAAGCATCACGCCGCCAGAACCAATTCTGATGTTTTTCGTTCGCGAACTCATGGCCGCTAGCAGAATTTCCGGGCTGGCGTCGGCAAGCGTGCCAGAACTGTGGTGCTCTGCTAGCCAGTAGCGGGTGTAACCCCACTTGTCGGCTGCTTCTGCCAGATCGAGCGTTGCCTGCACAGCGTCGTGCGCCGTTTTGCCGACGCTTATTGGGGATTGATCAAGGATGGATAGTTTCAAACCGTTTTGCCGATGCATGGAATTCAACTTTGAAAATTGCGGTTGTCGTATTTTGGGTGTGGATCGAATATACCGCACGTAAAAACCCAACTGCCGTCTAAACACAGCAAATGCGGCGAATACGACCTTTCCGTCGCATGGCCCTAAACTAATCGCACAACGCTCAAGCGGCCGTCTCACCGCCCCACGTTCCGCGAGAATCTGTTTTTTGGCTTTTGAGCCCCACATACCAAATGTTCACGATCGAGAGATTGAAATGATCATTCGATTTCGCTCTCAAACTGTCCACTACTGAATCGCATGACGGAGTGCGGGTTGACCGTCTCCCTTCCTCTAGTGGCTGCCCACATGTTTAGAGAACCACTCGGAGCAGGCCGGTGATCCACCCGGCGGGTACTGGCGCGAATTGCGGGTGGTACCAATGGATACATGGGATATTGCCCTCCGATCGTCGGGGTGAAGATCGAACACGCTCGCGATGAAGGAGACACACTATGGATAACCAAGTGACAATCCGAAGCGCATATGTGGACACGGGAGATCACACGACCTGGAATCGTGGACCGCACCATTCAGGGCTATCAGAGCCGTCTATTGGGCGATGGACAGAGACGCAAAAGTCAGATCCCGGGGCGACGAGACTGTCGGTGAAGTGACCAAGAAGAGAACCGAACGGTACGAAACTGAGAATGGCTACGGCTACACGTACTTCGTGAGCTATGCGTTCAAAGCTCTCGGTCGAGATCGCACCGACGAAAAGAAGGTCGATACCTTCGAGGATGTCGGCAAAGGGGACAGGATCAAGGTGTTCTACCTTGATGAACCCAATCGATTCGGCAGCGCGATCGACAAGAAACCCGTGAGTATCTAGCCAACTCGTAGAACAGTTTCTAACAAAGGTTCACAGTGCGAAACAGTACGAACTGGGTGCGCCTGCCTGAAAAAACGGGCGCACTCAGTCATCGCCACCCTACGATTCGTAGCGACGGAGGGATGAATACGGTGTTTGCAAACCAGGCGACAATTGCGACCGGTGTCGCCCTGATGGTCGGTGCAGGACTGGTTCTATCCAATCCCTTACGCGATCTTGGCGCCCGCGAGCCCTCGCACGATACGTGGCTCCGTGGTTTGGCGGCGCGGCGTTCCTGATAGCAACTATATGGCTCGAACCTGCCGTCGCTATCCCGCTAGCTGCGGCTCTGACCGTGGTGATGGTCGTACTCAAACTCTTTCGAAGCTCCGCGTTACGAGGCGTTGAAGGCAGATTCACTTCTCAAGCGTGGGCCAAGATCTCGTTCAGCGTGCCGGGAGTTACCAGCCTCGCTATCGGCTGGGTACTACTCGGCGATCCATGGCTGGGTTTCCTACCCATCGCGTTTATGGCGTGGGGTGACACCGCTTCAGGACTCACGAGGTCGATGTTGCCGAGGTCGAAAGCAGGAAGCGTGTGGCCATCTCTAGCCATGATCACAGCCTGTCTGGCTGCAGCACTCCTCTACCAGCTCTACTGGATTGGCGCAGCCGGTGCCGTTGCGGCGACCCTCGCTGAACGCAAGCAACCCACCGTGGGCCCATGGTGGGACGACAACACGCAAGAGGTTGCCGTATCGCTCACGGTGATGATCATCCTGACAACTATCTTCGTAGCTTGAGCGATCTACTGGAACAACCTCACCCTAAGTAAAACGTGCCCTCGGCACCCTCGGCACCATCCCCGTAGAACGACTCGGCGTTGTGCTGCGGCTCGTAGCCAATCTCGCGTCTCGTCGTTTCGATATCGAAAACGCTATAGGTGTTGTCAGAAATCACGTAGTAGTGAGCACTCGGTCGAAGCTTGCCGGCCCGGGCGGTCTTGTAGCAGGCATCGACGAACCGCGCCGCATCCTCCTGATGGCACCAGACCGTGTAGTACGAAATCTCGTCTTTCTTGCCGTTGGTCGGGTTGATTCCGCCCCACCGGGCAGCCACTGCGCTCTGCCCTACGGCTCCCAACCGATGGCACCACGCCTCGACGTATGCCTTCTCAACACCGTAGTCACCGGTTGGGCACGGCTCAGTCATCACAGATAACGGCTCGGGCCACGGCACCACTTCGTCGAAACGACGGTGTGCAATCGGGCCGTCTGGATCGTGAGTGAGGTGATAGTAAGCGCCGCCCGTTGCGTGCACGGAGCTTGAGCCGATCATCACTGCTTTCGGGCAGACGTCCATCACTGCTTTGAAAACCTGGTCGGTCATTGCATTCATCTCGGCCAGAGGGTCTTTTCGCGCCAGGTAAGCAACGAGATCCCGACCTTCAAGCGCATTACGTAATCCGGCATCGTCGGTCGAAATATCAAGATCGATGAACTCGCTATGAGCATCGGGATCAGTTGCCTGGTCGAAAGCCCCGGGCAGATCGATCGAAGTAATGCGGTACGAATCGTCCAAATGAGGAAGATAGGTCCGTAGTCCTGCTCCGATATTTCCCCTGCCGCCAATCAGTAGAGCGTCAATCAATTTCATATTCCAGGCTGGTTTGCTTCGTCCGTGTCGAGATCATTATTCGTTAACGGGCCAATAGTAGTCGAGCAAGAGGCATTCGTGCATCGCTGTTTGTTAACTTGCATCCAAGGTTGAGCGATAACAAAACATACAGATTGAAAAATCACAGGGGCACGGATTTGACCACGACAGCAGATGTACTCGAACACCACATAGAAGCAATGGGTGCAGGTGATGGCGAGGCGATTTTGAGTGACTACGCCGCCGCCGCAACTCTTCTCACGCCGAACGGTGTCTTCAATGGTCTAGACGAGATCGGGGCGTTCTTCGGTGGCTTCAAGACTCAGCTACCGCCTGATTTCGTTGCGAATATGGAACTCGATGCAAAATCGGTTGACGGCGAGTACCCCTACATCGTCTGGCACTCCGGTGACGCCTCACCTCTCGGCACCGACACGTTCCGCATTGTCGATGGCAAGATCGCAATGCAGTCGTTCGCCGCATACATGCCTTCGTAGGCTTATCGGCTTATGGTGCGCTAGCGCCTGATAGTTAAAAAGACAGCCCTTCTGATTCAGGCGATCATTATCCCGATTCGGAAGGGCTGATTTTTTACCGATAATCGGACTAAGCTAGGCGTCTCGCAAGTACCGCAAATCCTGCGCAAACGGCTCCTCTGTGCCGATTAAATCGAGTTGACCTCGACCCAGCACATCCTGCTTCGATCCGTCATGTGCAGGCTCCGTGTAACGGTCGAACCACTTCTGCAGTTCCGCCTGCATGTTCCTGATGATCGATCTGAAAGCAGGATCGTCGATTGCGTTCGTTACCTCATTTGGATCGTTCGCAAGATCAAAGAACTCATGCGGCCCGTCCGGATATCTATGTACGTACTTCAACGATTTAGTGCGAATCATCCGTGTAGGCCCGTATTCATCAAGCACAACCACATGGCGGTCGGTGTCCATAGGTTCACCATCGAGAATCGGCACAAAGCTGGTTCCCGGTAGCGACTCTGCCTCGGTATTCACCTCAGAAAGCCCGACATAATCGAGGATCGTTGGCATCAGGTCATAGTGGCTCAGCAGGTAGCGCTCGACCTTGCCCTGAGGCACGTGGCCGGGTCTCGAAATAATTCCAGGCACCTTCACGGCAGTGTCGTACATGTTTGCCGGATAAGTGCCGTTGCCCTTACCCCAGATGCCATGATGTCCCATGCTCATCCCGTTGTCGGCGGTGAAAACAACGAGCGTGTTCTCTCGCAGATCGTTTTCTTCGAGCCAATCAAGCAACCGCCCGATGTTGATGTCCATCGCGGTGATCGCAGCAAAGTATCCGGTCAGTAGCTCATGGCGAAGTTCAGGGGTATTACCGACGTTTCCCGATGTGCCTTCTTTCAAGAGATGATTCGTATGGACCGGATCCCAACGAACGGTCTCGAATTTACAGTTGTCGAAGTAGTCGTTGTAGATATCAGCCGGGTGATGCTCGCGGCCCCACGGAGCATGAGGCGCAGTGAAGTGCACGTTCATCGAGAAAGGTTTTTCGGAACTTTTCTGCCCGTCCAGATACTCGATAGCGTTGTCGGTAATCACATCGCTGAAATAGCCGTCGGCTTCATACAGTTCACCGTGCTGGAACATCCTTGGGTTGTAGTAGGGACCTGCGCCCGTAATGTGGACATTCCAGTAGTCGAACCCTGCCTGCGGAGCCACCGAGTCGCCAATGTGCCACTTCCCGCTCAGGGCGACGTCGTATCCGTTTTGGCCAAGTAACTCCGTATAAGTAGTTCGGCCCTTCAGGTACTCAAGTCTCCTGCCGTCGCCTTCCAGCTCCGTTGCGTTTCCGCCTCTCAGAAAGTCCTGGACACCGTGCTGCGACGGCATCTGGCCCGTGAGTATCGATGCCCTTGCCGGTGAGCAGACCGGGGAAGCACAGAAGAAGTTCTCGAATCGGACTCCCGTTTCTGCCAGTCGATCGAGATTCGGAGTTTTCAGCTCTGATGTCCCGGCGCAGTTCATGGCCCACGCCCCCTGATCGTCACTCAGGATGAACACGATGTTGGGTCGACTCGTATCTGTACTGGCCACGTCAGTTCCTCATTCACTCGGGTGAAAACCAGAATTCTAACGAGCGTGGGACTAGCGCGCCAAAACACGCCAGTAAATATCGACCTGACTCGAACTGAATCGCGAGTGCCGAGCAAGCGATCGCTTGCTAACTGCAAGCTCCCAGAAGCTCGACTGCCTCGACTCAACCAACGCCAACCAACGTCTCAGAAAACGAGTCTAACGACTCCTGTTTTTCGTGAGCCAACCGTCGACCAATACCACCGTCTCATCGACAACATCCGACTGCATGTCGAACTGTGCCGCCACCGACTGCACCAGCTTGTCGACCCGTTCGATGTTCGGCGCGCCATTGGCGAGTGCCCTCGCAGCAGACGAAGGATTGACCAGAGAAAGCGCAGCATTTGCGTACTTCTCGAACGGCACAAGATCGCCTCGATCCGCACCCATCTTTACGCAGAGATCGACAACCCACTCATACGCAGACCGGCTAGCGTCAAGATCGGAATGAACCGCCTCTTTGATAGGCCGCATCCCGTCTTTTTGAACACACCGGTAGTTACCCGCAACGAGCATGCTCCACTTGGCAAGCGGAGTGAAAATCGAATCGTGTACCCGTAGTTTTACCGGTAGCTCTACCATCGAGCCGTCGACTTCATATCGAATCGCCTGAATGCCGGCCTCAATATCTCGCAGAATCTGGGTATTGGCATCAGACTCAAAACGCGCAGCTTTGAAATTAGTCGGCAGGCCAACCTGCAGCACGTTGATCTTCTCGGTCGGGGGCCTGAAAGCCTGCGGATCAGGGCTGCACAACGTCATCAAGGCTGGATCGAAGTCATCCCAAACACTCGGCTTGGTGTAGCTGCCTTTCAATGCTTCCGCATCGAGACTTGGGAACCGCCGCAGATAGGTCAGAGGCGGCATGTTCATGATCGACATGCAGGGCTTTCCAGAGTTCGCCACTCGACCCAGCAGTTCGCTCACCGCTGGCACGCCGTACTGAGGTTCTTGCATCGCCAGCGCGATGAGATCGTAATCGGCGGGATCGACATCAGCAGGGCCGGCCGCCGAAAGATCGCCCGGCATGTCCTGGGAATTCAGCTCGACCAGTCCTTCAACACCGCGCGCAGCCATCCGAATCCTCGCACCCCCCGAATTGATCAACTCAACTTCCTCGGGGAGGCAGACCAGTTTGACCGTATGACCGGCTAGCGCCATTTTTGAGCCCAGCAATGAGCCGTACGACGCACCCATAATCAAGATCTTGTAAGCCGTTGCCATGCTCGCTCCTGTTCAGTCAGCCCTTCATGTGGATTCGATTGATAAGGACGTCGCTACAGTATCAGCCGAGCGGCACCGCAAGCCAATCACCAGTAGGGCAAATTGCTTTTGTAGCGGTGCCAATCTTAGGGACCCTGACGAATACTTCTATCTAGTTCAGCACTTATGCCAGTAGTGAGTAAAAAAAAGCCCCGGACTTGCGTCCAGGGCTTTACGGATCCCAGGGGGGAGATCCAGATACCAGATATATGTGGCCTACTGGTCTAGTGGTTGATCCGAACCGAATGGAGGGCCGTCTCAACACTGAATTTTGGCATCAAGCTCGACAGCTTCGAACTTTGCGCCGCCGTGGCATCCTTACAAATTGTGGCCAGTTCGCCAATAACTGCCTTCAGGCTGCCGGTGTTTGCTGCCCGACGAAGACGTGAAATTGCCTCGTCGGAGTTGTGTGTATTTTTTGTGCTCATGGTGACCTCGTTAAACATCAGATGCGACTTATTTAGAGTCGATGCAGACGGGGCAGCGCGCTAGATGAGAGGCAATCCCCTACCCCAATTCGGGCCAAACACTCTCCATCGGCCACGATTCGACACCGCTGAACGTTGCCGAGCCTCCTCGGGCGAACAGCGATACACCGACGCTATCGTCGCGGTCCGGATACACACGTAAGGTCAGGCACTGGCGTTCGTTAGCGAACACCTCGACGATACTGCGGTCAACAAAAATCCTCAGTTCGATTGGCTGATCGTCTGCAATATCCAAAGGTCCGATCTCTGGTGGTCGCGGGACGAGATCGTCTCGTACCGATGCGGAAGTTCCGTCGATCTGCAACAACGGCGATCCAAAACGTGGGTGCCCCTGCGGGAAGAACGAAATGCGGGTGGTTTCTTCTGAATCGGGTGATCTAAGAACGTCTAGCCCGACCTCGTGCGCATCACCTGGATTAATCGTTACCCGCAACTCAAACGCATTACCGCTAATGGAATCGAGCACTATCTCTTTACCAGACGCGACGACCGTGTCTTTGACACTCAAACGCTGGCCCCGAAGCGACTCAAGCTCTACCACCGGTTGAATCACAAGCGAGTTGTCATCACGCAAGGACAGGTGAGTTGGGAGCGTCATAATGTCGCTCCAACCCTGTGCTTCACGACTTTCCTTCACATTGAATATCGCCAGAAATCGGCCGCTGTCATCGACCGTTGCCGAGGGAGCGTGAAGACTGCCAATAGCAAGTGGCCCGTTGTTTAGCCTGCCGTGATAGTCGGGTGTGAAGCGATGAGTTGAGTTGTCGTAATCGCCAACGAAATACTGACCACCACGCTTGTGACTGAAGAACAGCAGCATGTGCTTATCGTTACCAATTGGCCAGAAATTTGGCACGGCGTAGTCTTCACCCGGTTCAGTGCTGTAATCCGCTGCAACCAGTTCTCCGACATAGTCCCACGTGGTCAGATCAGCGGACCTGAACAGGTGATCGACGCCCTCGCAATCGATGCTGCGCTCACCGTTTTTGAACACGCCAGACAACGCGTAGTAACCGTCGTCCTCTTTCCAGATGCACGGATCGAAAACACGATATGGACTCCCTGAAGCTTCGTCGATCGGCACAATCGGGATTACCGGATTATCGGGATGTTTTTGCCAATCGACGAGCAGGTCATCCGTAGCCGTGGCGATTGCGTTTCCCGCCCGTGTACCGTGATATGTGGCGATCACCCGGTCGTCTTCAACCAGCGTCTGGCCGCTAAAACAATCGTTTTCCTGGTCCGGGTACAAAGCGATCGGAAGGTCCCGCCAACGCACCAAGTCCTCGCTCACAGCATGGCCCCAGTGGACATGCTCTTCGCCGTCTGCCCTGAACTGGTAGAAGAGGTGATACAGACCCTTCCACTGGCAGATACCGTTCGGATCGTTCATAAAATTCTCGGGCGGAGAAAAGTGGTAGGTCGGGCGATGCTTATCGACTGCGAGTCGTTCTCGAGAAGCGCGCCACCGCTGGATCTGCTCCGAGTGCTCGGGAGAATCGAGCTTCTTCAGCTGATAGTCTAGAGTCGTCAATTTTCCGCTCCGATTTTCGAAATACTGGTCACGTTGTCCCTAACTCGACAAGCTAGATGACAAGCTTTGAATCGGCAAGCGGTCTCAGGCTGTTTCTCGAACGTAACGGGTGATGTCGGCGATGCTTTTCACCACCGAGCCACCCCACTCGACGAATCCACCGTTGCGAGTTTCGTTCCCTCGGACCCAATCATGCTCACGACCTGTAAATTGTCACCAGTACATTCCCAACTCAGCGTTATCCACCACCCGCAGGAATCAGAAGATGAGCAACGGCAAAGAAAATATCGGATTTGTAGGACTTGGCATGATGGGATTGCCGATGGCGCAGAATCTCGTTGAAGCGGGTTACGGCGTGACGGTATTCGATCTCGACAGCTCTTCTGTCGCAAAGGCGGAAGCCTTCGGTGCCTCGTCCGCAAGTTCCGCTGCTGAAACCGCCTCAAAATCCGATATCGTCATCACGATGGTTCCAGACTCTCCACACGTCGAAGTTGTCATCGCAGGTCCCGACGGAATTCTGGAAGGGATCAATAAGGGCTCAGTCGTGATCGATATGAGCACCATCGCCCCGGACACTGGCAGGAAGATGGCGAAGCTTCTCGAAGCGAAAGGCGCCAACTTCGTCGATGCCCCGGTAACCGGTGGAGTTGAAGGCGCAGAGGCAGGAACACTCGCCATTCTCGTTGGTGGCAACGCCGAGGCGTTCGAACGTACGTTGCCAGTATTGAACGTCCTGGGCGGAAACGTGGTGCACATGGGTCCGGTTGGATCAGGCCACACCACAAAAATCGCAAATCAGCTTATTGGCGTTGCGACGGTAGCGGGCATGTCGGAGGCGTTCGTGCTGGCGAAAAAGGCAGGACTCGACATGCAACTGTTTTACGACGCCGTAAAAAACGGGGCTGGGAGATCATGGGCGCTGGAATCGCTCGGACCAAAGATCCTGAAGGGCGATTTCTCACCCGGATTCATGGTCAAACACATGCAAAAAGATCTACGACTTGCTGGAGACCTCGCCGCAGAAACGGGCACGTCTATTCCAACTACATCGTTGATCGCGCAGTTGTACCGGGCTGTTCAGGCCGACGGTCCCGAAGCCACGAATCAGGGACACCAGGCGCTGATTCAAGCAATCGAGAAGCTATCAAACGACGAGGCCAGAATTTAGGGCGCTGAGCGGTCGCGTGCTGAGCGAGTTACGAAACTCAACCCAAAAGCGGGTACGTTTCGAGTATCTGGTATTCACCACCCCTTGAAGGTCCTATTCGACCTATCAGGGAGATAGTCTCGAACCGCATGTTCCCTGAAATGTCGACCTTCTGTAAATTCGGCTCCATGAGCGGAACTTCCTCGGGTTTCACACCGAGAACCATAGTCGTGTGCGGCCAGTACTTGCTTCCCGCCGCACAAAGCCGTTTCGAAAGCGGAATCATTGCCTTCTCGACAGCAGCCTGCAGTGAGTAGTGATCGTCGTCGTGCTTCAAGCCATATGCACAGCCGAATTTACCGATACGCAAATCGGTGGGGTCGAATTCAGTCTCGAAAGGCGAATGCTCGGAGGCAAC
>Ga0302123_10002923_pt1 | contig 11526 bp, 9 predicted proteins | sample CB21_321_MG_FD_203109 | JGI IMG/M metagenome (GOLD analysis project Ga0302123, IMG submission 203109) | Marine microbial communities from Western Arctic Ocean, Canada - CB21_32.1 | ecosystem: Environmental > Aquatic > Marine > Oceanic | place: Canada: Western Arctic Ocean | collected 2017-09-28 | reverse complement strand
CGGGCGGCGGCCTGCGCCTCGTATTCGGACGGGGTGAGTGTCTGGATGCCCAGGGCGTGCACCCCGCCGTCACGTTCTTCGGCCAACAGCTCGTAGATCATCCGGTGCTGCGCGACGCGGGGCTTGCCGCTAAAGGCGTCGGAGACCACGACAACGCGGAAGTGGGTCTCGGACCCGGGGGCGACGGCGTGCATGCTGCTCTCGTTGACAACTTCGAGATGCTGCGGTGCCAGGCCTTCGCGCAATTTGCGTTCGATGGACTGTTCAATGATCAACGTGGTCTTCTCCAACGATTAAGTACCGAGGCAATTGTAGTCGGAGAACCCAATGCAGACTCGATCCAGACACCGCTTGTTCTCACCCACCTACGGCAGCGGGCTCGGCGTGGCGATGCTGGCCCTCGCACTACTGCTGCCGATCGGCTCCGCCGCACAGGCGCAGGAGTCTGGATCGCTGATGGGATCGTGGGCGGCGCAGACCTACACGCTGGCCGGCGGGGAGGAGCATCCGCTGCGCGGCCGCATCTTTTTCACGGGCGCAGAGTGGCAGGTGCTGTTCTTCGTGCTCGGCGGCGAGGGCGAGCCGCGGCGCGGTTCCGGTGAGGGTGGCGCGTACACAACTGATGGCGCCCAGCTGGTGTTTCTGCACAGCTTCAACCTGTCGGCGGGTGATTCTCTGCTCGGACTCGCCGCGAGCCCGCTGCGGCTTTCAATCAACGCCGAGCCGAGCCCCGAACCCACCCACTTCGCCATCGATGATGACGTCCTCACTGTGTTCTTCCCGAGCGGCAATGAAATCCGCTTTAGACGCGCGTCGTAGGCGCGGCGATTCGCGGTTGACGCCATCTGAATCGGGTCCTACCTTGTCCGCGATGACCCTCATTCTAGGGTTGGTGCGTCGGACCCATCACCACTGCGGGCCGGCGTCTTGCGCGGCGATCTCGCCGTCCAGGTTCTCCAATTCGCGCCGCGGCGCTCTTCGAGTGCCCAGGATCTAGGCGAGATGACACACGTTCCGTTTTTTGCGCAGGTCAACGCGCACTTCGAACGCGCGGCTCAGTTCACCGAGCACCGGCGCGGGCTGTTGCGCCAGATCAAGACCTGCAACCAGGTCTTCCACACGACGTTTCCGTTGGAGCGCGACGACGGCTCGATCGAGAGCATCGAAGGCTGGCGCGCGGTGCACAGCAGCCACAAGCTGCCCAGCAAGGGTGGTATCCGCTTCACAACTCGCGCCTCCGAAGACGAGGTGATGGCGCTCGCCGCGTTGATGACCTACAAGTGCGCGATCGTGAACGTGCCTTTTGGGGGCGCGAAGGGCGCGGTGAAGATCAATCCCGCCGGCTACAGCGTGCGCGAACTCGAGCGGCTCACGCGGCGATACACCTTCGAGCTCATCCAGAAGCGCTTCATCGGCCCCGGCATCGACGTCCCCGCACCCGACTATGGCACTGGCCCGCGCGAGATGGCCTGGATTGCCGATACCTACGAGGCGATGGCCAACGAACTCGACGCGATCGGCTGCGTTACCGGCAAGCCGCTGGCGCAGGGCGGTATCCGTGGCCGCGTCGAGGCGACGGGGCGCGGCGTCTTCTTCGGCATCCGCGAGGCGTGCGCCTGCGGTGAGGACATGCAGGTCCTCGGCCTGACGCCCGGGCTCGAAGGCAAACGCGTGGTGGTGCAAGGCCTCGGCAACGTGGGGTATCACGCGGCCAAATTCCTGCAGGAAGGCGGCGCGGTGATCGTGGGTATCACCGAGTTCGAAGGCGCGATTCACGCGCCCGATGGCATCGACGTGGAGGCGCTGCTGGCGCACCGCGATGAAACGGGTAGCGTCCTCGACTTCCCGGGCGCGACCAATCTCGCCGCCCGCGAGGAAGGCCTCGAACTCGATTGCGACATTCTCGTGCCAGCCGCGCTCGAGAATCAGATCACTGTCGACAATGCCCCACGGATCAAGGCCAAGATCATCGGTGAAGCGGCCAACGGCCCGGTTACTTCCGATGCGGACAAGGTGCTCAGCGACCGTGGCGTGCTGATCATTCCCGACGTATTCCTCAACGCCGGTGGTGTGACGGTCTCCTACTTCGAGTGGGTCAAGAACCTGTCGCACCTGCGCTTCGGGCGCCTCGGGCGCCGTTTCGACATGCGCATGCGGACCACCTTGTTGCAGACTGTCGAGGAGCACGTCGGCGTGGATTTTCCGCCGGGCATCATCGATAACGTCGCGCAGGGTGCGCAGGAGGAAGACCTGGTGAACTCGGGTCTTGAGGACACGATCATCGAGGCATTCAACGAGGTACGCGATATCAAGGTGCGTCACGACGGCAAGATGGACATGCGCACAGCCGCCTTCGTCTGCGCCATCGAGAAGATCGCCCTTACGTACAGCGAGCGGGGCATCTTCCCCTGAGGCGTCGCGCGCTGCGCGGCGTCCAGGCACTGCCCGTGGCGGCATTCGCTGCGCTTGCCGGTTGCAGCGTCCCCGAAGATGGCGCCCCGGATGCCGAGATTGTCGGGGCAACGCATCGCTTCGCCGAGGTCGGTCCAACGCGGTGGCACTTTCTCGAGGGCGGCAGCGGCGATGCGGTGGTTTTCCTGCATGGCCTGCCCGAAACGTCGTACGCCTGGCGTCGGGCATTCAATTGGATGTCGGCCGACTACCGCATTATCGCGGTCGATCTTGAGGGCTTCGGGCTGACGCGCACAACGAGCGATGACTACTCGGTCGACGCCATGGCAGGCCGCCTACTCGACCTGCTCGGGGCCGAGGGCATTGACCGATTCCATCTGGTGGGCCACGACTTCGGTGGCGTGATCGGCGCGCGGGCGGCATCGGGTGCTGGCGACAAGCTGCTGTCGTACACGCACGTCAGCGCCCCGCTCACGCGCTACGACCTGGGTCGCAACCCCGACCTCCGCGACTTCCGCAACGATCCCGATAGCGTTCCCGATCTGCTCCGCAACCCGGAGATCTTCGTCAGTCGGACCTACGAGATGGGCGTAGTGGGCGGCCCTGCCGTCATGTCGGCCCAGTTGATGGAGCGCTACACGGCCGGACTGGCGAACCATGCCGCGTTCGCGGCGATCGCCGGCTACTTCTCGCAGCTGGACCTGGCGGCCGACTGGAGTTTCGGGCCGAAGACGGATCCGCGCTGGGCCGACATCCAGGCCCCGGTCCTTTTCATCCTCGGCGGGCGCGATCTGATGATGCCGCTCGAGGAGTTCCACGACATCGAGTTGATCGTCCCGACGCTGACCCGGCTAGCAGTCCTCGATGGGGCGGGGCACTATCCGCACGAAGAAGATCCAGGCCGCTTCGGCGACACCCTCTACGAGTTCCTGCAAGGTCGATGAACGAGACGTTCCCCAGCGTGCGCGTAGCCGCGATCCAGGCGGCGCCGGTGTTGTTCGATCGCGACGCGACGATCGCCAAGATGGCCGACCTGGTGGCCGACGCCGCCGGGCAGGGAGCCCAGATCGTCGTCTTGCCCGAGGCCTTCGTCCCGGCCTACCCACGGGGCTTCTCATTCGGCGCGGTCGTGGGCAGTCGAACCGACGAAGGGCGCGACCTTTGGGCCCGCTATTGGGCCGGTAGCGTTGAAGTGCCGAGCCCGGCGACCGACGCGATCGCGGCAATCGCACGCCAGCATGCGGTGTACCTCGTCGTCGGCGTGGTGGAGCGCGACGCGGATCATGGTGGCGGAACGCTTTACTGCACACTCCTGTACTACGGGCCCGACGGTGGCTATCTCGGCAAGCATCGGAAGCTGAAGCCTACCGGCTCGGAGCGGCTGATCTGGGGCGAAGGAGACGGCAGCACCCTCACCACCTTCGACACGGAATGGGGACGCGCTGGCGGGCTGATCTGCTGGGAGAACTACATGCCGCTCGCGCGCGCCACAATGTACGCCAAGGGCGTCCACATCTACTTCGCCCCCACCGCGGATTGCCGTGACGCCTGGCAGGCGACGCTGCAACACATCGCCGTCGAGGGCCGTTGCTTCGTGATTGGCTGCAACCAGTTCGTGACCCGCGACATGGTGCCGAGCGACGTTTCCACCGCCGCGGAGATTGATGCCATGCCGGAAGAGTTGTGTCGTGGTGGCAGCGCCATCTACGGGCCGCTCGGCAACACCTTGGCTGCGCCCCTTTACGGCGGGGAGGGCATCGTCATCGCCGATCTCGACATGGGTGAGATCGTGCGCAGTCGCTACGACTTCGACGCGAGCGGCCACTACGCGCGGCCCGACGTGTTCCGTCTCGAGGTGAACGAAACGCCGCAACACCCGGTGGTTTCGGTCGCCAACAAGGACGACGACCGTGGCGGAGGGCGTTGCTGATGGCGGGCACCACAGGTTTGGCGGTCGAGTACCAGGACGTCGTGCGCGCGGCGATGCGGCTCGATGGCGTCGTGCACCGGACACCAGTCGTGACCTCCCGTACCCTCGATGCGAAGCTCGGCGCCAAGGTGTTCTTCAAGTGTGAGAACTTCCAGCGCATCGGCGCGTTTAAGTTCCGCGGCGCCTACAACGCGCTCTCGAAGCTCGCGATGAGCGGCTCTGCTAGGGGCGCGATCGCCTACTCGTCGGGCAATCACGCGCAGGCGGTGGCGCTCGCAGGGCGACTCACCGGACTCGCTACGACGATCGTTATGCCCGACAACGCGCCGGTCGTGAAGCTCGCCGGGACGCGCGGGTACGGCGCTGAGGTCGTTACCTACGATCCCGCCACGACCGTACGGGAAGAGTTAGCTCAGGAACTGGCCGCGGAGCGTGAGCTGCACCTGATTCCGCCCTTCGACCATCCGGACATCATCGCGGGGCAGGGGACCGCTGCGCGTGAACTGCTGCAGGAGGCCGGCCCGCTCGACCTGCTGCTGGTGCCCTGTGGCGGCGGCGGATTGCTCTCGGGAACGGTGATCGCGACAAAAGGACTGAGCCCGGGCTGTCGCGTCGTCGGCGTCGAGCCCGAACGCGGTGATGACGCCACACGCTCGTTCCATACCGGGAAACTCTGCACGGTATCCAACCCAGCGACCATCGCCGACGGCGCACGGACCAGCGCCCTCGGGGAACTCACGTTCCCGATCGTCATGTCGCTGGTTGACGATATGGTCACGGTGAGCGACGACGCACTGGTTCGCACGATGCGCTGGCTCATGGAGCGAATGAAGATCGTCGTGGAGCCGACAGCGGTTCTCGGCGCGGCGGCGCTGCTCGAAGGCACGGTCGAGGCCCGCGATCTGCGCGTCGGCGTCATCCTCAGCGGCGGCAACGTCGACCTCATGGAGTTCGCGGCGTGGTTCGCGAAGTAGCTCGGGGGCCCTCGGCACCGCACGCCGTCGCCGTGGTCGTTGGATCGGCCCTGTACGGTGGCATCACCGTGGGAGGCCGGTTTTTCGCCAACATGGGATTCTCGCTCCTCGAGATAGCGATCGCCGGCGGCCTGTTCGGCGCCCTGCTGGTCCTCCCTGTGATCGTGTGGCGACCTGACCTGCGCCCCGCCCGCCGTGACCTGATGTTCTTCGTCGGTTTCGGCGTCATGGGCACGGTTCTGCAGATCTCGCAGTTCCTCGGGATCGTGCTGGGCGTGCCGGTAGCCATCGTTGCTCTGCTGCTTTACACGCAGCCGGTTTGGACCGTCTTGCTCGGCAGGCTGTTACTGGCAGAACCCATCACCCGACAAAAGATCGCGGCGCTCGCCCTGGCGAGCGTCGGCATTCTGTTGTTGGTGGGTCCGACCGATTCGCAGGACCCGTATTCGCTGCTGGGACTCGTTGCGGCGGCGGTAGCCGGACTGGGGATCTCGCTCTGGGTAATCCTCGCGCGTATGAGCGCGTTGCGCGGAGTCCATGCCGTTACCACGACGTTTACCTACCAGGCTTCGACGACGGTGGGTTTGCTGGTCGTGGGGGCGGGACTTGCCGTGGCGCTCCCCGGCAACGACATGTGGACTATCGAGGCGTCGACGTTCGCGTTGAACTGGCAGCCGGTCCTGATCTACGCCGTGACGGCGAACTTGATCCCGGCGCTGTTGGTGATGTGGGGAATGAAGGCACTGGAAGCGTCGATAGCTGGCGTGCTGCTCCTGCTCGAACCCGTGGCGGCTGCGGGGTTGGCGTGGGCAATGTTCGGCGAAGCAATTACCGGCAACATCTGGCTTGGCGGCGGGTTCATTCTCGCGGCGAACGCGGTGCTCGTGCTCAGGCGGCCGCAGCAGCAGATCGCGGCGGATTGACCGGGCGTTCTAGCTCGTCGGTGCCTGGAAGAAGGCGCCGTTCTGGACGATCAGGTCGCACTCGAAGGGATTGTTCTGCCAGACTGCTGGCGGCAAGGGGCCGTCGACGCCGTCCGAGCCGGTCGAGGCCAGGGTGTACTCACCATCGCCGTATTCGTACTGCCAGCCATAACCCCAGCGATCGACCGGCGGGATCATGCCGAGGTAGTAGGGGGCGATATCCGGAAGGTCGGTGGCGTAGCTGCCGTTCGCTGCCGAGATCGATCGCATGTCACCCATCGTGCTGCGCTGGCGGCTGCGATCGAAGGCGGTCAGAAACTGGGATACCGCGAGCATTCCGATGATCATCACGACCGCCAGAACAACCAGCAACTCGATCAACGAAAAGCCGGCCTCGCGCCGCTCCTCCGGGAGCGGCTGATCCACGGCAACAGAGTGGCGGGTGCGAAGCGCATGGCTGAGCGTGTTCCGCGATCCGACAACATCCTGCATTTCGTCGGCGGCCCGCGTTCGGCACTGAGCGCCCTAGTCGCCATCGGCGAGTCGATCGAGATAGCTCTTGATCGGCACGGCGGGCCCGATGAACCGATGCAGCATCTTCGAGGTAAAGGCGAGGGCCGCGACGCACACGACGGGCAGCATCCAGGCTGAGCGCAGGAGCTCGGAGCGGATTGCCAGGTCGATCACGGGTGCCAGGACAGCGGATTGCGGTCCGGCTTCTGTCAGCACGCGCTCGACGACGTTGGTGACCAGGAAGTACGAGACCACCTGGATCAAGCCGATCGAGAACGCGGAGAACACGAAAAACTTGAAGGCGTAGCGGAACTGCAGCCAGGGCTGCAGAAGGATGTTCCTGAGCTTGCGGCGATTGGCCATGGGCCGGTCTTCTCCGGTAGATGCGTGCTCTGGGCCATTGTCACGCAGCAAAAGTTACCCCCAAAGAACAAAACAGCTTCGCGGATAGAAAAGGCCAGATGCGCCGATGGTCAGGTTTCTTGGGCATCTCGTGGGCCCGCAGCCCGGGCGGCGCGGCAGGCGGGCTCGGGGGTCGCGCCCTGGCACGCGCGGGGCTACGCTTGTCGTCTCCGTTCTTGCGGACCCCGTGTCGCCGTTGTGCGCCGATGGGGTTGCCAACCATGAGGCTTGTCGGGTGACAGGACATCCAGTGAACTCCCTTGCTTCCCGACTGTCGGTCGCCGGTCTGCTGGCGCTGCTGGTCGTCGGTCCCGTGCCGGTACCGGCCACTCATGCCCAGGGGGTCCGGCAGGCCCTGCTGGCCCCGGATACGGCCACGTGGCAGGAACGTGCCCCCGAGCTGTTCCGCATCCGATTCGAGACCACCGACGGCGAGTTCGTGCTCGAGTCGTTCCGGCGCTGGTCGCCGCAGGGTGTCGACCGGCTCTACAACCTGGTCAGGCTCGGCTTCTACGACGCCACCCGCGTGTACCGCGTCCGCGACGGAGTGTTCGCCCAGTTCGGTCTGTCGGGCGATCCCGAAGTCAATCGCGAGTGGTACGACCGCACGATGCCCGACGATCCCCAGCGGCACAGCAATTTGCGGGGCGTCGTTTCCTACGCGATGCTGCCGGAGCCCGACACTCGAACGACGCAGATTTTCGTCAACCTGCGTGACAACCCCGACTACGACGAGCAGGGCTTCATGCCGGTCGCCAGGGTGATCGAGGGCATGGAGGTCGTCGACCAGCTCTATGCCGGTTACGGCGAGACGGCTGGCGGCGGCATGCGCGGTGGCAACCAGGGGCGCATTCTCACCGAGGGCAACGCACACCTCGACGACGACTTCCCGCGTCTGAGCCGCATCGTGTCGGCCCGCATCGAGCCCGGGCGGGTGAGGCGCTATCCGAGCGTGGGCGGCAATCGCACCCGCGCCGAAGTCCACATGCTGCCCGCGGTGTCGGCCGGGCCGCTCGATCCGGACTGGAGTCCTGACAGCGCGCGATTGACGTACTCGGCGCGCGGCGACATCTGGACGATCAGCGATGGCGGCGGCGCGGCGCGGGCGCTCACTCAAGGGCCAGCCTACCATTTCGAGCCGCGGTGGAGCCCGGACGGTCGCTGGATCGCCTTCTCACGGGATCTGGACGGAAACCTCGATATTGGTGTCGTCGCCGCATCAGGCGGCGAGCCGGTCATGCTTACCACCGACCCTCACGTTGATGTTCAACCCACTTGGGCAGCCGATAGTAGTTCGGTCTACTTCTCGAGCGCCCGTGCTGGGAGTTTCGATATCTATCGGGCCGCGCTGCCAGCGGATGACGCCGATGGCGACGTTGAGGTGGCGAACGAGCTCGTGGTTGGTGGCCGCGCGCACCAGATCCAGGCTGCCGTTTCGCCCGATGGCACCACAATCGCGTTCATCTCTCCGGTCCGTGGCCGCGCGGGGACTGGTGGCGTATGGACGCTACCGCTTGGCTCCGATGTTGATCCAGCGACGGCGCTCGAGTCCGCGACGTTGGTTCACTACGAGGAGACCGCCTTCCGGGCCAAGCCTCGCTGGAGCGCCGACGGACGCAACCTGGTCTTCGTTTCCGACGAGGCGGGCAGCAACGACGTGGCGGTGGTGCCGGTTGGGGGCGGCTCCAAGGCGCGCCTCACGCAGGCGCCGGAAGGTGAACTCGACCCGGTACCCAGCCCCGACGGGAGACGAATAGCGTTCGTGAGCAACCGCGGCGGCCCGACCCGTCTGATGGTGGCGCCGGCCGGCGGGGCACGGCGCGGCGACTGGACATCGGTGGACATCGAGTCCGAGGCGACTCTGGCACCGTTCGGTGAAGTGAACGTCCGTGTCGCCGATGCCGACGGGACGCCCGTTACGTCGCGACTCCACGTTCAGGCCTCGGACGGTCGTGGGTACGCACCGGTTGGCGAGTTCCACCGAGTGATTCCGAGCACCGATATGCATTACTTCCATACCGCCGGTGAAGCCCGTATGCGGGTGCCGGCAGGTGTGGTGGAGATCGAGGCGCGGCGCGGCCCGGAGTTCGCGGCAGCTCACGCGCGAGTCGAGATTGTGGCCGGGGAAACGACCAGCGTCACGCTAGCGCCCGAGCGGGTGTTCGATGCGCCGGCAACGGGCTGGGTAGCCGGCGATACGCATTCGCATGATCTGCACCAGGGCCGCTACGGCCTCGACCACGACGACTACTTCGAGCAGCTCGTCGCCGAGGACCTGCACGTAACCAATGCCCTGATCCACATGGACGGCACGCGCCTGATGGGGCGCTGGGGAGATCTCACCGGCGAGCCGTCGCCGCTGTCGACGACGCGCCATGTGCTGCAGTACGCCCAGGAGTTTCGCGGCTCCTTCGGGCACGTCGGCCTGCTCGGCATCAGCGAGTTCATCACTCCGTTGATCGGCGGCGCCGGAGCGACCGCATTCGCACCCGATGTTCTCAATGCCGACTGGCTCGATGCGGCCCACGAACAGGGCGGAATCGGCGGCTACATGCACCCTTACAGCCGTAATTCGGATCCAGCGGGGTCAGAGATCGCGCTCGACGTGGCCCTCGGCAAGGGTGACTTCTTCGATGTGGCCAACTACCCATACGACGATATTCATAACGCCGAGATGTACTGGCGGTTCCTCAACGCGGGGTTCCGACTGCCGGCGACCGGCGGCTCCGACAACTTTGCCGACGTCTGGCGCGACGCCCCGCCGGGCTCGGCGCGCACCTACGCCTACACCGAGGGCAACATCGACCTGCCCACGTGGCTGCGTGCCGTTGCCGCCGGGCGCACGGTCGCGACCAACGGGCCGCTCGTTCGATTCGAAGTCGTTGCGCCGGGAGCCGATGAGGGGACAGGTGCGAGTATCGGGGAAGAATTCGTCCTCGCTGCGTCCGACAATCCGCAGCTCGAGATCCGGGTGACTGTTGCCAGCGTCGCTCCGCTTGAGCGCCTCGAGATCCTGGTCAACGGCGAACCGGCCCATGTTGTCGACGTGCGAGGTCGCGACAACCAGTTCAGCGTTCGCCGCTTCATCGACGTGCCCGCCAGCGCCTGGGTCGCCGTGATGGCGGTCGGACCCGCCGGCCGGGCTGTGACCGACGGGTATCCCTTCGCCCACACCTCTCCGCTCTACGTGGTGCGCGACGGTAAGCCCTTTGCAGATGCGGATGCGGCGACGGAGCTCGCGGGGATGGTCAGGGCACAATGGGACCGCGTCGACCAGCGTGACGGTTTCGCCGATGCGGCCGCCCGAGCGCACTACCTCGAAGCCGTCGAGGCGGCCATCGCGGTTTACGAACGGATCGCGGCGGACTCTCCGCTGCGCTAGGGCTAGATCGCCGCGAGCTTGGCTGAGGCGGGCGGGGCGCCGCCCAGTTCGCGCAGAAGCCAGGCGCGCGCCGAACTCCAGGCACGCTTGAGGCGAGCCTTGAGTACAAGCCCCTCGGCACGGAGCCGTCCATCGTGCTGGCGCCCGGGCAGGCGCTGCCGTTGATCCCGACGTTTGGCGTGCGCTTCCGGTTCTAGACGCGCCGCACTAGCGCGCTGGGGCCAGCACCATTTCGAAAGCGGGCGCCAGCACTGAAGCAGCGACGAAGAGCAGGGTCAGTACCGCGATAGCGGTCAGCATGGCCCGTTTGTCGAGCGGTTGGGACGTCTCCCAGCGGAACAGCTTGCTGTTGCACCAGGCGCCGACCACCAGCGTCAACAACAGCACCGCAATGGGACCCGCCAGTTGCGCCAGGCCGTGTCCCCTCAACATGACGCCCTGCAGAGCCTCGACCAGGTAGCTGGAGGGCACAAGCCGCATTACGGCCTGCAGCCAGTCGGGAAGCAGGAACGCCGGGTAGGCCGCACCCGAGCCGAAAACGAGCGGAAAGAACAGCAGGTTGCTGATCGCTGGTGCGGTGCGCATGTCCTGGGCGACGCTGCCGACGAACAGCCCGAGCGGCACGAAGGCGGCCGCTCCGAGCAGCATCACGAAGGCCATCAGCAGCAGCGAGCCCTGCACCTCGTAGCGAAAGACGAGCCAACCGACGCCGGCCTGCGCCGCGATCGAAATGGACAGAATCACGATGGCGCGAATCGAGCTGGCGAGTACCAGCGTCGCCGCGGTCACCGGCGTGGCTCGATAGCGCCGCGTGATGCCATTTTCGCGCTCCGACACCATCAGATACGACACGCCGAAGAACGACCCGGAGATCAGCGTGATGGTGAACAGGCCCGGCATCATCAGGGTCTGGTTGCCGCGATAGAACACGAACCCGAACAGGAACAGCCATGCCATCGGGAAGACGAGGTTCCAGAAGATCGCTGCCCG
>Ga0302123_10002922_pt1 | contig 11526 bp, 8 predicted proteins | sample CB21_321_MG_FD_203109 | JGI IMG/M metagenome (GOLD analysis project Ga0302123, IMG submission 203109) | Marine microbial communities from Western Arctic Ocean, Canada - CB21_32.1 | ecosystem: Environmental > Aquatic > Marine > Oceanic | place: Canada: Western Arctic Ocean | collected 2017-09-28 | reverse complement strand
TAATCTGCTTCGGCCTGAAGTTGTTGTCTCGACAAAAGAGCGCGGCGAAATGCCCGACGAGCCGAGGGATATCCTCGCGACGATCGCGCAATGGTGGCACCTGAATCGGAATGACGCTGAGTCGGAAATATAGGTCTTCGCGAAAGGTGCCGCCGTCGATTGCCTCTTCCAGATTTCGGTTGGTTGCGGCGATCACGCGTGCATCTACCTTGATCGTCCGGGCCGACCCTAGCCGCTCGACCTCTCCCTCCTGTAGCACCCGCAGCACCTTCGCCTGAGTGCGGAGGCTCATATCGCCGATCTCGTCGAGGAAAATCGTCCCTCGGTCCGCCTGCTCGAACTTGCCAATCTGCTTCTGAGTCGCGCCAGTGAACGCACCTCTCTCGTGCCCGAACAACTCCGACTCGATGAGCTCCTCAGGCAGCGCGGCGCAGTTGACCTGGACAAAACGCTCCTTGCCGCGCCGGCTGTTCCGATGCACCGCGCGGGCCACCAATTCCTTGCCCACCCCACTCTCACCGTGAACCAACACCGTGCTACTGGTCGGGGCCGCGCGGCTGATTGCCTCGGTGACCTCCCGAAGCGCGAGACTGTCGCCAATCATCTCGTGGCGGATGCTGGCCAGCTCGCGATACGAGCTCACCTCGGTTTTGAGGCGACGCTGCTCCAGCGCATTGCGAATGTTCAGGAGGATATTGTCGGTCTCTATCGGTTTGCTCAGACACGAGAACGCGCCAAGCTTGGTAGCCGCGTGAGCGGTTTCCATCGTGCCATGACCGGAGATGATGACCACCTCGACCGAGTGATCAATCTCCTTCATCCGTTTCAGGGCCTCCAACCCGTCCATTCCAGGCATCTTGATGTCCAGAAACACGACATCCGGGCTCTCCCGTTCGACGACCTCGAGCCCCTCCTGCCCACTCCCAGCGACCAGACAGTCGTGTCCGGCGTAGTCGATGGCCTGCTTCATCGTGCTACGGATAGCCTCTTCGTCGTCGACGACCAGCACACGCGCGTTCATCAGCTTCGACCTGCCTAGCGATACCCCTCTCCGTCACCAGTCTCCATTATAAGTTTCCGGAACGCCAGCTCATCAATCGTCCTTACCCCGAGCGACCGCGCCTTCTCCAGCTTCGCGCCAGCGTCCGCGCCCGCCACGAGATAGCTCGTCTTCTTGCTGACCGCCCCCGTCACCTTCCCGCCACGGATTTCGATCGCCCGCTTCGCCGCTGCGCGAGAGATCGACGCCAGCGTTCCGGTCAAGACGAATGTCTGCCCGGACAGGTTCTGTTCGACCACGGCAACCGGATCCACCCGATCCACGTCCATCCGCACACCGGCCTTGTCGAGCCGATCCAGCAGCGCGCGGTTCACCGGGTCGTCCAAGAACGACCTAACGGACGCGGCCACGATCGGGCCGACACCAACGACCGACTCGATCTCGTCAATGGTCGCTTCGAGCAACCCGTGGAGGCCGCCAAATCGACGCGCCAGCAACTCGGCCGCCCTCTCGCCGACGTGCCGCACACCGAGCCCGAAGAGCACATGTGAGAAGTCGCGGCGCGTACTGCCTTCGATTTCGGCGACCAGGTTGGCAGCCGATTTCGTTCCCATTCGGTCCAGCCCCTCCAGCGTCTCCGCGCTCAGGTTATAGAGATCTGCCGCGTCGCGCACGAGCCCGCGGTCGACGAACTGGTTGACGAGCGACTCACCGATCCCCTCGATGTTCATCGCGCGGCGAGAGGCGAAGTGCAACAGCCCGCATCGGATCTTCGCCGGACAGAAGTCGTTCGGGCATCGCCACACAACCTCGTCATCACCCCGCTCGAGCGATCTCGTGCAGACGGGACAGTCGAGGGGCATGACGAACGGCTCCGGAGTCTCGTCTCCGGTGGGCCGGCGGCCCAGAATCGGCTTGACAATCTTCGGGATGACATCGCCGCCTTTCTCCACCAGTACGATGTCTCCCACCCTGACGTCCTTTCGCGCGACGTCCTCCGCGTTGTGCAGGGTGGCGCGCCGCACGAGGGTCCCTGCCAGTTGAACCGGCTCGAACACGGCATACGGAGTGACCGCGCCGGTACGCCCTACCTCGACATTGATTTCGAGCAGGCGAGTCGTCGCCTGTTCGGCGGGGTACTTGAACGCCATCGCCCACCGGGGAAATTTTGCCGTCTGTCCCAGATGGACGCGGTCGGTCAGGTTGTCCACCTTGATGACGACGCCGTCGGTATCGAACGGCAGCGCTCGACGACCATCGGCCCACTCGCGGCAGAACTCCACCACCTGCCCGATCCCCTCACACCGGCTCCAGTGCCCCTCCACGGGCAGTCCCCATGCCGAGAGCTGCTCAAGAACCGCCGCGTGCCCGGCCGACCGCGCCGACTCACCGCGCCCACCGTCCCCGTCCCGCTCGACCAGGTGATACAAGAAGGCGCCCAACCCGCGACGGGCCACAAGTGCCGGGTCCAGCGTGCGCATCGTGCCGGCCGCAGCGTTCCTGGGATTGGCGAACGCCGTTTCACCGGCCTCCGCGCGCTCGGCGTTCATCCGGTCGAACGACGTCCGGGACAGAAAAATCTCGCCCCGTACCTCGACGTCACGCGGCACCGCCGTCGTCGTCTTCAGAGCCAGTGGAATGCCGCGGATGGCGCGCACGTTGGAGGTCACGTCCTCACCACGTACACCGTCTCCCCGAGTCACCCCACCCACGAGCAGACCGTCACGATAGTGCAGGGCGATGCTCAACCCATCAATCTTTAGCTCGGCCACATAGGGCAACGGCATACCCTCGTCCAGACCCAGGCCCTTTCGCACGCGCACGTCGAATGCCGTCAGCCCAGCCTCATCGTAGGCGTTGTCCAGGCTGAGCATCGGGACGAGGTGCTCCACCGTCGCAAAACCGTTGACCGGCCGGCCGGCCACACGCTGCGTTGGAGAATCTGGAGTAACGAGCGCGGGATGGGCCGCCTCGAGCTCTCTCAGGCGGAGCAGGCGAAGGTCGTACTCCGAATCCGAGAATTCCGGATCGTGCAGCACGTAGTACTGCTCTTCAGCATGACGAATCTCCGCCCGCAACTCGCTGACTTTCTCGACGACCCGTTTGGTCGGCACCGTGGAAGTTACCGGTCGCGGGAAAGGATGTAGTCAGGCAGTAGCATCAACGACTCGAGCTCCGGTGTTTGAGGGAAGTGACTCAGGTGTCGCTTCGCCGCGGTCGCGAACTCCGCGGCCTTCTCGAAGGCTCGATCGAGGACCCGCCCCTCGGTCAGCAGCTCACGGAGCTCGCTCCATGACTCTGGACTGATCGACCGATCGCGAAAAATCTTCTCGAGCAGGCCGCGCGCGCGGCCGCCATCCTGCTGGAGAAGGTAGATGGCGGGCAGCGTCATTTTGCCTTCGCGAACGTCGCCGCCAACCGGCTTGCCGAGGATTTCCTCGTCCGCCGTATAGTCAAGCAGGTCGTCCACTAGCTGGAACGCAATCCCCAGATTGAACCCGTATTCGCGCAGCGCCAGCTGCTGCTCCTCTGGCAGATCGCCAAGGACCCCGCCGATCTGGGCACTCCCGCCGAACAAATAGGCGGTCTTGCGCCGGATGATCTCGAGGTGCTCCTCCTCGGTGATGTCCACGTCGCCCGTCTTCGTCAATTGGTACAACTCGCCCTCGATCATCCGCAGCGTCACCTCGCAGAGCAGACGCACCAGTTCGATGGAATCGACGGTAAGCGCCATCCCCATCGACTTGATGTACAGATAGTCCCCGAGCAACACCGTGATGTCGTTGCCCCAACGAGAGTGGACCGCCTCACGACCGCGCCGGACGACCGAGTCGTCGATCATGTCGTCATGAACTAGGGTCGCGGTATGGATGAACTCAACGACCGACGCGTACAACGTGGCCCGTTCGCCTTGATACCCGCCGAGCCGCGCACACATCAGTAACAGCGCTGGTCTGACCCGCTTGCCCCCACCCGTCTGGATGTAACGACCGATCTCTGGAATCAGCTCGACCCGGGACTCGATGTGGCGAACAAACTGCTGCTCAACCACATCCAAGTCCTTGCGAATGGGCTCGAAAATCTGGGCGAGGTCGGGAGGGGCAGATATTCTCGACAAGGCGGTCACTCGTGTTTCGGATCTGAGCATACTTGCGAGGCAACGGTCAATGCCACAGCTCCCAGTTCACCACAGTCTGCTAGCCGGCCACGCCGCGACCAAACAAGGCCTCGAACGTGGCGGTCGTCCGAGCCCGCAGCGCGTCAGGCGCCACGCCCCGAACCCCGGCTAGTACGTCCGCGACGTCGCCGACCCACGCCGGCTCATTCCGCTTGCCCCGATGCGGCACCGGCGCCAGATACGGCGCATCCGTCTCCACAAGCAGCCGGTCATCCGGCACGACCGCTGCCGCATCCCGCACCGAGTCCGCCGCTCTGAACGTTACGATCCCGGAAAACGAGACGTGCAAACCCAGCCCCACGGCCAGCTTGGCCATGCTTGCGTCCCCGGTGAAGCAGTGGACCACGCCGGACACGGCCGGCCCGTGTTCGTTCAGGATCGCGAGCGTGTCGTCATCGGCCTCCCGAGTGTGAATAACAACGGGGCGTCCGATCTTCGTTGCGACCTGTATTTGCCGCCGAAACACCTCCCGCTGGACCTCCCGCGGGGCGAAGTCATAGTGATAGTCGAGCCCGATCTCACCCACTGCGCAGGTTCCCGCCCTGGCCTCGATCGCCGCATGGAGGTGCGCCTCGACGTCGTCCAGTCGGTCGACGAAGACCCCAGCCTGATGTGGATGCACGCCGACCGCGAACCGAACCGCCGGCCACAACGCCGCCACCCGAACCGCGCGCACCGCCTCCGCCTCGTTGGTGGCGTCGAGGACGCACAGCGCCCCATCGACCCCGGCGCCACGGGCACGTTCGATGACCGCCTCGAGGTCGTCCTCGAATGCCTCATCTGCGAGATGACAGTGGGAGTCGATCATTATCCTGACGGGGCTGCGTCCCAAACCCTACGCGCCCCCCCCCCGAGAGCCCCACTCCACCCCCGCGAGGCGCGCATTGCCGCGCCCCGTGGCTGTCGCGAGCTTCGCCGCGAAGGCGCCGCGCTAACGGACGCGCGAGCCAGAGGGCGCCGCGGCGGGGTCGTCCACCGTCACCAGGACCGGGCGGCCATCCGGGTCGGTCGCGGCCAGTATCATACCGTTCGACTCGACCCCCATCAGCGTGGCCTTCTCCAGGTTCGCCACGATGACCACCGTGCGGCCTACCAGCGTCTCGGGCGCGTAGACCCGCGCGATACCGGCCACAATCGTGCGCTGCTCTGCTCCCACGTCAACCGTCACCTTTAACAACTTCTTGGATTTCGGGATCGCCTCGGCTGCCACCACTGTCGCCACTCGCAGCTGAAGCTTCATGAAGTTGTCGAACGACAACCGTGCCGCTTCCGCGCCCTCGGCCGTTGTCTCAATGGTCCCGGCGACCGGCGCCGCACCGTCCTCCGTCGGCGGCCGCACTGCCGTCGGCTCTGCCTCGTTCGCCATCGTGTCACCCGCTCCTTTCGATACTGCCGCCCCACCCGGTGCCGCTGCGACCGCCGCCGGGGCCGGGCCGTTCTCCTTGATCCGTGGCCACAGCGGCGGCCCCTTGACGATCTGCCGCTCCCCTCCAGCCCACGCCGCATCCCGATCGAGCCGGATATCGCTGACCGGCCCGATCTGCCCCATCCGTCGAAGAATCTCGGCACACGAAGTTGGCATAGCGGGCCACAGCAATACCGCCGCGATCCGCACCGCTTCGGCCATCTCGAACAGCGCCTGGTCCAGATCGGCGCGGCGGTCCGGCGTCCGAGCAAGGACCCACGGCTCCGTCCGCGTGATGAACTCATTGGTCGCGTCGATCAAGTCGAAAGCCGCCGCCATACCCGTGTGCAGCTGGTGCTCATCCATCGCTGCACGGTATCGACGGACCACGTCCGCGGCCCGGTCAGCCAACTGGGAGGTCGTACCAGGCACCCTCGCCAGGTTCCCCCCGCGATACTTGTGGGCCATCATGGCGACACGATTCACCAGATTGCCGAAGTTGTTCGCCAGATCGGCGTTGTAGCGCTCCTCGAAACGCTCCCAGGTGAAATCGCCGTCCTGGCCGTAGGCAATCTCCTTGACCAGATACAACCGAAGGGGGTCTGGCCCCAGGCGATCAGCCGCGTCGAGCGGGTCCACGCTGGTCCCCAGCGACTTGCTCATCCGCTGGCCCTGCCAGCGGACCCACCCATGTCCGAACACACACTTGGGCAAGGGCAACCCGGCGCTCATGAGCATCGCCGGCCACACAATCGCATGGAACCGCGTGATGTCCTTGCCGACCACATGCAAGTCGGCCGGCCACCACGCGCCGAAGCGCTCGTCGTCGGCTCCATAGCCGACGGCGGCGATGTAATTGATGAGGGCGTCAAACCACACATAGACCACGCTCGCCGAGTCGAAGGGCAGCGGGATCCCCCAGCTCTGACCGGTCCGGCTGACCGAGATGTCCTCGAGTCCCCCCTCCAGCAGACGCAGCATCTCGTTACGCCGTACGTCAGGCTGCAGAAACGTCGGGTTCGCTTCGAAATGCTGGAGTAAACGGTCGCGATACGTCGACAGGCGGAAGAAGTGGTTCTTCTCCTTGATCCACTCCGGCCTGGTCTGATGGATCGGACAGTCTCCGTCGACCAGGTCCTTGTCCGGCTTGAACGCCTCGCATGACACGCAGTACCAGCCCTCGTACTCCCCTTCGTAGAGATCCCCCGCATCGGCAATCCGCTGCACGAGGGTGGTCACCGCCAGCCTGTGCCGGTCCTCTGTCGTACGGATGAAGTCATCGAACGACACATCCAGCTTGGCCCACACCTCGCGAAAGACCTGCTCCATCTGGTCGCAGAAAGCCCGTGGATCGAGACCCAGCTCCCGGGCCCGCTGATAGACATTTTGCGAGTGCTCGTCGTTGCCCATCAAAAAATGGGTCGACACTCCGCACAAACGCCGATATCGCGCGATGACGTCCGCGGTCACTTTCTCGTACGCAGTGCCTAGATGGGGCCGGCTATTGACGTAGTCGATCGCGGTGGTCAGATAGAAACGCTCCATCATCACCTACACGGGGCTGCGCCCCGAATCCTACGCGCGCGCTCCATGGGGCCCCCAAGGCCCCACGCCGCGCCCGCGAGCTGCGCACGTGCGCAGCTTCCTCAGTCGGTATCTTCCCTCGTCGCGCCTATCCACACATGCCCATCGCCAGTCTCGGTGTCACGCAGGACTGTCACGACGGACTGCTAGTCCTGCGACCCGAGCGGCGACGACCCAGGGTCGGATGCAGCCGGGCCATCGGACAGGCCGGCGTCCTGATACGCCTTGACCGCGGCGGCGTGGACCTCCTTCACAGACACATCGTGTCGCTCGGCTAGCCGCGCGCAATCGTCGAACTCCGGCGCGACGTTGACCACCGCTGTGCCACGCCACGCCACCTTGCACCGCACCTCGCCGAACCGAGTCGACACCCCCACCAGTTGGCGCCGCAGGGTCTCGCGGGTCACCTCGCTGTGGCGCAGGCCAATGGTGGTCGACTCGCGGAACAGGATGGCGCTGGCCGACTCACGCCCCCCCGGCGGCACGAGCACGGTGACGTGCGTCCCCGGCCGATTCTTCTTCATCTGTACCGGGGTGTAGAACACCTCGACGGCGCCAGCGGCATACAGCCGCTCCATGAGCACACCGAAAATCTGCGGATTCATGTCGTCGATCTCACACTCGACGACCGCCATCCGCTCCCACCCGCCGTCGTTCGCCTCTTCTTCACCAACCAGAACCCGGAGCACGTTCGGGTGCCCCGCAGGGTCGCGGGTGCCGGCGCCGTACCCGATGGCCTCGATCCGCATGGCCGGCAGCGTACCAAATTCACCTGCGAACTCGGTCACGAGCAATGCCCCGGTCGGCGTCAACAGCTCGCCTGGCGATCCTGCGGCGTAGACCGGCACACCCGAGACCAGCGCCGCGGTCGCCGGTGCCGGCACCGGCAGCGTGCCATGTTCGCAGACCACGGTGCCGCTCCCGACATTGACAGGCGATGCCACGATTCGGGCGGCGCCGAACCACTCGAACGCGAACACCCCCCCGACGATATCGACGATCGAGTCAAGCGCGCCAACCTCGTGCAGATGCACCTTCTCGACCGGCATCTGGTGGATCGCCGCCTCGGTCTCAGCCAGCCGTCGGAACAAGCGATTGGCACGCTGTTTGGCTCCGTCTGACAGCGCAGACCGATCCACCAGCTTGGTGATGCCCGTGAGGTGTCTGTGGCGATGCTTGCCACCGGTATCGCCGGTCGTCTCGGCGACCGTGAATTTCGTGGCCGCGATTCCAGACCGGCTGACCCGCTCCGCCGACACCGTGCACTCGTCGTCGAGCGCAAGACTGCCCAACGCGGCCCGCAGCGTGTCGAATGGCAACCCGGCATCGAGCAACGCGCCGATCAGCATGTCGCCCGACGCGCCCGAGAAACAGTCTACGTACAGAATCCGACTCATGGATGTCCTGGTCGCTCCAAGCAGTCAGAGTCTCCCCATCTCCTTGAAGCTGCAGTATCTCGCGTCCGCCAGCACCAGATGGTCGCCCACCTCGATGCCCATTAGCTGCCCCGCCTCGACCAATCGCGCCGTCAGCGCCGCGTCTTCGCCACTCGGCGTCGGGTCGCCGGATGGATGATTGTGAAACAGCACAATCGCCGCCACCCCACCGCCGGTCGCCTCCCGGAACACCTCCCGCGGGTACACCAAACTGGCATCGAGCGTCCCGACCGACCGCACTGCCGTCTTCAACACCCGATGCTTGGTGTCGAGCAGCACGATACCGAATTGCTCGACCGGGCGCGCACAGTAGCTCGGCAGCAGATACGACGCCACATCGCGTGGGGACCCGAGTTGCACGCGGCGACCAGGGTGGCGGACCAGGGTTCGACGGCCCAGCTCGACCGCCGCCAGGATCTGCGACGCCTTGGCGGCGCCGATCTCTTTGAGACGGCGCAGATCGGCCTGAGTCTGTCGCGTGAGGCCGTGCACGCCACGCACCGCCTCAAGGACGCGATTCGCCACGTCGATGGCACTTGCGGAACGAAAGCCGTGGCCGAGAATGACGGCCAGTAACTCGTTGTCGCCCAGACCTGACGGCCCGAAACGTTCGAGCTTTTCGCGGGGTCAGTCGTGAAGAGCGAGCGTTCGCATCGTACCACACCGTTCATAGAATCGCCCGGACGGCTAGCAGCCGGTGGTAAAAGTCCTGCTGCGTTCGACGGGCGCTGCATCCACTACGCGGGACTATCATTGCGGACTCCTGGTCTGGTTTCATGCAAGAATCGAACACCCCGGAAAGCGCTGCAGTCGGGGACACCAGAGCGCCACGTACGAGAAACCTGCACTCCCGAGAAAGTGACACGTCGAAGAGCCTGCCAGGGCGACAGGGATGAGACAGCGTCAGGACTGCCAGCGGCCGGTCAGGACGATCTGAGCCCAACCTGTAAGCCGGATGCCCGCATCGGTCCAGGTCACGTGCTGCGTGCCACCGGGTGACACCACGTCGACATCTCGCGACGCCTCGCCATAGGCCGCCGCCGCCACCGCGCTCGCACACGCCCCGGTACCCGACGCGGCCGTTGGGCCGACACCGCGTTCCCAGATCAGAATCCTGATCCGTGACGGCGACTCCACCTCGACCAGTTCGACGTTCGACCCCTCCGGAAACGCCGGGTGCGTCGCCAGTAACGGGCCCAACCGATGCAGTCGGACGTCGTCCACCGGCCCTCCGAGCACGATGCACTGCGGGTTGCCCACCGACAGCTCCACCACTTCGACCAGCTCACCGGCGGCTTCGAGCGAGCGCTGACCAAGACCGGTCGGCTGTCCCATTGACGCCTCGAACGTCATCCGGTCTCCGGCCGAGCTCATCAGCGTCAACGGGATCGCGCCGGCGTCCGTCTCGATGACCACCTCGCGAGCACTCGTCTTCCCCTGAACGAGGATGGCTGCCAGACAACGGACGGCGTTCCCTGACACCTCGGCAACACCGCCGTCCGCGTTGTACAGCGTCATCGTCGCCCCCGCCGCAGTCGGTGCGTACAGCACCAGCCCGTCGGCGCCCACCCCGCTGTGTCGGTCACACACACGCCGAGCCAGCGTGGTGCGCTCGGCCTCGGCCGTCTGCTCAATCGGGGCGAACAGAAAGTCATTCCCGTAGGCGTGAGCTTTTATCAGATCGAGCACTGTCGTTCTCCCAGGAAGTCACGAGTCAGAAGGTAGAAGGCAGAACGCACCTGGTGGGCTGGCGCTGGCCGTCCATCAGTCAGCCGCTTCGAATCACACCGACTCGATACGGTGACAGTGGCGAAGCCCTCACACGATCTTCTGCCGGCTGTCTTCTGGCTTTTCTGATACTCCGTTCAGGGCGCCAGCGGGCTCTGGAACACCCAGGTGAGCCCGCCTGTCAGCCCCACGCGCGTGTCCCGTGAGGTGAATCCGGTGAACAGACCGCCGTCGTATCGCACGGTGCCACGTGTGTAGCGCAGCCCAAACGTCATCGTGGCGCGACTCTCAGTCCCGGGCGGCGGCACGCCTCTGCGCGTGCTGACACGGCCGTTGATCTCCCCGACAATCTCGGCGCCCGGGGCAAACGCCCGGGCCACCGACAACCCGTAGGTCAAGACATCGTTCTGCCGGTCCCCCCGGGTCGGATCCGAGAGGATCCCGAGCCCGATGTTGCCGACCACGCGCACCGATTGCATCGTCTTGCCGACCAGCAAAGACTGAAAGAAGTCGACCGTGTCGAGCCCGAGTCCACTCTCGTTGCTCGCGTTCGGCAGGCGGGTCGCGAACCGTAAGGCGATCGCGGGCAAACGCGCCCCCTCGCTGGCAAGCTTGACCTTGGCCCCGACGATGAGATCGCCGAAGCTGTGCGACGAGGATCCACTAATGTCGAGCAGGTTTGACAACGGCGCGTCGAACCGGTCAGTGATGCGGAGACGGCTGAACGACACCCCGTCGATCTGGATTTCGGCGTTCGCGCCCATCCCAAAGCTGAGACCTAGACGCGGGCCGCGCAGCACGTCGCCCACGAGCCCGGACACGGTAAAAGTCTCGTCCCAGGCGTGTTCGATCCCAGTTTCCAGTAAAATCAACCCGTCCCCGATTGTCTCGGGGTCCTCGGTCAGTAGCGGGCGCTGCTGGGCACACACCCAACCGGCCATCAGACAGAACACCACCACCCCACACGCTACACTCGTCACCCTTCGCATAATCGTCTAGACTCCATGCGCATCCCACCTAATAAAACTGATTGCCATCGCGTCATAGGCGGCGTGCGCCACGATCGGCGCCAGGAGGCCACCCGCCGCGTACGCGAGCCCGCCCAGCGCCACTGTCACAAGCCCAAGGCCGATGAATCGTTTCTTTTTACCCTTCAGGTCGCGACCGCAATGCTTACAGACAATTGCCGCATCTT
>Ga0302123_10002920_pt1 | contig 11530 bp, 9 predicted proteins | sample CB21_321_MG_FD_203109 | JGI IMG/M metagenome (GOLD analysis project Ga0302123, IMG submission 203109) | Marine microbial communities from Western Arctic Ocean, Canada - CB21_32.1 | ecosystem: Environmental > Aquatic > Marine > Oceanic | place: Canada: Western Arctic Ocean | collected 2017-09-28 | reverse complement strand
CGACACTGGTTTCCGTAAGGACCCAACCGGCGACAAACGGAAACCCGAAAACGCCGATAAAATAGGCGAAGCCGAAGACCTGAAGTGTCTGGCTCATGAGCGCCGGCTCCGCATCGTTGGCCGCCATGGCCTTGACGATGGGATAGGACACCCCGTATCCGATACCGAAGAGAATGGCGCCGATCACATAGAGCAAACGGCTGTCGCCCAGCACCAGGAACAGCCCGACGCTGGCCACCATCACCGCCAGAAGCGCAGCGATCACAGCATAGGGCGCTCTGCCCCCCATGAATTCCGCCAACAGCACACGGCACACAATGACCGTGACCGTATAGGCCAGGAAATAGTCGGCGTAATCGAAGTTGTTCAGGTCCGCATAGACGGTCTGAAAATTGGTGACGGAGGCGAACACGGAAGCGCCGAGCCAGACCATGATTATGGGCCGCAGCGCCCGGGTCTTGAGCAACGCCCCGAGGGATTCAAGGGACAACAGGTTCCTGTCTTCGGCGTCTTCCGTTAGCGATAGTCTCGCCAACGGCTTCGCCAGCACGAAAAAAACCGCCGAACTGAAAATACACAGGGCACTGGTAACCAGGAAAGTGATCTCGATGCCATGGCCTGTTTTGACAAAATAAGCGCCGAGCACCGGCGACAGCCCAAACCCCGCCATGATGAACACTGACAACAGGGTAAAATACCGTACGCGCTCACTTTTTTCGATGACCTGGGTAACCACAACGGGAGTTAGAACGTAGAACAGGCCCCACCCGACTCCAAGTAGACCCCCGGCGAGATAGAGCTGAAATCCCATTCTCGACACGGTGCCAAACAAGAACAGCGAAATTGCGATCAAAATCCCTGATACGCCAACCGTCACCATGCGACCCAGGCGCGCCGTAATATGGCCAAGGTAGAGAACGGAAATCAGGGTCGTAACCATGGTAATGGCAAGAACGGTCCCGACATCTTTCTCGTCGGCGCCAAACCCGGCGAACAGCGGCGGCAACAAAAAGGTCAGCCCGAACGTCCCGGCCTGGAAAAAAATCGCCGCGAAATAGAAAAAGAAAAATGTTCTACGTTGCATCAGAGTGCCCTGCCCCCGCCATAATCAGTTCGCATGGAAACGCTTCAGGTGCTGGCGGCGGCGCGGACTCGCCGGATGTTTTCGATGGCGGCAAAAGCCGCTCCGGGATCCTCGGGATAGAACGCCATCGGGTCGTCGAGCAGGCCGTCGAGGCCGAGCACCCCCTCCAGGGTGGCCTGAAGGCAATAGGCCGAATAGCTCATGGCGTAGCCGCCCTCCTGAACCAGGCATAGACGACCACCACTATGGGCGTCGGCCAGGGTTTTGGCGGCGGCGCCAAGGCGGCGAAAACCAGGCATGGTGACGCATTGCCGGCCGTTGGGGTCGAACTGGTTGGCATCCTGGCCCGCCGCCACCACGATCATTTCCGGCGCGAAGGCGTCAACCGCCGGGACCACGATGTCATTCATGGCCCGGAGATAGCCTTCATCGCCCGACCCCATGGGCAGCGGCACATTGATGTTATAGCCCCGCCCGGCGCCGCGCCCGACCTCGTCGGCGTTGCCGGTCTGCGGGTGGGTCGGACCCCAGGCGCCGTGATCCATGTGGAACGACACGGTCAACACATCGTCGCGCTCGTAAAAGCCCTCTTGGGTGCCGTTGCCGTGGTGGACGTCCAAATCAAGGATGGCGACCCGCGCCGCGGTCGATGGCGAGCTGGGCGGCGAGCGCCGTGTTGTTGATAAAACAATAGCCGTCGGCCACACCCGGCGCCGCGTGATGGCCCGGCGGACGGACCAGGGCGTAGGCCAGATCACCCTTGCCGTCGAGCACATGGGCCATGGCGTCAAGGGCCGAGCCCGCCGCCGCCAGGGCGGCATCGAGCGAGCCGGCGCCAAACGGCGATGTCGGGGTGAAACGGCGGCCTTCCGGCGTATCAGCGGCATGAAGTTCGTCGAGAAACGCCGGCGTGTGAAAACGCATCACCTCGTCGGCGGTGGCAAAGCGTCCGTCATGCCAACGCAGGTAATCGTTGAGCGGCCCACGCTCGAGCAGGGCATGCATATTGCGCACCCTGTGGGCGTTCTCGGGATGAAGCTCGTCAACCGCCATAAAGGGCGAGGGCGGCCGCTCAAAGACACCGTGGCCGGTATCATGAGACAGCACACCCTCGTGCCAGAAGACGTCAATCAAGGCGTCGGCCACCAGGGCCTCCCCTTATCGGTACCTGCGGCGGAACAGCGTGATCAGCCGTTCCAGACGCCCTCGCTCTTGAGGTCGGCGACGGTCGCCTCGATGGCGGCGCGCATGATGCCGACCATGGTGTCGATCTGTTCCTTGTTGATGATCAGCGGCGGCGAGAACACGCACATGCTGCCGAACGGCCGCAGGATCAACCCGCGTTCCTGGGCGTGCACGTCGATACGCTTGCCGATCTGGGCCTCATAAGGGAATGCTTCCTTGGTGTCCTTGTCCATGACAGCTTCGACGCAGCCCATGAGCATCTTGCCGCGCACGTCACCGACGATCGAGATGTCCCGCAGTTCCTCGAGTTTCTCGTGGAAATAGGGACCGACCTCCTGGACATGCTCGCAAATTTTCTCGCGCTCCATGATTTCGATATTCTTGAGCGCCGCGGCACAGGACACCGGATGAGCCGAGTAGGTGTAGCCGTTGGAGAAGCTCTGGCCCTCGGAGTTTTTGCCTTCCACCTGGTCGTATAGACGATCGGAGATGATCGTCGCGGCAAGCGGCAGATAGCCCGACGTCAGACCCTTGGCGCAGGTCAGAATGTCGGGAACGATATCGAACACCGGCTCCGAAGCGAAGAAGTGGCCAAGGCGTCCAAAGCCGGTGACAACTTCGTCGGAGATGTAGATGACATCGTACTTGTGGCACACGTCGAGGCACATCTTGTGATAGCCCGCCGGGGGCACCATCATGCCGCCCGACGCCATTACCGGCTCGGCGATGAAAGCGGCAACCTTGTCGGCGCCGACTTCAAGGATCTTGTCCTCGAGTTCCTTGATCTTGGCATCGCGGAAGTCGTCGACGCTCATGCCGTCGGGCCGGCGATAGGGGCTTGGCGATGAGATGTGATGCACCCAGTCGGTGATCATATCCATGTGGTTCTTGTCGTGTTCCTTGCCGCACAGCGACGCCGCCAGATAGGTCGAGCCGTGGTAGGCGTCCTGTCGGGTGATGATGTGCTTCTTCTCGGGCCGGCCCTTCATGTTGTTGAAGAACTGGACGAAGCGGATCGCCGAGTCATTGGCTTCCGAGCCTGACGTGGACATGAACACATTGTTGAGGTCGCCGGGCGTCAGTTCGGCGAGCTTGGCCGCCAGATTGGCCGCCGGCGCGGTGCCGAAATAGGTGAACGGCGAATAGTACGGCATGGCGCGGATCTGGTCGGCGACCGCCTCGGCCATTTCGTCGCGGCCATAGCCGATGTTGACGCACCACATGCCACCGGGGCCGTCGATGAACTTGTTGCCCTCGGAGTCATAGATATAGATGCCCTCGGCCTCGGCAATGATCATCGAGCCTTTTTCGCGCCCGGTTTCCAGGGGCTCCCAGGCATGCACCACGTGGCGACGGTCTTTGTTCCAAAGGTCTTCGGTATCGTAGGGGAAATTCTTGCGCACGAGGCACCTCACGGGGTTGGCTGCGGATGAAGGGGACAACGTACTCTGCCGCTCTGTGGAGGGCAAGGCGCACATCACGCAAGAAAGATAGCAATGGATTGGAAGGCCGAGCCGTGTATATCATCCGCGCCACAAGATGAGGTCGGATACCAGTTGATTTTGGAGTGATTGGGAAATGGTAGTAGAGGCCCGACATCGTCTGGCTCCCCTGGTTGAGCCACGTTCGATCGCCATTATTGGCGCTTCGGCCAGAGAAGGCTCCCACGGTAACGCCATTCTCAAGACCATCCGAGAGGGCGGCTTCACGGGTCCGCTTTACGCGGTCAACCCGAACTACGACGATGTTGGCGGCATCCCCTGCTATCCGACCATCGGCGACGTCCCCGAAACCGTCGATCTGGCGGTACTGGTGGTCGCCAATCATCGGGTCGAAGAACAACTCAACGCCCTGATTGCGGCCGGGGTCCCCGCCATGACGCTATTTTCCAGTAGCTATCTGGAAGATGACGTCGACCCGCCCCTGCTCGAACGATTGCGCCACCTATGCGCCGACTCTGGTCTCATCGGCTGCGGCAGCAACTGTATGGGGTTCTATAACTTCGATTTTGACCTCTCGATCTGCCCTTTCAACGTCGGCGGCGGCGCCGGGCCGGGGCCGATTACCTACATCACCCATTCCGGCTCGGCATTCTCCTCGCTGCTTAATCTGGGCGAGCGGTTTCGGGTTAATATGGCGATCTCCGCGGGCCAGGAAATCGCCACCACCGTCGCCGACTATCTTGACTACGCGCTGGACCTGCCAACGACCAGGGTCGCCGCCCTGTTCCTGGAGACCATACGTGAGCCGGAAAAGTTCAGGGCCGCCCTGGAAAAGGCCCAAGCCCGCGATATTCCCGTGGTCGCCATCAAGGTCGGACGCAGCGAGGCCAGTGTCGGTTTCGCCCTTAGCCACAGCGGCGCTATTGTCGGCAGCGACGAGGCCTTCCAGGCCCTCTGTGATCAATACGGCGTCATCCGGGTATCCAGTCTCGACGACCTGGTGGCCACGTCCGGCCTGCTCGCCCTGCCCAACCGCGCAGGCCCCGGCGGCGTTGCCTCAATCCTCGATTCCGGCGGCGAACGCAGCATGCTCGCCGATCTTGCCGACGACCTCCAAATACCATTCGCCAGGATCAACGAGGAGACCACCGCGATCCTCGCCGACAACCTGGAGTTCGGTCTCGATCCGGTGAACCCCTGCGATGCATGGGGCACCTTGAAGGACTTCGAGACCACCTTTCCGAATGTTTTTGACGCCTTGGTCAAGGATCCCGACGCGGGCCTCGGCCTATGGCTCGCCGATATTCGGACCGGCACCATTCTGACGGATACCTTCATTAAAGGTTGCCGCGCCACGGCGCAGACCAGCGGCAAGCCGGTTGTCCTGGGGACCTGGGTTGCGCGCCAACGCTATGACAGCATCGCGGATGATCTTATGAGCGACAACGTGTTGGTCATCGACGGCATCGAGACGGCGCTGCGGGCCGTGCGCGGCGCTTTCGATTACCGCGACTTCCGCGCCCTCCCCGCGCCCCGGCCCCCGGCCCCGCCGGCGTCCGGCATTGTCGATCGCTGGCGCGCGCGGCTGTCCCAGGGCAACGCCCTGAGTGAGGCCGAGGGGCTAAAGCTGCTGGCCGATTTCGGTGTCCCGGCCCTGGCCGTCGAAACCGCCGAGGATCGCGACAGCGCCGTCGCCGCGGCTGAGGCCATGGGCTACCCGGTGGTTCTCAAGACCGCCGTTGACGGCATTCATCACAAGTCGGACGTGGGCGGTGTCAAACTCGGCCTTGCCGACAGTGACGCCGTGGCCGTGGCCTACGATGATCTGGCCCAACGCCTTGGCCCGCAGGTGCTGGTCGCGCCCATGGCGGCGCGCGGCGTCGAGATGGTCCTGGGCATCACCCGCGACGACCAGTTCGGCCCCCTCGTCATCGTCGGCGCCGGCGGCGTGCTGGTCGAAGTCATGGCCGACGCCCGTGCTGCTCTGCCGCCCATCGACAGCGCCGGCGCCCGGCGCCTGATCGATAAGCTTCGCGTGCGCCGCCTGCTCGACGGTGTGCGCGGCGATGCCCCCGCCAATATTGATGCCGTGGCCGAAGCGGCGGCGCGATTGTCGGTGCTGGCCGCGACCCTGGGCGACTGTATCGGCGAACTCGACGTCAACCCGCTGATTGCCAGACCCGACGGCTGTGTCGCCGTCGATGCCTTGGTGGTCGGTCGCGCCCCTTAAAGGAGAACCATTATGAGCGATGATAGACAAGACCTGCTGGCGCGTATTGACCAGGACCGCGATCTGCTGATCGACTTCCTCAGCCGCTTCGTTCAGGCCAAAAGTCCCAACCCGCCCGGCGACTGTCTCGAGGCGGCAGCCCATATAACCAAGTTTCTCGACGGCGAAGGCCTGCCCTACGAGGTGATTTCAGCCCATCCCATCATGCCCAATGTGGTCGGCCATTACGATTGTGGCTCCGAAGGCAAGCATCTGGTGCTCAACGGCCACATCGACTGCTTTCCGGTCAACGAGGCCGAAACCTGGACCCAGCCGCCGTGGAGCGGCGCCATTGCCGACGGCAAGATCTGGGGGCGCGGCGCGGCCGACATGAAATGCGGCACCACCGCCTCCATCTTCACCTACCGTTACCTCCATCCCTTGCGCGACAAGTTGAAAGGCCGCCTGACTCTGACCTGCGTCTCCGACGAGGAAACTTTCGGCCCCTACGGCGCCCGCTATCTCATGGAGCATCACCCCGAAGTCCATGGCGACGCCTGCCTCAATGGCGAGCCGGGCAGCCCCTATACGGTGCGGTTCGGCGAGAAAGGGCCGCTGTGGCTCAAATTTACCGTCCGCACGCCCGGCGCGCACGGCGCCTACACCCACTTCAGCGCCAGCGCCACCAAGATCGCCGCCAAACTGATCGCCGACCTCGAAGCGGTTACCGAGATCGAGCAACAGACGCCGGGCAACATTCAGGCGGTGCTGGCGGCCGCGTCCGAGGCCATCGACAAGGCCCAGGGCGAAGGCGCATCGGAGATCCTGCAACGGGTAACCCTCAACACCGGCGTCGTCGCCGGCGGGCTCAAGGTCAACATGGTGCCCAGCGAATGCACCATTGAGGCTGATATCCGCCTGCCCGTGGGCATCGAGAAGGAACAGGTCATGGCGGCGGTCAACGAGATCATCGCCGGCCACCCGGAGGCCACCGTCGAGGAGATCAACTACAGCGCCCCGAGCTGGTGCGATCCCGAGGGTGATTTGCTGAAGATCGTCCAGGCCAACGTCGTCGAGCTCAAGGGCTTCACGCCTGAGCCGACGGTCAGCCTGGGCGGCACCGACACCCGCCTGTGGCGCTATATCGACGTGCCGGCCTATGTCTACGGCCCGTTCCCTTACGGCATGGGCTCGGTCGACGAGCATGTCGATATCGAGGAGTTCATCCACATCGTCCGCACCCATGTGCTGTCGGCCTACGACTATCTGACCCAGGAATAGCCACCATGACGTCGCCGCTGACCCCCGACCTGATCCTGCGGGGCGGCAATATCGCCACCCTCGATAGCGCCGGCCGCTTCGTTCAGGCCCTGGCGGTCAAGGGCGAACACATCGTCGCCATGGGCGCCAACGACGAGATCGATGGGCTGTCCGGCCAGGGCACTGAAGTCATCGAACTCGACGGCCGCACGGCGATCCCCGGCATCATCGATTCCCACTGTCACCCGGACGGCCACGCGGTCATGCTGACCAAACAACACGCCTTGAGCTGGCCCGAGTTCCAGTCCCTCAACGACATCCTCGGCCATATCAACAAGGTCACGGCGACCCTGCCCCAGGACGGCTGGTTCGTCGGCTATCGCTATGACGACAACAAGATCGGCGCGGTGCCGACCATCCAGCAGCTCGACGCCGCCGGCAACGGCCGCGCCGTCTTCGTCCTGCGTACCGACGGCCACATCGGCTACGTCAACTCAAAGGCTTGCGCCGAGGTCGGCTTCGATGCGACCACCCCGGACCCGCCGTTCGGCAAGCTCGACAGAGACCCGGACAGCGGCGAACTGACGGGCCTGGTGCGCGAGACCGCGACCCACGTGTTTCGCGACCTGGTCGCCAGCGGCAACGCGGTGGCCGACTACGTCGAGGGCCTGGAGCCCTTGTTCGACACCTACCTGAGCCACGGCGTCACCTCCCTGCAGAACTCCCTGACCTGCTCCAAGGCGGTCCAGGCCTACCAGATCATGAAGCACACCGGGCGCCTCAACCTGCGGGTCGGGATCATCGCCAACGGCTTCGAGGACGGCATGATCGACGCCTATATCGGCGCCGGCATCCGTACCGGCTTCGGCGACGACTGGGTCCGCCTCACGGGCGTCGAGTGGTGCCCGGACTGTTCGACCAGCGGCCGCACCGCCGCCTACTACGATCCTTACGTGGGCACGCCTATTCCCGGCGAGCCGGTACCCAACACCGGCATGCTGCTCTACGACACCGACGACCTCACCCAACGGGCCATGGCCGCCCACAAGGCCGGTTTGCGCATTCAGATCGAAGGCGTCGGCGACCGCGGCATCGACTTCGCCATGGATACGGTGGAGGCCTGTCTCGAAGCCCATCCGGTGGAAGACCACCGCATACGCATCGAGCATTGCTGCAACGTGACACCGGAAATTCTTCAGCGCCTCAAGCGCGCCAACGTCATCGATTCATCGGCCACCGGCTTCATGCACGATCTCGGCGACGCCTATATCAACAACCGGGGTGAGGACGCCATGGAGAGCATGTGGCCCCACCGCGCCCTGATTGACGCCGGGGTGGCGGCGCCGGGCCATTCCGACGCGCCGGTGTGCAGCCCCAACCCGTGGCGCGCCATGTGGTCCATGGTCACCCGCAAGACCGACACCGGCCGCCCCATCGGCCCCGGCCAGGCCATCACCGTGACCGAGGCGCTCCACGCCTACACCACGCTGGGCGCCTACGCCGGCGACGAAGACCACATCAAGGGATCGCTGGGTATCGGCAAACTGGCCGACATCGCCGTCCTCGACCGCGACGTCTTCACGGTCCCCGAGGACGATATTTTGGAAACCCAGACCGACCTTACGTTGGTTGGCGGCGCGGTGAAGTACCGGCGCTGATCACACCCTGTAGACGTATTCCTTGCCCGGCTCGCGTTCGATGTCGGGCGGGTAGCTCTGGCGTTTGTCGGCGTAGTACTGGGCCCGGCGGTCGCCTTCAGAGAGCTTGTCGTAGGTGACGTAGAGCACCCGGCGCGGCGCGTCTGTCAGATTGGGCTCCGAGCGGTGGGGAAGGTAGGAATCGAAAAATACCGTATCCCCCGGCTCGGTCGGCACCGATACGAATTCGACGCCATGGAGATCTTCGCCATCCATCGGCTTCCAGCTTTCGCCGATAATACCGCGCCGGTGGTGGCCGGCGGCGACTTCGAGGCAGCCGTTCTCCACCGTCGCCGCATCGACGCTGACCAGGGCCGTAATATGGAGTTTGGCGTAGCGGTCCCAGCCGGCCGGGACGTCCTGGTGGGATTCGAAGCCGGCGCCGCCGGGCATCTTGAAATTGACCTTTTCTTTGTAGAGCACCGCCGCCTCGCCGAACAACTCGCCGACCCGGGCCGGCAGTTCGCCCCGGGTCATCAGGGCGACGAAGCCGTCGTGATAAGGACAGAAGTTCTCGACCCGGTTGAGAATGCGCGCGCTCGGCTCGGTCAGGCTCTGATCGAAGTATTTCATCCACTTGCCTGCCGTCTCGGGCCGTGCCTGAACGTCCTCGGTCCAGGCGGTGATCTCGGCCATGGCGGCGGCATCGTAAAGCCCGCGCAGCACGACAAAGCCGTCGCGCTCGAAAGCCTCGATCTGATCGTCGATGAAGTATCGGTATCCGGTCATGGCGTTCGCATATAGCCAATTGCGGCGCTTCGGTCCACGGGAAGTTTGGTTCGGCGCTGACAATCGGCTAAACAAAATACCTTATTCCGTAATCGGAGAGTGCCGCCATGGACAACGACCACGCCTTCATAACCGCCACCGAGATGGTGGCGCGGTTTCGCGCCAAGACCCTGTCGCCGGTCGGGGTTGTCGACCATGCCCTGGCGCACATCGAGCGGCTTGAGCCGACCCTCAATGCGTTTCAGCATCTCGGCGCGGACAGCGCCCGGTCGGCTGCCGCCGCATCGGAAGCGCGCTGGGCCAAGGGCTAGCCTCAGGGGGCACTCGACGGCGTGCCGACCACCATCAAGGACCTCACCCAGGCCAAGGGCTGGCCGACCCTGTACGGCTCCCTGACCACCGATGCCAGCCAGGCCTGGGACGAGGACGCGCCGCCCACGGCCCGCCTGCGCGACGCCGGCGCCGTACTGCTGGGCAAGACCACCACGCCGGAGTTCGGCTGGAAGGGCATTACCGACACGGCCCTGGCCGGCACCACCCGCAACCCGTGGAACCCGGCCCACTCGCCGGGCGGCTCATCGGGCGGCGCGGCGGCGACCGTGGCAGCGGGCATCGGACCCATTGCCCACGGCAACGACGGCGGCGGTTCGATCCGCGTTCCCGCCAGCTTCTCGGGGTTGTTCGGCATCAAGCCGACCTTTGGCCGGGTGCCCGACCACCCTCACACCAGCCCCTACGCGACCCTGTCGTCCAATGGCCCCCTGGCCCGTAACGTCGGCGACGCCGCCCTGATGCTCAACGAACTGGCACGACCCGATGGCCGCGACTGGTACGCCAGTGAATACAGCGGCGTCGACTGGCGTGGCGGCCTCGACGACGGGGTTGCCGGACTGCGCCTGGCATACTGCCCGAACCTCGGCGGGGCCGAGCCCGAGGCCGAAGTCGAGGCCGTGGTCACCGCCGCCGTCGAGGCCTTCGCCCAACTTGGCGCCACGGTGGAGCGGCCGGGTCCGGTGTTCGAGCCCCTGCGCCCGATTTTCGAGATCTATTGGAAGGCAGGCTTCACCAGCAGGCTCAGCAGTGTACCGACCGACAAGCGCCACCTCGTCGATCCCGGCCTCATGGCCCTGGCCGCGGAAGGTGAAGCCGCCACGCTCCAGGATTTTTATGCGGCCATGATCGCGCGGGCCGAGCTCGGCGCCACCATGAGCCGGTTCCACAAAACCTATGATCTGCTGCTGACCCCGACGACGCCGACCGCGGCGCCCCGTGCCGAGACCGTCTATCACACCCAGGGCTACGACCGCTGGCGCCACGCGGTACCCTATACGGTGCCGTTCAACCTGACCGGCCAGCCGTCGGCCTCGGTCCCCTCCGGCGTTACCGAGGCGGGCCTGCCCGTGGGCCTGCAAATCACCGGCCCTCGCTTCGCCGAGGCCGTGGTGCTGCGCGCCGCCCGCGCGTTTGAAGTGGCCCGGCCCTTCCCCCACCCTCACCCACTGCTCGAAGCCAGCCTCGCGGCAATTATTGAGGCTTAAATCCCCCAGCGGTCGGTGATTTTGTAGCGCATGACGGCCAGGGGGACGAACCACGGAGTGCCCCAGTAGAACGGGCGGGTTGGAAGAGCGCTGGGGTCGATGCCGGCCTTGCCTTCGCCGATGATATGTTGCGCGGCACAATGGCCGAAGTAGGTCGCCTGGTGGACGCCGCCGCCGCAGTAGCCCATGGCGTAGTGGATGCCGTCGCGGACACCGTGATGGGCCTTGTGATCGAAGGTGTAGGCGACAAAACCCATCCATGAGTGACTGACGCCGACGCCCGCCAAGTCGGGGAAAATATCCGCCAGAACCGTATGGAGGCGCTGGCCGCTGAGATGCTCATCGACATCGCCGGACACCACCCGGCCGCCGATCAGCACCCGACG
>Ga0302123_10002919_pt1 | contig 11530 bp, 11 predicted proteins | sample CB21_321_MG_FD_203109 | JGI IMG/M metagenome (GOLD analysis project Ga0302123, IMG submission 203109) | Marine microbial communities from Western Arctic Ocean, Canada - CB21_32.1 | ecosystem: Environmental > Aquatic > Marine > Oceanic | place: Canada: Western Arctic Ocean | collected 2017-09-28 | reverse complement strand
GCCTTTCCTTTGAGAGAACGCACGGGTTCCGCTACGTTCCTCAGTTGAACCAATTTCTGCTATCAGGAGAAAGTGCTGATGGGCGCGAGTTTGTAGCAGCGCTTAGCGGATCGGACGGCGAGCTCTTGTGGCAGCAAGAGATCGATTTCCTCGATCGGTTCAAGTTTGTCGGGACGCCAAATAATGCACAGGTTCTGATTTACGGGAAGACGGACGGTGGACAGCGCACGCTGGTGTCAATGGGCCTCACGGATGGTGTTGAACAGTGGCGCGTAGAGGGTTTTCTGAGGAACGATGCCAGAAATCGAAACGTATTGCTGGAGGCGGACAGTGACGGAACTGTTGTCCTTTACTTGACGAAGGACGGGCCGTTTCGTCTTCGTCTTGATAGTGGAGAGATTGTCTGGCGCGCCGGGGATTGGGACGAAGATCCACCCGACCGCGGAGCGGCCAGGATGGTCTTGGATGGTGAACTGCTGTTTGTTCCTAACGGTAGACACGTCAATGCACTACGTATCGAGGATGGTGGTGTTGTTTGGCGCACCGAGGACAGGTTCCGTGGGGAACCGGTTGACATGCGGATGGTCTCGGGCGGTTTGCTGGTTCGTTCACGCGCGTTGGACCTGCTCGACTCGGAAACAGGTCGCTCGCTATGGCGTAAACGAACTGACCGGTTCGACGAAGAATCGCAGGTTCAGGTGGACGAGGCGGCGGTTTATCTGGCTGAGGAGAAGAGGCTCTCCATGGTCGACCTCGCGACAGGCGATGTCGCGCGACTGGCTGAGTATGATTTTCACGGTGACAAACCAAGTCGGATAGAGGCCAGCGACGAATCTTTGTTGTTGATGTCCCGCCAAAATCTTCTGCAAGTTACTCGTGCTGGCGAGATTGAATACCACGTCTACCAAGAAGCTCCCAGCGCCGGTTTCTTCGAGAAGCTCGCAGCGGGTCTCGCGTTGGCTGCCTACAGCATTAATGAACAGACTGACCTGGAGAATCCAGGCGCAGTGTCGCAGGAGGTGTTGAATGAGACTCGGGCCGCTATGCTTGAGAGTTACCCGGCCCTAAGCGCGCGCTATGGCTCCTCAGAGGAGACTTATAGTAGCTATTACATGTTCACGGATACGCCGGTTGCCGATCGTGAAGGCTACAGCCTTGTACGGCTAGACAAATCGTCTGGGCTGGAAACGGGCCGGTTGTGGGTGGACGATCGCTCCGCCAAATACACGATCGACGAATTGACGGACACGATTTACTTGCTGGAAACAGCCTACATATTAAGAGCGCTTCGTCTCGAGACTAACCTAGACCGATAGTTTTCGGCCCGTTGGCTGGCAGGGGGTGCAATGCGGCGGGGTTACGGGTCAGGCGGTGACCCCAGTCCGGACACGCACCTTCTTTCGGACCTCGGATCTGTCGTAGAGTTGGGCGTGAACGAGTAACGAACGAGCCTAGGTGGTCTTCGATGCAAATCCTCAGGTGGCTGGCTGGCGCGATCGGTGTCGCGCTGCTCGCGGTGGTGACACTGGTGATCGGTGCGCGTTTTGGGGACGGCCCGATCACGATTATTCCGGGTGGACCGCTGGAATTTGGTGAATGGTTCACCGGCGCGGAGCCGGACTGGACATTTGCCCGCGACATCATGGAGATGGAATTCCAGCTGGTCGAGCCACCCCGATCGCGGACGATCTGGCTCCAGGTACACGACAAGAAACTGTACGTCGTCAGCGGATACATGAACTCGACGCTCGGCCAGATCTGGAAACAGTGGCCTATGCAAGCGCTACAGGACGGCCGTGCAGTGATCCGGATCGAGGGCAAGCGCTATGAGCGCCAGCTGGTGCGGATTCTTGACGACTGGCCCGTGCTCGAAGCGATCACGGCCGAGGTGAACCGAAAGTACGACGCGGCGCTGAGCGCCGATATGGCGAAGTCGGGGGACGCGTGGTTTTTCGCGCTCGAGCCGCGGCTCAAGACGCAGTAGGCGACTCTATACGCCGATCCCACCGCATTCGGTCAGGCACGACCGAATCGAATAGGTGTTCCTGGGCTGCCTCGCGGGTCTAGCGCAGAAACACGATCGCGACGACAAACAGGACTATCCGAGCGAACAGCACCCAGCCCCGGAAATTATTTTCCAGCAAGTTGGCTGCCCAGTCCCAATGGAGCCATCTGAGCAACCTGACTCTGATCCTTAGCAGCTTCGGCATCAACGGAATTAAGATCATTGACAGAATTGCGATTACAAACGGCAGCCAGGTGTTCATGACGCCTCCAGAGTTGGGTGGGTTTACCGCCGACGATAGATCACGTTGTGCGGTTTCGGCACACAGGCGAAAGTAATGCGCCGGGGGATACAACCGGACCGTGCTGGGACGAAAGGACTTGAGCTCACGCCAGCCGCCGCAGCTGACATGTTACAACTTGTGCGCCCAAGGACCCGCGGAACACAGGCCGCCGTTCGGGTCACAGAGCGCCTCTGGACGACATGTAGTCCGTGGCGGTCGCTATTCAGGCGCACTCTCCCGCAGGGATTGAAGTGCGACCTCGAATTTAGCGACGGGGTGCCTCAGCGCCCGATGGTCTTGCGGGTAGGGCTCCCCGGTCCTGATGTTATCGCAGGCGAACCTTCTCCGGTCGGAGCCGCTTCCCCTCTTCGAGAATGATGAGGTGCTGCCATCATCTGCAGGTATCCTGGGGTATTCTCAGATGAAATCGTTCGATAACGAGTGGATTTTTCAGGTCTTCGAGGACCACCCCAGTTTCTTCACCAAAAGGATGTTCGGTGGACTGGCCGTCTACCTGTTCGGCCGGCAGATGATGCTCCTGGTCGAACCAACCAAGACTGGCCGGTGGAAGTGGCACGGCGTCCTGATCTGCACCGAATATGCATATCAACCGGCGATCATCGAAGAGTTCCCGCAACTGGCGCCTCACGACGTCTTGAAGAAATGGCTCTACATCGCTTCGCTTCATGAGGACTTCGAGGCGACAATGGAGCAGGTGGCGGCAGCCATCGTGCGGGATGACCAGAGATTTGGGATTCACCCTCATCCGAGCAAAGAGAGGGTGGGGTCACGGAGCCGCCGTCAGAAGCCGTGAGAGGCGGCGAAGTGTTCGGGTTAATCCTCGACCCGCGTAACCCCTGTGGTCGGGTGGTTGAGGCTGGCGAGGATCCGCGCTTCTCACCGGAATCGATCAAGTCGGTCAGCGTCGTCAGCGAAGGCGTTAGGAAGGATCTTCAGCGCCACGTCCCGGTCGAGCGTGGTATCGCGGGCTTGGTAGACCTCGCCCATGCCGTCTTCGCCGATCTTGGCGGTGACGGTGTAGCAGCCGAGGGTGGTGCCTGGTGAGAGAGGCATTCGTCAGCGGTCCAATTCCGCCGCCCAGTTGAGGACCCAGTTGATCTGAGAGCCCGGGTCGTCACCTTCCAAAGTTGTGTTGACCAGAAATCGCTGGGCATCGGGTGTGACGTCGAACACGTTGCGCTGAGGCAGAGCTTGCCGCCTGAAGGGGACCTGGAAGAGCAGTTGTGGCGTTCCGATGACCGGCGCATCCCCGGTCACTCGCGTTGCGTCACGAGATCGAAGTGCAGGAGTCCCTCCGGCAGTTTTCCCTCATCGGTGACCTCGGCTGCGCGACGGCGCCAGAACGCCATTAGGTCGTCGGCTCGTCTGAACGACTCGTCATCACCAAATGGGCTGATGGCTCGGATTGCCGGATACAGGTCCAGGATCTGGCCCAGGAACGCGACCGCGTCCTCTCGAAGATGAGCCAGACAGCGCGGATTGAACTCGACGACCAGCGTCGGTCGATGGGTGGCCACGAGGCGCAGCAGTCCTCGTAGGGCAGCTGGTTCGTGCCCTTCGACGTCCATCTTGACCAGATCGAGCCGTGGCAGATCGTGCAAGACCTCGTCGAGTACGACCGACTGCACGAGACGACCGTTCGTGTCTGGCGAATCCGGGTCCACCAGTTCCGTGTTCGACCTCCCGGACAGTGAGAACACGGCCCGATGGTCGGTTGCGGCCAGCGGCAGGACCTCGACGTTTGTGAACCCGTTGAGCAGAATGCCGCGGTAGAGCAGCTGGACGTTGTCCGGATTCGGTTCGACCGCGATCACTCGACCTCCAGGTCCTACACGGGACGCGGCCAGGAAGGTCATCACCCCCACGTTGGCCCCTACGTCGAGACACACGTCACCCGGTCCAAGATGCTCCCGTAATGCTTTCCTGACATGCTCTTCGTAGACCTGATAACTGACGATGATGGCACCGAAATCTGGGTCATCCCGATGGACGACCACCTGGTAACCGCCGAGGTCCACAGCGGCCTCTGCATCCCTACGTTGCCGTGTTACCAGACGCAGGCGCTCGTCCGAGTTTAAAAAGGAGTGTAGGAGCCCGTCGAGCGTGAGGCCAGCCGCGACGAGCTCTGTGTAGTGCGCCAGACCCTTGCCATCCGGCTCCCTGCGCAGAATCAGCCGATAGGCATGGTACACGTCCGCCTCGGTCGCCATGTCGGGATCGACCGGCGGTGTCGCAGGGCCTGAGAATTTATTAGGCAACGTGGTGTGTCCGCTGGTACCTCGGATAGCCGATTCTACCCGAGATCGAACGTTCGGAGGCGCCCGCCACACCAGGGACACGCGAGGATATCCATGTAGCCGCGAGTCAGGTCCGCCGTGAGGAGCCTGATGGCGACCTGGCGTTTCAGACGCGGGTTGTGGGCCTGCTACACCTGGCCCATCCACCCCTCTCCGAGTAGGGCGGTTACGTCGTAGTGGTCGGTCGTGGTGCCTGGTCCCAAGGGCATTTGGATGTCTGGAGGCAGGCTGAGCGAGCCGCCGAGCTCCTAGCTCGTCGTCACCGACTGCCGCGTCATCACCTGAAGAGTTTCGCTCTCCACACATTCCTGTAGCTGTGGGAGCAATCTCTGGAATGCGGGGGCCTCAGATGCCGCGGCCAGCGTAGCCGGGACGGCGTCGGCATTTGGGATCTCCCAGACATCGATTACTGTCGTTTCAGCGCCGTTATCTTGCAGGTAGCAGCCCTGGAGCTTCCAGCCACCGTGCTTCTCAAATAGCGGCGCGACCTCTCCCAGGACCTCCCTGAATCTTGCCACCTTACCCGGCTTCAACGTGATGTGAGCGAACAGATACGTCGAATCCGCCGGTTGGCTGATGCTCCCCCGTCTCGCGGCCGCCAACCCGCCTCCCCTTGTCCCGAGCCCAGCGGTGCTCATTCCGAGCACCCCGAGCGACCCTACGAACGCCCGGCGGGACCCGTGTTTGGCCAAGAAGTACTCGATCATGGTGTTCATCGTTCGTCCTTCTCTAACGTGGATTCGCCTGAATCTTGGCGGTCACGTCGTAGTGGCCAAGGCGCGTGCCCTGGGCCGTGTAGACGACCCCCATGCTGCCTGCGCCGAGTTCGGCACGGATCGCACGGGCCGAGACTGGAACCTGGGCTGAGGGACATGGTGGCCTGGAAAAAGGCCATTATACCGCTCCGTCGCCATCCCCTCCGGGTTGCGCCGCGTTCTACTTGGCCAGCTCCGTCAGGTCATCCAGCTCAGCACTGTGTAGGCCAGCGCGTAGGTCCGGCCACAGGCTGAGGAGGTCTACGATTGTGGCTGTGCAGCGAGCGCCTCAGTGACGCTGATCGGCGGATCGGCCAGCACGTCGCTCTAGCAGAGCCGTGTCCGCCCCTCGAACGTCAACTTTAGCCCCTATGTCACACTCGCAGGTCTAGCGTCCCTCTGGAGAAAAGGCGACGTATTTTTTTAGCGCCAATTTCAGGCCTTCCGGAGTCAACGCCTCGGCAGGGACGCGCCGGTCATAGCGCAAATTGAACCGAGACCCGGCGGCCTGGATTCTCCGGTCGAGGTCTTGCTGCGCGTGGGCCTGAAGGTCCTCTGCCTCGGCCAGCCCTGCGGCGTTCAGCTCGTCGTACTCGAAGATCAGCTGTTCCAGGTCTTCTTCGAGGATGCGCCGCAGGCGCAGCTGCTTCTGCTCGTCGGGAATGCTCCTGTCCGACGGATCGGGTAGCAGCGCCAGCTCAGCTTCGATGTCCAGGTGCCGCTCCGACTTGGGCGCAGGGGCATAGCCTAGGCTGGCCCTGTGCCCGCCCTGCCAGCCGCCGCCGTCCAACTGGAATTCTATGTGCTTTCCCTTGACCTTCACGAGAGTGATCTGGGCCGGGTCCCCTGTGCGGAGCGCAGCGCCGTAGCGGTCCAGGTTTTTACTCACGTCTCGACGATCGATCGAGCGACCGCTGTCCACCCTGACGTTGATACCATCCTCGTCAGCTGGCATATCCAGCAGGATGACCACGCTGCGCCCCTCGAAGTAGTTCCGCAGGTGGCCTTCGCTCTGCCCCTGCGCGGGCGTCGCTACCGCCAGCAGCGCTATGCTTCCACCTATTAGCGTCCATGCATTCGTCCCGCCCATGGCCAATGTCTCCCTGGATTTTCCTGACCCTACTCGTAGTATAGCGACACCTCTGATGAACGCAGGGCGGCGTTCTCGATCTGGAGCGCCGCTTGGCTGCGCAGGCCTGAACCCAACGCGGTGAACATTACGAGACAGACGGTCCGCATGGCCCATGGGACTAGCAAGCTGTGGCTAGATCCTCAATAATGTGGTGCTCATGATGAGGACGAGGTGTTCAGTAGACACAAGTGGGTGCCGGATGGGCCGCGCTACGCTAGGCTGTGCGTCTCGCCGTTTGTTGTTGTGATCGAAGGACGATATGACCTCTCCGGTTGGGTGCAGGATCAAGCAACCTCTTGATGTCAAACGTGGATGCTCAAGAGCTGACTGTTAACTTTCAGATCGCCACCACAATAGATCTTAATTCACGTCACGCATGGATAATCTGGTGAAATTCTCGACCTCAAGCTTCCTCTCGTATGAGAACCGGACCAAACACCCAGCAGCGATCCTTTGGTTTGCGATATTCATTGCGCTACAGCTTGTCGCGCTATTTTCGGTTGTGCGGTACTTCTTCAGGGCCACCTGGGACCAACACCTGGCATCGGGCATCTGGGCGATCGTCCTCACGTGCCTCGTCTGCAATCTTGTTGTCTGCTTTGGAGAATATTTCTTCCACCGCTATTTGCTCCATCTCGAGACCGTGAGGTTTCTCCGCACCTTTACCACGAGTCACCGCAAGCACCACAAGCTGACCTCGATCGGTTTTGATGACGAAAAAAAAACCGTCCGCAATGCGTATTCGATCTCTAGTATGGCCCAAGACGATCAAGGCACGTTTCCTCCCTGGGCGCTGGTCGGCGCCTTTGCAGCCTTCACGCCGTTCTTGGCGCCCATCGCATTCTCATTCCCAGGAATCCCAATTCTCATTGGCGGGTACACCTCCCTTGCTATCGCGCTGTTCTTGTACGAAACGATCCACGTCGCGCATCACCAGCCATACGAGACCTGGTGGAAGCCAAAACTGAACAGCCGGATATTCGGTAAGGTATGGCGCAAGCTGTACGGATTCCATCAGGCACATCACGCGAACTACTTCTGCAATATGAACATCGGCGGATTCTTGGGTGTCCCGGTCGCGGATTTGGTATTTGGTACGTACAGCCAATTGGACGAACTCCTCCTAGATGGCGCGCCAGGTACAAAGGACATTGCCCGAAAACTCACCCCTCAACCCAGCTGGCTGATCGCCTGGCTCGACCGAGTGGCGTTTAAGAGACGACGATGGATGGTAAAAGTCAACTGAAAGCCGCGGAGGAAGGGCGTGCGACTGCGTCGGCGTGCGGCTCGGGTCGACGGACGCTAGTCGGGCAGAAAGGACCCGTGGAGAGATGAGAGCAGCTGTCATGAGCAATCGATGTCTGTGCGGCGTTGTCGTGGCGTTGACCGTGTTGGTGCCCGGCACGACGGCCTGGGCGCAAGTCGAAGTCGAGCCCGACCAACGCTACCTCCTCTTGGCAACGGAGCGAACATCTACGATGCAGGAGGAGATCGAGGAGGCAGCGGCGCTCGGATTTCGCATCGTGACCGGGTCGCCCACCTCGGGCAACGAAATGGCGATCTTGCTCGAACGGATGGCAACACCGCCGGACACCTACCAATACCGACTGCTGGCAACGACGCGAACCAGCACGATGCAGGAGGAGTTGTCAGAAGCTGCGGCGGAGGGATTCCGCTTGCTCCCCATGACCTTGATCTCCAAGAGTCGCCGATTCGGCGGAGACGAGATCATCGTCATGCTCGAGCGAAGCCCCACTGAGAGCGACCAAGTCTTCGAGTACCGACTGATAGCCACCAACTTCACGGGCACGATGCAAACTGAGATAACCCAGGCGCTTGATGCAGGGTTTACCATCTCCGGGCTCGTGAGTCGGGGTGAGCATATGGTGATCATGGAGCGCCAAGCGCCGTAGCTCGACGCTCCCGGAGGATTGGACGCCAGGGTCGTGAGCGGAACCCCGCGGCGTCGGCGGCACGGGCTACCCGATCAGGCATGCCCGACGTGTTCCGGGGCGGGTTGACATCACCATCGGCGATCGGCGTACAAGACCACGGTCCAGGTGTTGAACGGCCTCCTGGGGGGGGCGGCGACGTTCCGGAACCCTCTCCCGAGGCGGTGCGACGCTTTGACGGCGTTCCCGCAGCCGTGAGCGTGGCGTGCCGACCCGGTCCCAGAACCGGAGATCCTCCTTCTCGCCAGTTCGGTGCCACACCACAGCGGTCTTCGGCGCCGGGACCGAAGGGGTCACGCACTGCCGAGGTCTTAACGCAGCCAGGTATAGCCATTGGCAGCGTGGCCTACATGTCCCAGGAGCAACCGCGCGATCCTATCGAATCCCTCTATAATCCAGCCCAGCGCCGGCACCTTGGAAAGCGGTGCGCGGCGACAGATGCGAGGTAGCACATGGTGCAGTGGAGCTCAGTGAGAATCTCAACCGCCGCTGTCGTGACGTTGACCGTTGGGATCGTGGCTCCCGTGGGTTGGGCCCAGCAAACTGCGCCAACCCTGGCTGATACGCCGCAGGTGGTGAACAGCCCGGCCGGGCGGTTGCGTGTCGTCCCGATCAAGGGGCTCGTGTATCCGTGGGCGCTCGCGTTTCTACCGAATGGCGACATGCTGGTCACCGAGCAGAACCGCACCTCGCTTCGCCTCATTCGCGACGGGGTGCTCGACCCGACGCCCATCACTGGCCTTCCTCGCCCAATTACGAGCCGACGTCGTGACACGGCCGGCGTGGATGTCGCCGTCCATCCTCGCTTCTCGGAGAATCGACTCGTCTACGTCGCGTTTTGGAAGCCGAAACCGGACGCGGAACACCTCCGGACCGCCGTCGTCTATCGGGGACGTCTCGAGGGGTATCAGCTCACCGACGTCGAGGAGATCTTCGAGTCGGTCTCCTGGACCGACGGACCGTCCGCGGCGCGGATCATCTTCGGGCCAGACGGCAAGCTCTATCTGGCTATCGGTGCTCCCGGATTCCAGGAGACCCTGGGGGAAACGACTTGGGCGCAGGACCCGGACCACCATGGCGGCAAGATTCTCCGGCTCAATGATGACGGCACGACGCCCGCCGACAATCCTTTTGTGGGTCGGCCAGGTTACCGGCCTGAGATCTTCGCGCTTGGCATCCGCAATGCCATCGGCATGGCGTTTCGCCCCGAGACCGACCAGCTGTGGGAGACGGAGAACGGCCCTCAAGGTGGAGACGAAATCAACATCATCCGGGCAGGCTTGAACTACGGCTGGCCTGTCGTCACCTATGGACGGGCGTACTCGAGCGACCCGGAGGGTGCGAGGTCAGGGTTGCCGCCGCCCACGATACAGCCGCCGACCGCGGCTCCTGGCATGGAAGAGCCGTTCACGTACTACAAGCCATCCATCGCCATCGCGGGCATGACCTTCTACACCGGTGACAAGTTTCCCGAGTGGACGGGCGACCTGTTCGCGGGAGGGCTCGCCGGCAGGCAACTGTCCCGGGTCATATTCAACGCGCAGGACCTGGAGAGCCGTCGCCAAGTGCTGCTTTCCGAGCTCGGTCAACGAATTCGAGACGTCAAGCAGGGACCCGACGGGTTCCTGTATGTGACCACCGACATGCAAGACGGAGCCGTGCTCAGGATCGAGCCCGCTCAGTAGGACAAGAGCTATGACTGGATATTCACGACGCCAGATGATGGCGCTTTCCTCGCTCGGGCTGGCTGCGTTCGGGGCAGCTCCGATGTCTACTCGCCGAGTGTATGCCCAGCCCACGGGCTCGGACGTCGAGCTGGACCCCTACCCGTCCGCCTGGCTGCCGGACGGCGTGCGGTCCCGGTTCGTCAACAACATCAACGGATTGCGGGTGCACGTACTGGAGGCGGGCTACGAAAGCCCGAATCGGCCTGCCCTGCTGTTGCTGCATGGCTTTCCCGAGCTGGCCTACAGCTGGAGAAACGTCATGGTACCGCTGGCAGAGGCCGGGTATCACGTCATTGTGCCTGATGTGCGGGGCTACGGTCGCACCACCGGCTGGAGCTCCGACTACGACACCGACCTCGCGCCGTTTCGCACGCTGAACAAGGTGCGGGATGCCCTGGGTCTGGTGCTGGCGTTCGGCCACAGATCCGTGGCGGCCGTGATCGGCCACGACGCCGGCTCGCCCCTCGCCGGCTGGTGTGCCATCGCCCGCCCTGACATTTTCCCCGCGGTGGTGATAATGAGCGCGCCGTTTGGTGGCAGACCATCGTTGCCGTTCGATACGGCGGACGATCCGCCACAAGCCCCTGCCGCCGCCAACCGTCAGAGCATCTACGACAGCCTGGCCGCATTGCCGCGCCCAAGAAAACACTACCAGCGCTACTACACCACTCGTGGCGCGAACGAGAATATGTGGCATGCCAGCCAGGGCGTTCATGACTTCATCCGGGGGTACTACCACTTCAAGAGTGCCGACTGGGAGGGAAATAATCCCTATCGCCTCGCGGCGAGGACGGCTGAAGAATGGGCGAAGATGCCGAACTACTACATCATGCAGCTGGACCAGGGCATGGCGAAAACGGTGGCGGACGTGATGCCGTCTACCGCCCACATTGCCGCCAATAGCTGGTTGCCCGACTCGGCATTGCGGGTCTACGCCGAAGAGTATGGCCGCACCAGTTTTCAAGGCGGCCTGAATGGCTATCGCATGGGGGGCAGCCGCGTCGGCCGGGAAGAGGTTGAACTGTACGCGGGCAGGACCATCGATCAGCCGTCCATGTTCATCAGCGGAGCCAGCGACTGGGGCACCTACCAGAGTCCTGGGTCCTTCGAACGCATGCAGGAAGTGGCCTGTACCGACATGCGTGCGGTACACCTGGTGGACGGTGCCGGTCACTGGGTGCAACAGGAACAGGCGGATACGACGAGCCAGCTCCTCCTGGAGTTTCTAGATGGTCTCGTGCCCAGTAGAGGGTGATGTTGGCCAGTAGCTCGTCTTTGATGAACTTGTCCTCGTGGCCACCGCGAATGGTCATCGGAATCTCCAGTTTGGAGGCCAAGATTATCACAGCCATGTGCAG
>Ga0302123_10002915_pt1 | contig 11544 bp, 12 predicted proteins | sample CB21_321_MG_FD_203109 | JGI IMG/M metagenome (GOLD analysis project Ga0302123, IMG submission 203109) | Marine microbial communities from Western Arctic Ocean, Canada - CB21_32.1 | ecosystem: Environmental > Aquatic > Marine > Oceanic | place: Canada: Western Arctic Ocean | collected 2017-09-28 | reverse complement strand
TCGTCACGGAGAAGAGTATTGTCACTATTAAAGGTGACATGCAATGTGGAAAGCGAGGCATCATTTCATGGGTCTCCTAGAAGTTGTCTTCACCTCTTATACAGTTTTTACGCAGCCATCTCGTGGTGTCTTGACTTCCGCCCGCCGCGGTTGGAATTGTCGGCAAATTGTCATCGAAGACTTGTGGGTAAAGTGCGTGGAGCGCTTCGTGGAGAACAAATGCCTCCATCCACTCATTATCGTAGTTTTGCCCATTGAGAACCGGCGAGTTGACATAAACAACACCTCTCGCGCTTGGTGTCCACGCAGTGGTTGCCGCGAACCCGGAAGTCCCGAATAGTGCACCCACTGTCGAACCCTGGGCTTGGTTTTGGTTCCCTGCTGCAACCCCAGATGACCCTGCCGCCGCGTAAAGGCTTACTGCTGAGTTCGCGCCATCAACGAACAGCACAGAGAGTATTCGATCCGCCACGTCATAGGGATTGATGCCCGCGTTGTTACCGCTGTCGTTCAGTATGCTCGCCAAGCCCTTGACACAGTTTTCGGAGAAAGAAACGCGTAAAGAAAGAGCGTCCCTTGCGCCCGCAATCGCGTCCAGCGCGATTTGGGCAGGTGAAGGCGTCTGGGGTGCATTCGTACCGGGACCGCCCCCAGGGGTGGAGTTACCTCCAGCCGAACCCCCACTGTGTTCTGGCGATGTGATCTCCCAGCATTCATACGCCAGCGACACCTCGTCGTCGTCTTCGAATTCGTCGTAACATATCCAGGTACGACGCTGCCGACCGTCGGGGTCAACGAAGTTGAGCGGATTCCCACCCACGTAAGAGAAGGCGTTCCAACTTTGCCCGGACTCGGACTCGAGCGTAGGGGATTGAGGGGGATTGAGGGACAGAGCCGGATACCAATCCGAACGCACAATCAAGCCCGCACCGCCCCCGCTGCCTTTGGCTTGCGGCCCGGCTTTCCTGCCCGCAGCCCGCGCCCCAATTGCCGTTCGAGTCCGCACACAAACGACTCATTTCCAAGGGGTAAGCCCGAGCGAGTCGCCGACCGCACTGCCTGACAACGCTCTTCCGCGAAGGGGTGCTCGAACACGTCCGCCCATCGTTCGTGGCCCGGCACTTGCCGCCACAGGTCCAAGTCCAGCAAGCCGCGCCTGTCTCTACCTTCCGCATGCGCCTCGGCGCTCGACCACGGATACGCCAGGGCATCCCCCACCAGTCCCGCCCGCACCGGATTCAAGTCCACATAGGCCAGAGCCGTCGCGAGATGATCGCGGCCCAACGCGCACGAGAAGAATCGCCCCTGCCACAGATGTCCGCTGCGCGCGTAGCGCCGGTTGAACTGCTGTGCCCAGCGCGAGTGACACCGTTGCAAGCCCCGCGCGAAGGCGTCTGAGCGCTCCGGGACGGCGACCAAGTGGGCATGGTTCGTCATCAAACACCAGCCGAGCAGACGGATGCCGTAGCGGGCGCTGTTCTCGGCAAGCGCCTTCAGGTACTGCTGTCGGTCTTCGTCGACCACGAAGATATCTTGTCGATTATTACCCCGTTGGGTAATGTGGTGCGGAACGCCCACCGCGACCACACGAGCCGCCCTCGGCATGATGACGGCTCTAGTATGGCACGCTTGGGCCCTCGCAATCGGGCTCTGTCCCTCAAAAGCCCTCAAAAGCCCCTGCTACGTCCATTGTGTGACACGAACTGAATCTTCTGAGATCATCTGTCAACAATATCGGGCAATCCGATGAGCACGCATGAATGTCTTGTCGCGTGACTCGTTGCCTTGGACCTATACTCGCCTACCTTGTCATTGTTTCTCTGTCGGCGGACTACTATTGCTCGGACAAGGATATGTTCACGTCTACGACTTTGGGTTGAACTTTGACATAGCGAGTGTGGAGCACTCGAACGTACTCGGTTGGTTCGCCAGGAAAACCCTGAACCACGGCCAGGAGGTAGTGCCCTGGCACAACGTAAGGAAACTCGAAGCGACCATCGCGCTTCAACGAGCGAATTGGGAAGCTAACATCCGAATTGGCACCTAGGAGGGGAGTCAAAGACACCCAGAACTCTTCTCCTTCAGGTATTTCGTCAATGCGACCACGAACCGTCGTAAGGAGCTCAGACCAACCGATCCCTGGCGAAAGTCCGATTCGTATGGATAGTTTCGGTTGCCAAAGCCCTATAGCTTGGCTCCTGGTTTGGAACCCATCTGAACTTACTGTCAGCACGTAGTCCCCATAGTTCAGATTGCCGGATAGATCCCCAAAACGGTCACTGTAGTCCCTATTACCTTGCCGAACGACGACAACTGCATCGAGTTTCGCTCCTGTAAACATGGCTTGAACGGTTACTTCTAAGTTGCCCGTTTCGGCAATCGAATGCGTTACGCAGAAGACTGCCGTGAGGATAAGGGGCAACATACGACACGGAAGGTAAGGCATCAGCTCTGGGAAAGTCGGGGACGGGCTACTACTTTCCGGCGGCGGCCTGTAGCGTTCCTTGGGGGCGAAAGCGAGTCTGTCACCGGCGTTCCAAGCTCTTCTTGAGCTCAGCCCACGTCTTTGGGGTCCACTCTTGAGCTAGGCGGCGGGCTTTGGCTATCTGATCGGAAGTCATTTGTACGACGAGTTCCTCACGGAACGTCTTGGCGAGTCGCTCAACATCTCCGGCTTCGGGGTTAGACGCTGCTAGGTCCACCCACATATGCGCCTGCACGAGGTCCTGCGGGACGTCTTCTCCCAAACCGTACACGGCGCTCACCTCCAACTGAGCCGCGGGCAATCCTTGCTCGGCGGCCATCCGAAACCACTTGGCGGCTTCCGCATGGTCGTGGGGCACGCCCTCGCCGTTCTCGTACATACCACCTAGAAGATACTGGGCCGGCGCGAAGCCCCCCTCCGCGGCCATTCGATACCACTTGGCGGCTTCCGCGAAGTCCCGCGGCACACCTTTCCCCATGGCGTAGATGCTGCCTAGGTTGTACTGAGCGTTGGTGTCACCCTGCTCGGCGACCATCCGGAACCACTTGGCGGCTTCCGCGAAGCTCTGCGGTGCTCCCTGGCCTGTGGCGTAAACGACTCCGAGGTTGTACTGCGCGCTCGCATCCCCCTGCTTGGCTTTCGCTTGTAACTCTTCGACGGTGGTTTGTCCGGCAAGAGTTCCCAAAACGGCCACCGTTAGCAGCGTCATGAAGATACAGCGATTGAGCAAGGTACGCATCCTGATCGAAGCATAGCTCTGTGCACGGGCGGGCGCAACGTTACCAGCCTGAGGCGCTCAGCAGGAGCCTGAGAGATGGAGTCCAGCCGATCATCCAGTTCATCGTTGGGGTGCGGTGATCCCTCGTGCGGACACTTGGGGACATTGAGGAGTACAACCGGGACCACCCTTTGACGACGTTCAACCGCTACGTTGGCATGGTGGTTTGGGTGTCGGGGATAGCCCTGGCACACTAAAATAGAGATGTGGCTATGCGGCACACTGTTCGACGTTTCGACTCCCACTCGGACGCTGAAGAAGCGGATCGGGAATACTATCGGAGCCTGACTCCTCAGCAGCGACTTGATTTGCTGGTAGAGTTGGTCTACGGAAACCGCGATCCGAATGACCCTGCTTCCGAAAGACTTGAGAGGGTTTGTCGAGTCGTTCCACTCTCACAGAGTTGAGTACGTCATCGTAGGCGGCTACGCCTTGGCGTTCCACGGCCACCCGAGATATACCGGCGACCTCGATCTTCTTGTTCGGGCCAGCCGAGAGAACGCCGAGCGAGTTCATCAAGCGATTGTCTCCTTCGGATTCGCATCGATTGATGTTTCACCCGCGGATTTCGTGCGGGAAGGCCAAGTTGTTCAACTCGGTCAGCCGCCCAATCGTATCGATATTCTGACCTCCTTCCCTTCGACGAAGTGTGGAACGGCCGGGTGAACGGTACGATCGCCGGGTTGGAGGTCACCTTGATCGATCGAGAATCCCTGATTAAGAACAAACGGGCCCTAGGACGGCCGCAAGACCTGGCGGACGTGGCGGCACTCGAGCAAACGTAGCACTCGCGCCGGGACAACGCTACGCGACGGCGGGGGCGATCTCGACGAGCTTGATATCGAAGGTGAGGTCTTTGCCGGCCAAGGGGTGGTTGGCATCGAGCGTGACCGACTCGTCAGAAAACTCGGCCACGGTGAAACGGGTCTCGTTGTTCTGGTCGTCACGGCCGACGATACTGAGTCCCACCTTGAGTTCAAGCTCGGCGGGGATATTGCCACGCTCCACACGGAGCAACATGTCGGGGTTGTGTAGACCGTAGGCTTGTTCAGGCGGAATCTCAACCTTCTTGGCTTCTCCCGGTTCCATGCCCGCCACCGCTTGCTCGAAACCGGGAATCACTTGGCCGGAGCCCACTGTGAACTTGAGTGGTTCGCGCCCTTCGGATGAATCGAAAACCTCTCCGCCGGCTAGCGTCCCAGTGTAATCAACACTGACAACGTCACCGGATTTCGCCTTTTCCATTAGATGCTTCTCCTGTCCAAGTTAGGTTTGAGTGGCTGCCGTTGCAGGGGCGGGCCGTTGAAGCCTTGGCCATGCCATCGCACACAACAGTAGAGGGTTACGCGGCCGGGGAACTCAAAGCCGATTCAACCCCGTGCAACCGACGAAGGGAAATAAGGTGGAACCGAGGGGGCCCGTGGAGAGGCTCTCCTACTTTCGTGGCGCGACCCGATCGCTCTAAGACTTTCATCTAATGCTCACAGACGGGAAATGGGAAGTCAAACCAGCGCCTCGCCGATCGGCAGGCGTAACGGCCCTCAACTTTCGTGGGTCGGAGCGGATGCCGAGATCGTCTCAAAGAGGTCTTTCGAGGGGCGCACCTCGGGTTGCAGCCAGGAGTCACGAATATAGCCGCTAGCGGGCTAGTGCTAAGGTAAGCTGAGCGCTGATCCGCGATTCGTCCCCGTCTATCTCGGGAGAACCAATTTCGGACTAGACCGCCGCGAAGGGATAGTGCGTCCGAAGCTGCCTAATGAACATACTTCTGTATAACCCAGACAACGGTGTCACACGCAACTTCATGCCTCACCTCTGGATGTTTCTTCTCCAGAGGCTCACACCGCCCGGTCACAAAGTCTTTCTGATCGACGGCAACGCCCGGCCCATGACCGAGGCGCAACTCTGCGACTACATTCGCGAGCAGAATATAGGACTCGTGGGCATCGGCGCAATGACGCGCATGATCGCCCGAGCATACAAGGTGGCTGAAGCCATCCGGGCGATCGGTGTGCCCGTCGTGATGGGCGGTCCTCACGTAACCGAGGTTCCCGACGAACCCCTGGGCCGCGATGGCGGCAAACGCTATGCGGACGCGATCGCGGTGGGGGAAGCGGACCACACCTGGCCCAAGATCGTCGAGGACGCCGCCAATGGTTGCCTGAAGGAACTCTACGAGCCTGTCAACGCCCAAGGAGAAGAGGTCAAACCGAGTCTTGAGGACTATCCGGACATCGGGTGGAATGAGCTGGATCTCGATCAGTTCAATCTCGTCCCCAAGTTCTTGCGCCCAAGCCTGAGAAAGGCCAGGGGCGGATGGGGATCGTTTCGAGTGATCCCCATCGAGTCGGGCCGCGGCTGCCCCTACGGTTGCGAGTTCTGTACGGTGACGGGATTCTTCGGAGACTCGTTGCGGTTCCGTACGAACGAGAGCGTGGTCAACGAAATGCTGCAGATCAAGCAGCGATCAAAACGCGAGCAAGGACAGGCCGCGGTGTTCTTCGTTGACGACAACTTTGCGATCAACCGCGATCGAACGAAATCGTTACTGCGCGAGGTGATCGCCGCGGGGGCTCAGATGCCCTGGGTGGGGCAAATCAGCGCGAATCTCCTACAGGATGACGAGTTGGTCGATCTGATCGAGCGATCCGGCGGCAAATGGATTTTCATCGGCATGGAATCGATCGACGACACCAACCTCAAAGACGTCAATAAGAGCTTCAACAAGCCGGAGACGTATCAAGGCGTTCTCGAGAGTCTGGCGGATCGCAATATCTACGCCATCACGTCATTTATCTTTGGGATGGACAACGACGAAACCGGCGTGGCGGAGCGGACGCTCGCGAAGATCGCAGAATGGCCGCCGGGGCTGCCGGTATTCGGCCAGTTGACGCCGTTCCCGGCTACACCGCTCTACGACCGCTTGCTGAAGGCCGGACGTCTCGACCGGCCGAAGCATTGGATGGATTTCGCGCCATTCGTGATGTGTCACACGCCGCTCAAGATGAGCATCCAAGACGCGCGAGACGAAGTGGACAAAGCTTGGCGCTTGTCTTATAGCTCGGAGCGGAACCAGGAAGCTATCGACTATTTGGCCGATAAACCCGTCGGCGAGCGGATCACACACCTGCTGGCGCGCATCGCGTTTCGGGGGATCTATTTCCCACAGGTGAGCCGCCTCCAGTGGTTTAAGGTGTTCGGCCAGAACTGGCGACTCGCCTGGAGCCTGGTGTTACAGCTTTGGGCTTACAAGAGTCCGCCGGAGCCGCCAAAACCAAGCCTTATACCCGAGCAGCACGTCACAGGACCGCAGTAGAGCAATCGAGGAGAGGCAAAGGAATGATCGCGAAAACAGGAGCTTTGAAGCGCAGCTTGGGCCGCGGAGACGGTATCTGGCTGAATCGCTTCTGGACTGTGCGCCGCCCCTCGGGGGAAGTCCTAAACCGAATAGCGGAGGAACTAGGGGATGACCTGGAATTCTTCGGTGGCGACCCGGAGGCGGTGATCGCCATCGTCCGCATGCTCAGCAAAGGCCGCACTTTCAAGGCTTCCGAACATATCTGTGTGGAGCGAGACGATATCCCGGACCTTCTCCAACAGGCACAGGAACACGGCTAGCAATAAGAAGGGACGAGACAGGCCCGTGCGGCCCATCTCGTCCCTCTAGAGATCGTCAGTCAGGAAGCGGCGAAGTCGTGCCGCCCTGCCCTACCAGCGCGATTCTCCGCCTCCACCACCACGGCCTCCGCCTCCACCACCGCGGCCACCGCGGCCACCACCGCCGCCGTCTCCGCCACCACGCTCGGGGCGCGGACGTGCTTCGTTAACAACGAGCGCCCGGCCGCCTAGATCCGCGCCGTTCAAAGCCGCGATCGCCTGCTCGGCTTGGTCGCCATCAACCATTTCGACGAACCCGAATCCGCGTGGCTGTCCGCTGTCGCGGTCAGTAACCATATGGATGGACGAAACTTCGCCGTGTTGGGCAAAAGCTTCGCGGATGTCGTCCTCGCTGGACGAATAACTGAGATTGCCGACATAAAGTCTCTTCATTGAAAATCCTCCGTAAACAGAGAAACGGTGAGAGGGGAAGAGGAAAGGGAAGGATCTTCTCGAAGCAGCCTTCTGCTGTCTACTCGACCTGACAAACGTTTCAGGTAACGCATTCAGAATAACAGCGCTACCGTAGTGGCGCTGAGCGATAAATCACCCTCCGAAGGCCACTTGATCGCGACTAGAGGGCGGCCAGAAAGCTCTTCAGGTGGATGCGTACGACTTCGGCATGCTGGTCGAACTCGAGCGTCCTCGAGGGGGTTTGCACGAACTCGCCACGAGGCAATCGTTGCGCCCACTCCATGGCGAATGACAGGGGATGAACGACGTCCGGCGTGTTGCCAAATACCAGAGTAGGCATTTCGAGGACAGTGATCTCGTCCCAACTCCGGATGGGCGTATCGTTGGGAATGCCGTGTAACCGTCCGCGCCGTGCTACCGCATCGTTCTCGAAAAACTGCGCGCGCAACGTAGCAGCAGTGTCGGGAAACGTATCTTCCAGCGCCTGATATTCGGCTGATCGCTCCAACAATCGGCAACCCTCTTCGGCGCTGAAGCGACCGAGATAGTCGGCAACAACCGGGAAGAGACGCAGCCCATCTGGCAGAGGCGAGGTGAGCCACGCCGGCCGGATCAGGACAAGTCCTCGTGTGCGTTCGGGATACTTGATGGCGAAGCGCGTCGAAACAGCGGCACCCATTGAAATGCCCCCGATGACGGCCTCGGTGACGCCGAGATGATCGAGTAAGGCCGCAAGATCGCGTGCAAAGACATCGAAGGTGTAGGTGTCCGGCGCGCCAGGCGGAGTCCTGCCGTGACCTCGCGCATCCCACAAGACGGTGCGGTGCCCGGGAAGAGGCCCGACCACATCGCGGACGTGTGAGAGTTCACCGCAAAGACCGTGACAGAGGGCAACGACGGGCCCTTCTCCCGCTACTTCGTAGTGGAACAAGACGTCTTCATGTTCAAAAGTCGGCATGAAGACTCAGTTTCTGACGTATTTCTAGTGCGAGGAAACAAGAGGGGAGACGGCTGGGACTCGAACCTTTGAGCCATTGCTTGGGCGGACTATTCTCAGTCTACATTGTTTCTGCGTTGTCTCTTGCCTTCGATGAACTTACGGTCCTATCTCGTCATCTGCTTGAGGCGCTCCACGGACCCGCTTTTTATTGTTCTATTGGGAACAATACGCTTCGTATCCGCTTCGATCTGCTTGACCGCCTCGGGCGCTCCTCTGAGAACGATCTCGCCGATCTGCTCCTTCGCGACCTGACGGCGCGCTTCGTTACGTTCCTGATCAACCTTCGGCGCAACGACGAAGGCCTCAAGATAGCGGAAGAGCGACCGATTCTCGGTGAGGAGAAACATGTCGATTCCATCATTTCGAGCTTCGAGAAGCAGATGGCCGACCTCTGGAAGCCCGGAGGCTACGAGCGCGGTGGCAACACGAAGACACAGGGAGTCCTGCGCGGCGAGTTTACGATTCATGACAATCTGCTCCCACAGTTTCGGCATGGCATCTTCGCCGAGCCGCGAACGTTCCGCGCATGGGTGCGGTTCTCGGGCCCCGGCCCCTACATTACGCCGGACATCGATGATCCCGGATTCATGAGCATCAGCATAAAGCTGATGGACGTACCCGGACCCAAGTTGATGGATCAGGAGAAACACACCCAGGATTTCGTCGTCGTTTCACCGCCTACGTTCGTGACACCGGACATCAACGCGAATGCGCAGTTACAGATTGAGAGCGGCAAGAACGCGCAGATCTTCTACTTCCTGAACTTCGGCCGATCGCACATCCTGGATCTGATCATGCAGGGTCTTTGGATGAAAACGCAGACCAGCCCGTTTGAAGCACCCTATTTCAGTTGCGTCCCGTATCTGCTTGGGGAGGGCCAGGCGATGCAATACTCGGTCTGGCCGAAATTCAAGAAGCGCACGCCGATCCCGCGCCTTCCGCTCCGCCCGCCGGACGACTACCTACGCAATGCCATGGTTGCTGCTCTCAACGAGGGAGATGTCGAACTCGATTTCCGCCTCCAGCTCCAAACCGATCCGTTTCTGATGCCGATCGAAAACAACGCGGTGCTCTGGCCCGAGAGACTTTCCCCGCGCGTATCCGTCGCCACGCTGCGCCTGCCCAAGCAAGAGTTCAACTCCCCGGCCCAGATCAAGTTCGCCAGAATACTTTCGTACAATCCATGGCACTCGATCCCTGAGCATCGCCCTCTCGGCAATCAGAGCCGGGCGCGCGGTCGTATGTATTTTGAGCTTTCAAAGCTCAGGCAAAAAATGAACAAAGTCGAGCACTACGAGCCGACCGGCGACGAAACCTTCGAGTAAGCAGACGTGACGCCTCAATCGAACTTCATGGTGTTGGCGCCGATCGTTCCCGCGCGCGAAAGCGAACTTCGAGGTCTTCTCGAATCAATGAACGCTTCACCGGGGATTGTCGATCCGCACAACGCCCTCGTTCCGTTCGGCCGATTTGCCACGCTCCATTTCGCTCGGTTCGTGATCTTCGCCGACCAGACAACGGAAGACATCGGCGTGTACGGTCTGCCCGCTCGAGAGTACTCGCTCTACCTCGCGTTCCTCGGTGACGTCGATGGTAGTGAAACGGCCTTTCTCCGATGGCTCGTTGGAGCGGCGTCAGATGGTCTGCGCAAGCTCTTCTCCTGTTGCGAGGGTTTTGGGCCCGACAGCAATTTATCGGACTGGATGCGGCAACACCGTGCCCGACCCGTTGCGAACTACGTCAATACGCGGGGCCGTACCGTCAGGCAGATTCACGAAGAAGCGGTATTGCGAAAGCTTCTGGAATCCTACACTGCGACAACGTCGGGTCAGCTACAGGGACAGTCGCCCCGAGCGATCCACGACACATTGCGGAAGTTCGCACGGGACGAAGTCTCCGCCGGACGTCTGGATCTAACGGCCGCTGCGAGGACTCCGCCGATGTGGTGGATACGTAACATGCTGCATCTGATCGGCATGCCGTTGTTGCTTCTGCTGGCGTCGCCTTTTCTCATCGCCATCCTGCCGTTCTATCTGATCGTCCTTCGATACAAGGAGAAAACGGACCCTGTGGTGGCCCCCACCGTGGATCAGAACTATTCCGACGACTTGGCTCTCCTCGAAGATCACGATGTGACAAATCAGTTCAGCGCCATTGGCAGTCTGAAGCCCGGGATCGTGCGGCTTCTGACTATATACGGAGTGCTCCTTGCGATTGACTACGCGGCGCGCCATATTGCACGGCCCGGCCGCCTGGGGCGCATTCGGACGATTCACTTCGCGCACTGGTCGTTTGTCGCAGGCAGTCAACGGATGATGTTCTGCAGCAACTACGATGGCAGCGTCGATAGTTACATGGACGACTTTATTAACAAGACCGCCTTTGGCCTGAATGCGTCCTTCGGCAACGGCATTGGCTATCCCACGACCAACTGGCTGATCAAAGACGGCTGCAAGGACGAGCGCAACTACAAAGAGTACCTGCGACGTCACACGATACCCACCCAAGTTTGGTACAAGGCATACCCCGGTTTGACGGCGGTCGATCTGGAAAGGAATACGCGCATTCGCCAAGGGATAGAATCCCCGGCGATGAGCGATCAGCAAGTTCGCGAATGGTTAGCGCTCCTATGACAACTAGAGCCCCTAGCGAAGTCGATTACGCCGACATTCAGGGGTTGGTGCGCTTCGGCTACAAGCGGATGACAAAAGCCCGCTATGAGCTTCTGCGTGTCAAGAGCGTCGCAGCGGCTCGGTCCTGGCTGCTTTCCGCTCCCGTCAGCAGCGCGGTAGCGGTCGAGCCGCCGCCGAGAACCGCTTTGCACATCGCCTTCACGGCGCCCGGCCTCAGGGCTCTTGGTATTTCTGAGTCCGTGATCGAAGGTTTCTCGCATGAGTTTCGCGCTGGCATGACGACCGAGTACCGTGCCCGGCAATTGGGGGATGTAGGAAACAATGCGCACGAGTACTGGCAGTGGGGCGGTCCCGGCCATGGGCCGCATCTGCTGGTGATGTTCTTTGGCGAGCCCTCGGAGTTCGATGCCCATGTCAAGAGCGCGACCGACGGTACGTGGCGGGAAGCGTTCGATGTGGTGCATTCTCTCTCTGCCGACCTTGACGCCATCGAGCCATTCGGTTTCGCCGACGGCATCAGTCAGCCGGAGATTGATTGGACCCAACAGCGCCAGACGCCAACCACTCAGTTGGACTA
>Ga0302123_10002914_pt1 | contig 11545 bp, 7 predicted proteins | sample CB21_321_MG_FD_203109 | JGI IMG/M metagenome (GOLD analysis project Ga0302123, IMG submission 203109) | Marine microbial communities from Western Arctic Ocean, Canada - CB21_32.1 | ecosystem: Environmental > Aquatic > Marine > Oceanic | place: Canada: Western Arctic Ocean | collected 2017-09-28 | reverse complement strand
CCTGGCGCCAGGTTCTGCCCCTGGCCCGACGGGTGCCCGACACCCTGGTGCTGATGGACTATCACGCGCCCAACCTGCTTTGGTTGCCCGAGCGTGACGGGATAAGGCGCATCGGCCTGCTCGACTACCAGGACGCCACCATCGGGCCGCTGGCCTACGACGTCGCGTCGCTTCTCGAACACCCGCGTCGCGATGTGGCGCCGGCGACAGTAACCGCCATGAAGGCGCGCTATCTGGCGGGACGGCCGGAGCTCGATCCGGAAGCCTTCAACATCGCCTATGCGGTCATGGGCGCCCAGCGCAACACTCGCATCGCCGGCAATTTTGCCCGCCTGTGGAAGCGCGACGGCAAACCCTGGTATCTCGATCATCTGCCCCGCCTGTGGCGTCTGCTCGAAGGCGACCTCGCCCACCCGGCCCTGGCCCCGGTGAAGAATTGGTTCGACCACGCCATAGCGGCGGACAAGCGGGGCCGCCCCCTATGACCGTAACTACCGCCATGGTGCTGGCGGCGGGCCGGGGCGAGCGGCTGCGGCCGTTCACCGACACGACGCCCAAGCCCCTGGCGCGGGTCGCCGGCAAGACCCTCATCGACCATGTGCTCGACCGCCTGGCGGCCGCCGGGGTTGCACGGACGGTGGTCAATCTGTGGTACCTGGGACATATGATTGAGAATCATCTGTCGGACCGCCGGGAACCACGGATTACCTTCTCCCCCGAAGACGATCTGCTCGACACCGGCGGCGGCGTCGTCAGGGCCTTGCCGCAACTAGGGCCAGAACGCTTTTTCGTCCTCAGTAGCGATACCCTGTGGCACGAGACCGGCACGCCGGCGCTGGAACGCCTCGCCGACGCCTGGGACGACGGGACCATGGACGCCCTGCTCCTGCTCCAGCCCCTGGAAGGCGCCACCGGTTTTGCCGGGGCCGGGGACTTTTTTATGGATGACGAAGGCCGCCTGAGCCGGCGCGGCGACGCGGCAACCGCGCCGTTCGCCTATATGAGCGTCCAGATCATGCATCCCCGGGTCTTTCAGAACTGCCCGGCGGGCGCCTTTTCCAACAACCTGATTTGGGACCGGGCCCTGGCGGCGGGCCGGCTCTACGGCCTGGTTCATCACGGCCACTGGTTCCATGTGGGCGACCCGGACAGCCTGGCCGAGGCGGATCGGCTGGTGTCATGACCATGCCCCCGTCTGTCATGTCGGTCTCGAACATTGCGGCGGGGGCGCCGTTCGTCGATACCCTGGCCGCCGGGCTACTGGCGCGTCACGGCGACAGCCCTGACGGCCTGGCCGGCCTCACGGTGCTGCTGCCCACCCGGCGCGCCTGCCTGACGCTGCGCGAAGCCTTCCTGCGCCTCAGCGACGGCGACGCCATGCTGTTGCCACGCCTGATGCCGCTCGGCGATGTTGACGCCGACGAGGTCGAGCCCGACACCCTGGGGGTGCTGTCCGAGTCCCTAGGCGACGGGGGCGACCTGCCGCCGGTCATCCCGGGCCTCGAACGGCAGCTTATCCTGGCCCGCCTGGTCATGAGTTGGGGCCGCCATGGCGACGGCGTCTTCGTCCGGGCCGATCAGGCGGCGCGCCTCGCCGGCGAGTTGGCGCGGCTGCTCGACCAGGTCCAGACCGAACGCCTGTCTTTCGACGGCCTTGCGACCCTGGTGCCCGAGGACTACGCCAGCCACTGGCAGCACACCCTTGAGTTCCTCGATATCGTCACCAGCCACTGGCCGGCGGTATTGGCCGAGCAGGGGGTTATGGATCCGGCGGCGCGGCGCAACCGCATGCTCGAATCCCTGGCCGAGCGATGGCGGGCAAGCCCGCCGGACTATCCGGTCATCGCCGCCGGTTCCACCGGCAGTATTCCCGCCACCGCCGATCTGTTGGCGGTTATCGCCGGCCTGCCCCAGGGCGAGGTCGTGCTGCCCGGCCTCGACCGCCACACCGACGATGCCATTTGGGATTGCATCGACGAAGGCCACCCTCAATTCGGCCTCAAGCGCCTGCTCGAGCGCATGGCGATCGACCGCGATCAGGTCGGTGTCTGGATTCCGGACGATACCCTGTCGTCGCCGCCGGGCCGCGCCGCCCTGCTCAACATGGCGCTGCGCCCGGCCGTAACCACGGAAAGCTGGGCCACGGAGCCGCCCCTGTCCGGTGATGTCCTGGACGGCCTTGAAGCCATCGACTGTCCCGGCCCGCGCGAGGAAGCCGGGGTCATTGCCCTGCGCCTGCGCCAAGCCCTTGAAACACCGGGCCGCACCGCCGCCCTGGTCACCCGCGACCGCCCCCTGGCGCGCCGGGTCGCCGCCGAGCTTGGCCGCTGGGGTATCGAGGTCGACGATTCCGGCGGCCAGCCCCTGGCCGATACAGCGCCCGGCAGCTTCATGCGCCTTACCGCCGCCCTGATGACCCAGAAGGCGGCCCCGGTCGCCCTGCTCGCCGCCCTCAAGCATCCCCTGGCCACCGGCGGCCTGGCGCCCGGCGCCTTCCGCGCCCAGGTCCGGATGCTCGAGGATGCGATCCTGCGCGGCCCGCGTCCCGGCAGCGGTTTCCATGGCGTCGCCCACGCCCTGAGTAATGCCAAAAAGGCGAGCGATGACCTGCGCCGCTGGTTCGGCGGTGTCGCCACCCTCGCCGCGCCCCTGGCCAACCTGGTCGATGGCGAGCGGGTCTCGTTGGGTGAACTGGCCGCCGCCCATCTCGCTTTTGCCGAAGGTCTTGCCGCCAGCAACGAAACCCAGGGGCCGGCGCGGCTGTGGGCCGGCGATGCGGGCGAGGCCGTGGCCGCCTTCTTCAGCGAGCTTATCGAGGCTTCCCAGGCCCTGCCGCCCCTGGCCGGGCGCGACTACGGCGCCATGGTCGATACCCTGATTGAAGGCCGGGTGGTGCGGCCGCGCCATGGCCGCCACCCGCGACTGCATATCTGGGGTCCCCTGGAAGCCCGCCTGCAACATGCGGATCTGATGATTCTCGGCGGCCTCAACGAGGCCAGCTGGCCGCCCGATACCGGCGCCGACCCGTGGCTTAGCCGGCCCATGCGTGAAGCTTTCGGCCTGCCCGCGCCGGAGCGCCGCATCGGCCTCGCCGCCCACGACTTCGTGCAAAGCGCCGCGGCCCCGGACGTGGTGCTGACCCGCGCCCACAAGGTCGAGGGCGGGCCCACGGTGCCGTCGCGCTGGCTGTCCCGGCTCGATACCCTGCTGCGGGGCTGGAAAATGGCCGACGGTCTCGTGGCGCGGGACAACTGGCGCGGCTGGCATGGCGCCCTCGATACGCCGGATGCGGTTCGCCCCATGGCGCCGCCGGCGCCAATGCCGCCCGTGGCGGCGCGGCCCCGGCAACTCTCGGTCACCCGCATCGAGACCTGGCGCCGCGATCCCTACGCCATCTATGCCCGCCATATTCTACGGCTCAGGGCGCTCGAGCCCATTGACGCCGATCCGGGCGCCGCCGTGCGCGGCAACATCGTCCACGAGGCGCTGGAGGTTTTCGTCAAGACCTACCCCACAGCCCTGCCCGACGAGGCCATGGCGGTGCTCATGGATATTGGCGCGCGAACATTTGCCGATGTCATGGACCGGCCCGGCGTGCGGGCGTTCTGGTGGCCGCGCTTTGAACGCATCGCCCGGTGGTTCCTCGACATCGAGCGCCAGCGCCGGGGCGATCTATTATCGGTTGTCGCCGAGGCCAAGGGCCGCCTTGAACTGGGCGGTCCGGCCGGGCCCTTCCTGCTCACCGGCAAGGCCGACCGTATCGAACGCCGGGCCGACGGCAGTGTGACCATCATCGACTACAAGACCGGCGGTATTCCGAGCAAGGCCGAGATCGTTCATGGCTACGCGCCCCAGCTTCCCCTGGAAGCGGTGATTGCCCGGGCCGGCGGCTTTGCGGGAATCGAGGCGGCCCCGTCCGTGGACTTAGCCTACTGGAAGCTGAGCGGCGGCGACCCGGCCGGTGTGGAGACCTGGCCCAAGGTCGATAATGAGGCCCTGGCTGACGAAGCGCTCGAAGGCCTGCGCCAGATGATTGAGCGTTTCGACGACCCGGCGACCCCCTATCACGCCATTCCCGATCCGACCTGGGCACCGCGCTTCAACGACTACGCCCATCTCGCCCGGGTCAAGGAGTGGTCGGACTTTGGTGCTGGCGGCGCCGGCGGCGCCGGTGGCGGCGGAGGCGACTCCTGATGGCCGCCACCGAAGTCACACGCGCCCAGCGCGAGGCGGCCGATCCGGGGGCCTCGGTGTGGGTCGCCGCCTCGGCGGGCGCCGGCAAGACCAAAGCCCTGACCGACCGGGTGCTGCGGCTGCTGCTCGACGGCGCCGCGCCCCAGCGCCTGCTGTGCCTGACCTTCACCCGGGCAGCGGCGGCGGAGATGGCCAACCGGGTCAACGGCCAGCTTGGCGAATGGACCATGATAGAAGACGCGGCCCTCGATGCGGCCCTGGAAACCCTGACCGGGGCGCCATCGAACGAGGGTTTGCGCCAGCGCGCCCGGCGTCAGTTCGCCACGGTGCTGGATACGCCGGGGCGGCTCAAGATTTTGACCATTCACGCATTCTGCCAGTCGCTGCTTGGCCGTTTTCCCCTGGAGGCCGGGGTCGCGCCGCACTTCCAGGTGCTGACCGAGCGCGATGCCGATGTGCTGCTGGCCGACGCCCAGGCCGTGGTGCTGGCCCGTGCCAGGGGTGGCGTTGATACCGCCCTGGCCGCCGCGGTCGATATCATCGCCCTTCACGTGGGCGAGGAATCCTTTGCCGAGGTCATGGCCAAGCTGCGCGGCGCCCGGGACCGCCTGCGCCGCCTGTTCGACCAGCCCGGTGGCCTCGAGGGCGTTATCGCCGAGACCTACGACCTGGTGGCGGCCGAGCCCGGCACCAGTGGCGGGCAGATTGTCGCCCAGGCCTGCGCCGACGGCGCCTTCAACCGCGCCGCCCTTCAGGCCGCCTGCGCCGCCCTCAACGGCGGCAGCGAAAGCGACCAAAAGCGTAGCGCCATCATTGCCGGCTGGCTGGCCGCGCCGGAGCACCAACGTGTCGCTCAATTCGATGACTACCGGCGGGTCTTCCTGACCGCCGATGAGATGGCGCGCAAGGAAAGCGGTCTAATGACCAAGGGTCCGCGCGAAAGCAACCCGGATGCCTTTGAGGCCATGATCACCGAGCAAGAGGGCCTGGTACAGACCATCGCGCGGCGCAACGCGGCGATTGTCGCCGAAGCCACCACCGCCCTGCTGCGCCTCGGCGGCGCCATGCTGACCGAATACGACCGGCGCAAGGGGTTGCTGGCTCGGCTCGACTACGACGATCTCATCCTCAAGGCGGCGCGGCTGCTCGACGACGGGGCCGGAGGCGCCGCCTGGGTGCTCTACAAGCTCGACGGCGGCATCGATCACATCCTGGTCGATGAGGCCCAAGACACCAGCCCCGAGCAGTGGCGCGTGGTCGCCGCCCTGGCCGAGGAGTTCTTCGCCGGCAAGGGGGCTCATGACGGCACCCGCACCCTGTTCGTGGTCGGCGACGAGAAGCAATCGATCTTCAGCTTCCAGGGCGCCGACCTGCGGGCCTTGGAGAAAATGCGCGCCCTGTTCCACGACCGTGTCGTGGCGGCCACCGAGACCTGGCGCGAGGTCGAATTGGAAACCTCGTTCCGCACCACCGCGGTGGTGCTTGAGGCGGTCGACACCGTTTTCGCCAGCCCGGCCGCCCGTGACGGCGTCGCCTTTGCCGATCATGCCATCCGCCACACCGCCCACCGCGCCGGCCATGCCGGACGGGTCGAGCTATGGCCCCTGGCCACCGAAAGCGGCGACGACGCGGGGGAGCCGTGGCTGCCGCCGGTGTCACGCCGCGCCCGCCACGGCGCCAGCGCCCGCCTGGCCCGGCACATGGCCACCACGATCCACCGGTGGATCGAGAGTGGCGAGCGTCTGGAAGCCCGCGACCGGTCGATCAGGGCCGGCGACATCATGGTGCTGGTGCGCACCCGGGGGCCCATCGTCGAGGAGCTGGTGCGTGCCCTCAAGAGCCTGAACGTGCCCGTAGCCGGGGCCGACCGCATGGTGCTGACCGACCAACTGGCCGTCATGGACCTGGCGGCGCTTGGTGAATTCCTGCTGCTGCCCGAGGACGATCTGACCCTGGCGACGGTGCTCCGGGGACCCCTTATCGGCCTCGACGAAGACCAGCTATTCGACCTCGCCCATGATCGTGGCCCAGAGCGCCTGTGGCGCACACTAGTCCGTCGGCGGGGCGAGTGCGAAGCCTATGGTGCGGCCCATGCGGCACTGGCCGAACTGCTCGCCCGGGCCGATTTCATGCCGCCCTACGAGCTGTTCGCCGATGTCCTGGGAGCCCGGGGCGGACGGTGCAAGCTGGTTGCCCGGCTTGGCCCCGACGCCAACGACCCGATCGACGAGTTTCTCGCCCTGGCCCTGGCCTTTGAGCGTGATGGGCCGCCTTCCCTCCAGGGTTTTCTCCACTGGCTGGCCGCCGGCGACGACGTCCAGGTCAAGCGCGACATGGAACAGGGCCGCGACGAGGTTCGGGTCATGACCGTCCACGGCGCCAAGGGTCTGCAGGCGCCCATCGTCTTCCTGCCCGATACCACATCCCTGCCCAGCGCCGGCGGGGTTCAGGTGCTGTGGCACGGCGAGGGTGATGACGAGAGACTGCTGTGGCCGGGACGCAGCGCCTACGACGAGGCGCGCTGCCGCGATGCTCGCCTCGCCATGCGCGAGCGCGAGTTGCAGGAGTATCGCCGCCTGCTCTACGTCGCCATGACCCGGGCCGAGGACCGGCTCTATATCGCCGGTTGGCAGGGCAAGAAGGCGCCGGCGGCGGGCTGCTGGTACGAACTGATGGAGAGCGCCCTGGCCCCGGCGGCCAAGCCCCTGGATTTCGATGCCTGGGATGGCGACGCCAATGTCATGGCCGGGGCCCAGACCCGGGAGCCCCGGATCGAAGCCGCCGTGGCGGTAGCCACCGCCGACGCGAGCCCGCTGGAGGCGTTCGCGCTGACCCCGGCGCCGCCCGAACCGGCGCCGCCCCGACCCCTGGCGCCGTCACGCTCACCGTCCGAGGGCGCCGAGGCCGAACCGCCGGTCATATCGCCCCTGACCGCCGGGGCCGAGGACAACCGCTTCCGCCGGGGCCGGGTTATTCACCGCCTGTTGCAGCTGCTGCCCGAGGTCCCGGTGGGTGATCGCCCGGAAGCCTGCACCCGGCTGCTCGGCCGGGCGGCGCCCGACATGACCGCGGCGGACCGCGAGCAGATTGCCGGCGAAGTGCTGGGGCTGCTTGGCGACGACCGCTTCGCCGCCCTGTTCGGGCCCGGGAGCCGGGCCGAGGTGCCGCTGATCGGGCTGCTCGGCGAGATCGTGGTCTCCGGCCAGGTCGACCGCCTGGTGGTCGGCGAGCAGGAAGTCATGGTGATCGACTACAAGACCAACCGGCCACCGCCTCACGATGAAGCCCATGTGGCGCCCGGCTATATTTTACAAATGGCCACTTACCGCGCGGTGCTGGCGCGAATTTATCCCGGCAAGTCAATTCGTTGCGCCCTGTTGTGGACTGACGGACCCCGGCTCATGGCGCTTAACGACGAGGTTTTAGCGCACTACGCACCTTGACGCCCCGGCGCGCGGTCCATAGATTCATCTGATCGAACACCGTCCCTAAGGGCGGACAACAAAGGCGGCATCGCGCTCCGGGCGGGAGGGTGCCCGCGGAACCAAGAGGACACCACAATGAGCATATCCCACGTCAGCGATACCTCGTTTGACGACGACGTCCTCAAGTCGAGCAACCCCGTGCTGGTCGACTTTTGGGCCGAATGGTGCGCGCCCTGCAAGCAGATCGCGCCCGCCCTCGAAGAAATTGCCAAAGACCTCAGTGGCCGTCTTACCGTGGCCAAGGTTAATATTGACGAAAACCCGGCGACCCCGTCGAAATACGGCGTTCGCGGCATTCCCACCCTGATCCTGTTCAAGGACGGCCAGGTCGCCGCCACCAAGGTCGGCACCCTGCCCAAGAACAAGCTGCTGGAATGGGTCGAGTCGCAGATCTGACCGCTACGGTCCAGTAAAACGCCGGCCAAGTCGGCCAAAGCAATTTCCCCGCCCCCATCTTTATCTGGGAGGCGGGGTTTTTGTTAATGCTTGTAAGACACCCAAATTGGACGTACGACGGACCTGTTTTGATGGATGTTCATGAAACTTCGTAATTTTTTGACTCACTCTAACCAAACCTTGGCTAATTTCTCCGAAACGGTCGGCGTCAGTGAAGTTTCCATGGGTCGCTATGCGGCCGGCAAGCGGGTGCCGAAGCCGGCGATCCTGAGCCGTATCGTCGAGGCCAGCAGCGGCGCGGTGACCGCCAATGACTTCTTCCCTGCCACTGCCGCGCCCATGGCGAGCGTCACGGACGACGGCCCGGTGGACATGTTTATCTGCGATATCTGCGGAATCCCCCGCGGGAAACGCCTCAACGGCGGGGCCATCGACAAACTGTTCGGCCCCGGCGTCACCATGCCGGGATCGGTCTTCGCCGTGGACATCACCGGCTCCAACGTCGACCCCAGCGGTATCGGCATGGCCGACGGCGACCCGGACGGCTATTGCAAGCCGGTGCCCGGCACCCTGGTGCCCGTGCCCTGGGCGCCCCGGCCGGCCCGCCAGGTGCTGGCCAGCATGTTCGAGGCCGATGGCCGGCCCTATTGGCTCGACCCGCGCCAGGTGCTGGCCAAGGTCGCAGGGCGATTTGGCGAGCTTGGCCTCAAGCCGGTCATGGCTCATGAACTGGAGTTCTATCTGCTCGATGCCGAGGCCGACGACCACGGCAGGCCGCAGCCGGCACGGTCGCAGATTAGCGGCCGGCGGCCAACCCTCGGCGCCACCCAGGTCTACGGCATGGACGAGGTCGATGACGCCGCCGATGTGATCGACGCCGCCGTGGCCGCCTGCCGTGTGCAATCGATTCCCGCCGACGTCGCCATCGCAGAATACTCCCCCGGCCAATACGAGATCAATCTCGAGCACCAGTCCGACCCGCTTGCCGCCGCCGACCACGGCCTGCTGCTCAAGCGCGCCATCAAGGGCACGGCGCGGTCCCTGGGCTACGACGCCACCTTCATGGCCCGGCCTTTCGAAGGCATATCGGGCAACGGCCTGCACCTGCACATCAGCCTGCTCGACGACGACGGCAACAACATCTTCGACGACAGCCGGCCGGGCGGCGACGAGCGCCTGCGCCACGCCATCGGCGGCTTGCAGGCGATGATGGCCGAATCAATGCTGATCTTCGCGCCCAACGCCAACTCCTATCGGCGCTTCGAGCCTCACGGCTACGCCCCGATGATGACCACCTGGGGCTACAATAATCGCAGCGTGGCGCTGCGCGTGCCCGCCGGCGAGGGCAAGGCGCGCCGCATCGAACACCGCAACGCCGGGGCCGACGCCAATCCGCATCTGGTGGCGGCGGTGGTGCTGGCCGGCATCCACCACGGCCTGACCAATCGCCTCGATCCGGGGGCGCCCATGGAGGGCAACGCCAACGAGCAGGCGACGCCCAACCTACCGATCCACTGGCTCGACGCCCTGCGCGCCTTCGACAATGCAAAGGTGCTGCCAACCTATCTCGCGGCCGACTACTGCCACGTCTACAGCGCCTGCAAATGGCAGGAATTCACCGCCTTCCAGGCGCGCATCACTCCGGCCGATTACGAGCTCTACATGCGGGCGTTGTAGCAATTATGGGTAAACTGTCACCAAATTAAAATCCGTCAGGCCCGATCTATAGAGACATTTGCTAAGACGAAGAATTGTCGACGACAACGGGCGTTTCGAAATAGGTTATATTTGGAGGGGTGCCAAATTTTTGGTGGATCATATCTTTCCACTCGTCCGAGCACTGCCGGTCCGCAGCCTCTCGGCTCTCCCAAAGATAAACGCCTCCGCCGGTCGGCTCCTCATCGTATAGATAGTATTTGCGGATCAGGCCCTGCGCTCCCTCATAGTTTGGTACGGAATTCTCGAACATCTGCTTTGCCGCTTCCAGCGTCGTTCCCTGCGGCAGGGGAAACTTTACGATTGCGGTGATCATCTCATACCTCCCAAAGCTAGTAATGTGATGGTAGAGGCAGTCCATCCTTTCGAATAACGATATAATTTGATCAAACACATTGAAAACGGCAATGTATTGGGTGGCCAACCCCCTTGATACAAGCCTCTTGCATACGCTCGTCGCAATCGCCGACCACGGCAGCTTTGCGCGCGCCGGTCATCACGTGAATCTAAGCCAATCTACTGTTAGCCTGCAGATGAAACGTCTGGAAGAGCAGGTCGCCGCGAGTCTGTTTATCAGACAAGGCCGCCGTATGGTGTTGACCGAGGAAGGGCTCAGCCTCGTGCGCTATGCCCGACGAATTCTGGCATTGGACCACGAAGCGCAGGCTGCGCTGGCCGGAGCGCAATTCGCGGGCCCGGTTCGCCTTGGTATGATTCAAGATCTGACCGAGCAATTGTTATCCGAGATACTGGCCCAATTCGCGCACTCCAATCCGGGCATCCGGCTCGAGATCAAGGTGAGCAATTCACAGGACCTAAATGACGCGCTTGTGTCGGGTCAACTCGATCTGGCGTTGGTTGCTGGGCAGCGGAGCCAAGCGACCCCGCTGTTCAGGCGCGAGAAGCTGTTCTGGATAGGTAGCGACCGTGTCGCTAAACCGTCAGAGGCGCCAATTCCACTGGCGATGTGCTCCGAACCCTGTGGAGTCCGTCAAATGGCAATAGAACTTCTGGATATGGAGGCGTTGCCGTGGCGTATCGCGTTGTCGAGTCCGAGTCTTGAGGAAATCAAAGCAGGAGTGCGCGCAGGGCTGAGTATCACGCTGCGTGGAAAAAGCTTCCTTGGACCTGGATTGACACCACTGGATAGTAGTTGGCAACTGCCTGCACCACGCCACTTCGACATTGTCATCGCACGCGCAGCTCATGCCACTCGTTCAGACGCGGTAAAGGCGCTCGATAACCTGATAACAAGCTTTGTGCTCGACGCACGGACAGCGAAGCCAGCAGGTTAACTGCCTCGAGTCTTTCTGACTTAGATTGCAGCATAGCCTGCATTCCTGATGTCATTGGCGCATTCGCCGGGTTTGAAATGGCCGAGAAGGTCTCCGATCCGCCGCCATGTGGCTTCAACGGTTCGTTCCTCGGTTTTTCGCAGGAGCCTTTTGAGCTTGACGAAAACCTGCTCGATGGGATTGAGGTCGGGCGAATACGGCGGCAGGAAGAAGAGTTTTGCGCCGGCGTCTCTGATGGCGTATCCACCACACCCGGCGCCGCTCAACCGTTGTCGGCGAGCAAGGCTCCGACCAAATAGTGAGAGCCGCAGATCAGGATGCGGCCGGGCGCGCCGCCAGGGGCGAGGATTTCGCCCATGGCCGCGTCAACGCTGTCGGCAACGGTTGCGGTAAGTCCCGCCTCGGTCGCCGCCGCCCCTAATGCGACGGCAGTCATGCTGGCGCCCTCGCCGGGACTCG
>Ga0302123_10002910_pt1 | contig 11555 bp, 12 predicted proteins | sample CB21_321_MG_FD_203109 | JGI IMG/M metagenome (GOLD analysis project Ga0302123, IMG submission 203109) | Marine microbial communities from Western Arctic Ocean, Canada - CB21_32.1 | ecosystem: Environmental > Aquatic > Marine > Oceanic | place: Canada: Western Arctic Ocean | collected 2017-09-28 | reverse complement strand
GCCGGTCTTCGACTGTGTGCTGGTCGATGCCCCCTGTTCCGGCCTTGGCACTGTCCGGCGCGACCCCGAGATACGCTGGCGGCGCCAGGCGGTTGACCTGGCACGATTCGCAGGGGACCAACTCATAATGATCAGCCACGCGTCGCAGGTCGTCCGGCCCGGCGGCCGACTGGTGTACGCCACCTGTTCCAGCGAGCCTGAGGAGAACGAGAACGTCGTGGACGCCTTCCTTGCCAACCACACAGACTTCAATCCGGTCGACCCGAACACCCAGCGATCGCTGCCACCAGGGGGGCTGCGAGACACGCTCGACGAACAGGGTCGGTTGTCGACCGCCCCGGACACGCATGGGCTCGAGGCGTTCTTCGCGGCGGTCCTCCGGCGACGCGCCTAAAGCGGTCCCGCGGTCTGGACCTGACGATCCGAGGCGTCACATCACCAGGTCGTATCGTGACGGACCAGCCAACTTGTAGTATTTTTGAAGTCTGGATGCCTTCAACACCACCAGGGTCCGTTCGTGGGGCACGACCCAGGACCGCGAGATCGACACGCCTGGTTGCCGGCCGCGCGCCGATAACCAGGACGGGCAAGCCATCTTTGCCCACGTCGCCGTGGAAACGCCGGGCAGTGCAGGTGGGCACAGTCGGTTTGTTCATTGCCGGTGCGGGTATCCTCTTTGGGCTCTTCGCCGTCGTGGGGCTTCAGGTCGCCCTGGGTTTCCGCGAGGTCGACGTACCCGATCTGGTCACCAACACAGTTGACGAAGCAACCGCCGCACTCGGCGACGCTGGTCTGATGCTACGAATCGAGCCGCTGTCGAGGATTCATCCGACAATCCCGGCCAGACACGTCGCTGTCCAGGAGCCGGCCGCCGGCCTGACAACACGGAGACAACGGAGCGTCAAGGTGTGGCTGAGCTCTGGATCGAGCGCCGGCTCGGTGCCGACGCTCATCGGGCAATCCGAGCGTGGCGCCCGCGTACGGCTGCAAGAGGACGCCCTTGACCTAAGCCGGATCTCTGAAATTCGGTCGAGCCGCTATCCCATCGATGCGGTGGTGGCGCAGGAACCGCCCCCCTTGGGATCCGCCACGCGCGTGTCGGTACTCGTCAACCGGGGGGAACGCGGTGCCACCTACGTGATGCCGGACCTGATCGGCGTACTCGGAGTCAGCGCCGCCGAGGTGCTTCGTGCGGGCGGGTTCCGGGTCGCGATGGTCGGTGACCATCTGTATCCTGGCGCCCCACCTGGTATCATTCTTCGGCAATTCCCGCGCGCCGGCTTCCAAATTGCGCACGGCGAGGCGATTTCGCTGGAGGTAAGCCGTTGAAGCTTCGAATCGCCCCGTCGATTCTCTCCGCCGACTTCGCGGCGCTTGGTGACGCGGTGCGTGCGGCGGAGGCCGGTGGCGCCGACCTGATTCATGTCGACGTCATGGATGGCCACTTCGTCCCCAACCTGACGATCGGCCCGCTCGTGGTGGAAGCGCTGGCTCGTGTCGCCCGCGTGCCGCTCGACGTGCATCTCATGATCTCGGACCCTGACCGCTACGTGAATGCCTTCGCCGAGGCTGGCGCCGCGATGATTTCGGTACACGTGGAGACGGCGACTCATCTGCATCGCACCATCGCCTCCATCAAGGACCAGGGCGTACTGGCCGGCGCCGTGCTCAACCCTTCGACTCCTGTCTCAGCACTCGGGGAGATCGCTCGTGACCTCGATTTCGCGCTGGTGATGAGTGTTAACCCAGGCTTTGGCGGCCAGAGTTTCATCGACGGCAGTGCGGCAAAAATCACCCGCGTGCGGCACCTACTCGACGACGTGGGCAACCCCGCGGCGGTCGAGGTGGACGGTGGCGTGGACTGCTCGAACGCGGCGCGGGTCGTGGCTGCGGGTGCGGAGATTCTGATCGCCGGCGCCTCCGTCTTCGGGACGTCCGACCCGGAGGCCGCCGCGCGTGCGCTACGCGCGGCGGCTGAGCAGGGGCTCGAGCCGCGTGTCGCGCTGCAGGAATAGACAGGCAGAACGTGCCACACAATTCAGCCCGTGTGCGGGTCAGATACGCCGAGACCGATAACATGCATGTGGCTTACTATGCGAACTATTTCGTCTGGTTCGAGGTTGGCCGCTGCGAGCTGCTCCGCTCGCTCGGAAGCACCTACCGTGACCTTGAAGCCGAGGGTTTCATGCTGCCGGTCATCGAGGCCCACTGCGATTATCGCCGGCCCGCCCGGTACGACGATGAGCTGATGATTCTGACGCACGGACGGCTGATGTCACCAGCGCGAGTCCGTTTCGACTATGAGGTCCAGCGCCCGGCCGACGGCGTGCTCACGGCCGTAGGCCGTTCCGTCCATGCTGTCGTGGACCGAGAGGGCCGCCCCACGCGGCTGCCGGTCCCGGTCCGGGAGGTGCTGGCGTGAGGGCACTCGTGACCGGCGCGGCCGGGTTCATCGGGTCCCACCTGACCGAGCAGCTCCTCGCTGACGGCGCCCACGTGGTCGGGATCGACTGCTTCACCGACTATTACGCGCGGGCGCTCAAAGACGCCAACCTCGCGGCGCCGCGACGGCACGACCGGTTCAGCTTTGTCGAAAGCCGACTGCAGGATGCGGACTTGGACCACCTGCTCCGCGACACGACTCACGTGTTTCATTTGGCGGCTCAGGCGGGCGTCCGCAAGAGCTGGGGAGCCGACTTTGCCATCTACTCGGCGTGTAACATCGAGGCGACGCAGGTGCTTCTCGAGGCCTGCACCCGCACCGAGTTGAGCAAGGTCGTGTACGCGTCGAGTTCCTCGGTATACGGCGACGACGGGGTCATGCCGATGCGCGAGGACCAGCGACCGCAGCCAGTGTCCCCGTATGGCGTCAGCAAGCTCGCCGCCGAGCATTTGTGCTATCTCTATTGGGTGGCGCACAGGGTTCCCACTGTCTCTCTTCGGTATTTCACGGTGTATGGCCCCAGGCAGCGACCCGACATGGCCTTTAACCGCTTTCTGCACGCGATGCTCGGTGGGGGAACGGTGACCCTCTACGGCAACGGCGAACAGACACGCGACTTCACCTTCGTGGGCGATGCCGTGGCGGCGACCATCGCCGCCGGCGACCATGGTGTACCCGGGAACGTCTATAACATCGGGGGAGGAGCCCGAGTGTCCGTCAACCGGGTATTGGAATTGATGGCCGGCTGCACCGGGACCGAGCCTCGAATCGAGCGTCATCCCGTCCCGAAGGGCGACATGCGCGACACGTACGCCGACACGACGGCGGCCCGCCTGATGTTGGGATTTGCTCCCGCCACGCCGCTCGACGCTGGCATCGAGGCCGAGTGTCAATGGATTTCCAACGCGGTGACCGTACGATGATACACATTCACCATAGACCCGTTTTCCGTCGTGGAGCCGAGTGGTGGAGCGTCGGCCTGACGGCCTGTCTCCTGACCGCCACCGCAATCGGCTGTGGGGGCGGCAGCATGAATCGTCCTGCGGTGCCAACCGGGGAGGTCGAAGCCGACCGCGTGCTATTCGAGCGCGGGACGACCGCACTCGAGGAGCGTGACTGGAGTCGTGCTCGTGAATATTTCGTGCAAATCCGAGACAATTACCCGCAAAGTCAGTACCGGGCGGACGCGCGATTTTTTATCGGCGACACCTACGAGGGCGAGGGCTCACTCGTAGCATCTGTCCTGGCGCTTGACGAATACGGAGACTTCCTGAGTCTGTATCCGACACACCCCCGTGCCGCAAATGCGCAGTACAAGGTCGGGTTGGTCCACTTCAAGCAAATGCGAAGCGCCGAGCGGGACCAGACGGAAGCGAACGGTGCCGTCGCGGCATTCCAGACGTTTATTGCCACGTATCCGGATCACGAGCTCATGCCGGAAGTACTGGCTCGGCTGCGTGACGCCCGTGATCGGCTCAGCGAGCACGATTTCATCGTGGGGCATTTCTATCATCGTCTAAAGAATCACGCCGGCGCCATTAGCCGATTCCGCCAGATCCTCGACGGAGACCCTGCCTACACCCGACGCGACCAGGTCTACTTCTACCTAGCAGAATCGCTGGCCCTCACCAATCAGCAGGTCGAAGCAATCCCGTATTTCGCACGGCTTCTCGACGAGTTCGAAGCGAGCGAGTACGCGGAACAAGCTCGGATACGGATCGCCGAGCTGGAAGCAGGTAAAGAGCGGTGACGGCAGCGGTCTTTGTCCCATCCGTGCCCATGTTGAGTGTCGTGATCGCCGCGCTTGCGGTCCACCGCTGACGCGAATCGCTCGAGGAGTCTCGCGGATCAGTGTCCAGACCGTTCGGCAGCTGAGGGCCACGCCGCAGCACCGAGGTCAGATACGAGAGGCGATGTTCGAGCGATTGTCCCTGGCCGTCGGGCCGAAGGCTAGGATCTTCTTCTCCGTCGCACGTCGACGCGCCGATTCGAAATCGGTGATCTGCGAGTCTGGTCCCACTTACGTGAGTCGGCGGTAGTAATCAGCGGCCGAGACCAGTGCGGTCACGACCACGACCCACAGCGCGAGCTGGCCGAGGATGAAGAACTCCTGAAGGTACTCCCTGCCGAGAATCAACAGCAGGATCGCAATGACCTGCGACAGCATCTTGACCTTCCCGAGCGGCGAGGCCGAGAGCGTGACCCCACGCGAGAAGGCGACGCTGCGCAAGACCGTGACGCCCAATTCTCTCCCGAGGATAATCGCGACCATCCACGCCGGCGCCAGCTCCATCTGGACCAATGACAGCAGCGCCGCCATGATTAGCAGCTTGTCGGCCAGCGGGTCCATCAGCTGACCGAATGTGGTCACCTGATCGCGACGCCGCGCCAGATACCCATCGAGCCAGTCGGTCAGCGCAGCCACCGCGAAGATCGCCGCCCCGACCAACTCCTTGCCGATGCCGAAGATGACCGCCCCCTCGAACTTGGTCAGCAGGACGACAACCAGCAGCGGGATGAGGAAGATTCGGGCCAGGGTCAGGCTATTCGGCAGGTTCATCTGGCCGTCTCCACAACGGGACGCAGGTTCAGGGACGATTTTATTCTAGTATTCGCTCCCGGAGGTTAGCAACATGATCCTCGGCCTGTGAGCTTGCAGTAAACATGCGGCTGCCATCGACCGTCGCGGCATTCCTGCGAGGCAGTGCTACAATCCGGCGCCATGAAGGCCGTGATTCTGGCGGGCGGCTTTGGCACGAGACTGCGCCCGCTGACCCTCGATGTCCCCAAGCCGATCGTTCCGATCTTCGATCGTCCGTTTCTCTATTACCAGACCGACCTACTTCGGCAGGTTCCGGAAATCGACGAGGTTGTTCTGAGCCTGAACTATCGGCCTGATCGGATCGAGGCCAGAGTCGGTGACGGGACCGACGCCGGTGTGCCACTGCGGTATGTGGTCGAGCCGGATCCACTCGGCACTGGGGGGGCGATCAAGTATGCCTCGGCCGGAATCGACGACACGCTCGTCGTGCTCAACGGCGACGTCCTGACCGGCATCGACTTGCAGGCTGTGGTCCACCGACATCGCGAGCGGCGCGCCCGAGCCACGATTGTCCTGACGCCGGTCCACGATCCGTCGGCCTACGGCGTGGTGGAGACCGACAACGAGGGCAACGTGCTCCGCTTCCTCGAGAAACCGAACCCGGATCAAATTACGTGCAACACGATCAACGCGGGGATCTATATCCTCGAACCGGAGACGTTCGACCGCATTCCGGACGGCACGAAGTGGTCGATTGAGCGGCAGTACTTTCCATCGCTGGTCGAACGGGGCGAGACCTTCGTGACCTATGTCGATCAGGGGTACTGGCTCGACATCGGCACGCCGACAAGCTACGTCCGTGCACACCGCGACCTGATGGCGCAACGTTGCGGCGCCGGTCCGTTCGTCGGGCAACCGCCCGGCACGGTGTTTCAAGACGGTGACTGCCAGATTGCCCAGGACGCGGAGATCGAAGGGCCATGCTTCCTTGGCGCCGGCTGTGTCGTCGGCGCGGGTGCCCGAATCGGCGCCCAGACCGTGCTGGGCGCCGGCTGCACCATCGGCCCAGGCGCGGTCGTGGAGCGATCGATTCTCTGGCGCGACACGCTCGTTGATCGTCAGGCACTCGTGCGCGACGCGGTGCTGGGCGCGCGTTGCCACATCGAGCACCACGCGGAGGTCGGCTTGGGTGCGGTGCTCGGCAGCCGGTCCACCCTTACCGCGTACAGCCGCATGCCACAATGACGAACCCATTCGACGCCGGCGTCTTTAAAGCCTATGACGTGCGCGGTCTCTATCCGGCGCAGATCAACGAGCCGCTCGCCGAGTTGATCGGGCGCGGGTTCGTCGCGCATCTCGGTGCTCGGCGAATCGCCGTCAGCCGCGACATGCGACTCTCCTCCCCCGCTCTCGCCCGCGCCTTCATCGACGGGGCCAGGACCCAGGGCGCGGATGTGGTCGACATTGGCCTCATGGGTACCGATCAGCTCTACTACGCGGTCGCGCGCGATGGCCACGATGGCGGCGCACAGATCACCGCATCGCACAATCCAGGCGAATACAACGGCATTAAACTCGTCGGGCGAGAGGCTATCCCGCTCAGCGGCGATGCCGGCATCTCGGATATTCGGGACATGCTGTTGGCCGACGCCGTGCCAGCGCCGGCTGCGCTCCGGGGCGGCTATTCCCAGGCCCGCGTGTTCGATGCCTATGTCGAGCACGTCTTGAGCTTCATCGACCTGTCCGCCCTCGAGGCGTACTCGTTGGTGCTCGACGCGGGCAGCGGCATGGGCGGCCTCGTGGCGCCGGCCCTTTTCGACCGGCTGCCATCCCGGACCACACGTCTCTGCTTCAAGGTCGACGGCTCATTTCCCATACACGAGGCCAATCCGCTGCTTGAAGAGAACCGCCGCGACCTCGTCGATGCCGTCCGAGCCGAATCAGCCGATGCCGGCATCGCCTGGGATGGCGATGCCGATCGGTGCTTTTTCGTGGACGGTAGCGGGGACTTTATCCCGGGAGATTTCATCACGGCGCTCCTCGCAGAGGCGTTCCTCCGAAAGACACCAGGCGCCAGCATCGTCTATGACGTACGTGCCAGTCACGCGGTCAAAGACGTGGTATTGGCGCACGGGGGACGTGCGCTGATGAACCGGGTGGGTCACGCGTTTTTCAAGAAACGGATGCGAGAGGAGAACGCCGTGTTCGGAGGCGAAGTCACCGGTCACTATTACTTCCGGGAAAACTTCTTCGCCGATAATGGTTTCATTCCCGCTCTGCTTATTCTCGAGTTGATGTCGGTCCGCGGCCAGACCCTGCGAGACCTGCTTGCGCCGCTCCGCGAGCGTTACTTCATTTCTGGTGAAATCAACACCGCACTCGACGACCAGCGCCTCGTCACGGAAAGGCTTGACGCGCTTGCGGCACGCTACGCTGATGGGCATGTCTATCGGATGGACGGCGTGTCCGTGGAGTACCCGACTTGGCACTTCAATGTGCGGCCGTCGAATACCGAGCCACTCATCCGCCTGAACCTTGAAGCTGATACCCCAGAGCAGATGGAGGTCAGGCGCGACGAGGTGCTCGCCCTCATCCGGAGCTAGAAACCTCCTAGGGATAACATCATGATGTGTGCAGCACGTATTCGTGACACTCGAGGCTGTCTAGCGGCCCGTGCCAGAGCCGCCCATGATTCTGCTAGGATCGGAACCAGCAGATTGGATGAGCGGGAGTAGCTCAGTGGTAGAGTCACGGCTTCCCAAGCCGTTGGTCGCGGGTTCGATCCCCGTCTCCCGCTCCACCTTTTTGTCGACGTAAACCGGTGCCGCTGTTCCGCTCTGGCGTCAGGACATGGCCACAACCGACAAATATCCTGCCATTCGCGTCCCCGAGGCGCCCCAGCAGCTTGCCCGCCCCCTCCTACTGGCCGCAAACGTAACTGCGGTGGGGCCTGACATTCGGGTCAAGGGACGCCTGAGCGCGAACGAGCACGTGATCATTGAAGGGATCTTCGACGGTGACATCGTGGTCCCCGACCACGGCGTCGCGATTGGCGGAGCCGCCCATCTCCGGGGTGACGTGTGCGCCAAGGCCATCACCGTGCTTGGGCGTGTGGACGGCAACCTGACGGCGTTCGCGTTGATCGAGCTACGTGCCACCGCTGTGGTCACCGGACGGCTCGCCTCCCCCCATCTCAGCATCGAGGACGGGGCCCAATTCCATGGCACCGCAGACCCGACCAAGGCCGCCACGGCAGCTGCCGTGGCCCGCCACCGTACCTAGGGCAGTGCATCCGCCTGGCCTGGCCTGCTCGTTTCCGTGGCGCAGTTATTCAGGCCTGCGATCGCAAGGCTACAGCTGTGCACCATAACTAAGTCTGTTGGCCGGCGCGGTGAACTGGCTTCGACGTTTCCTCAGGAGGTCACGGTGTCAGACGCAGTAGATACATAACGCGGTAGTACAGATATTTTTCGAGCTCGAACAGACCGTTCCGGCGATCCGCACGGGCATGCCACCAGGTGTCAGGGGCAAACCCGGAGATACCGCTGGGTTGGATCAGGATTTCTGTTGCGTGGCCGCGCAACACCCGATCGAAGACGAGGCGCGCGCGTGCCGTGTGATAGCCGGAGGTGACGACGATGATACGGCCCAGCTGACGTGACTCGGCCCACTCGGCAATCAGTGCCGCCTCCGTCTGTGTCGAGTCGACCACGCGCTGAAGTACCGTCGTCGCATCCAGGGGCACTCCGAGGGCGCTCAGGTGCTCCAGCTGGAGATCCAGATCGGTCTTGACGTCGAGCCCACGCGCCTGGAGCTCCGCAACAACTGGATTTTCTGGCGTACGTGTGAGCAACACGATCGGCGCGTAGCCGGCCACGAAGAGATCCGCCGCCTCGGTTGTACGGTCTGGCCCGCCCCCACTCAGCACGGCGATCGCGTCAGCCGGCTCGAGCGCGTCCTCGTGATACAGCACAGCGCCGACCCGGGCCAGCAAGGGAGCGCGCAGCTGGTACACCACGAACCCGATCACCATGGCAGCGGCCAGCGCCGCCGCCAATGCCACCAGGCAGCCGCGGGCGCGTCGTGCGAGGCCGCGAGGCTTGGGTTCCGATGGGGTCATACGTGACGCCCCGCTAGCGGCCTCTGGTCAGACACATGGCGGCGCGCTTCGAGTACTTTCGATACGAGCAACTCCACGTCCCTCTCGTCGATGAACGGCGACAAGACGTACACCTTCAACGCCACGATCGGCTCGTGGTCGTCAGTCGGACGATAGTACTCGGTCATCGGGACAAGCACGCCCCGGCCCGCCAGCGCCTCGGCATGCAGGTATTGGTAGACCCGTCGGTTGTACTCGTTATGCGCAAGCAGTAGATCGCGCGCCATCGGATCGAAGCGCTCACCTTTCGATTATGTCATCTCCTGAGCGAGTTTGAATCCTGTCCATGCTACGGTGAACGCGCGGTCTGGCCTGTTCGACCCGACCACCGGACGGGCCGCGGTCAGTTCCTCCTGTACAACGTCGGTCCGCTGCAGCGATACGGCAAGCTGGCAGTCATTGCCCTGGCCGGCACTCAAGTCGAGGCTGACACGGCGCTGCAGTACAATTTACCGGTCCTCCTCGGCACCGCCTGATGCCCTGGCCGCGAACATGCGATACTGATCGGTGAGTCCGCGTGTGTGATGCTGAGTGCTGACTCGGGACTTGCGAGGAGAACGAGATAATGAGGACTGTAGCCGCGTGCATCGCCATTGGCCTCCTTGCCGGAAGCCCGGCTGATGGCCAAGGACTGTTCAAGTCGGCCCAGCACGACTTCCGTGTGGTTACGGTAGCCGATGGGCTCGTGAATCCCTGGTCGATGGCCTGGCTCCCAGGCGGCGACATGTTGATTACGGAGCGCCCCGGTCGGCTGCGCATCGTGCGCGGCGGCGCGCTCCTGCCCGATCCGGTGGCAGGAGTGCCGGAGGTGTTCGCGCAGGGCCAGGGCGGGCTCTTCGACGTGCTCCCCCACCAGGATTTCGCGTCGAACCGTCTGATTTACCTCAGCTACGCACGGCCGATGGGAACCGGGTCGACCACGGCGGTGGTCCGGGGACGTTTCGAGAACGACCGGTTCACCGATGTCGAGGACATCTTCGAGGCCACCACCGAGGGCCGAGGGCATTACGGAGGCCGTCTCGCGTGGGATCACGACGGCTTCCTGTTCCTCACGGTTGGTGAGCGAATGGTGCCCTCCACCGGAGACCTCGAGGCGCACCCCGCGCAAGACCTCTCGAATCACCACGGCGTGACAGTCCGCCTGCATGAGGACGGCGGGGTGCCAACCGATAACCCGTTCGTCGGCCAGGCAGGTGCACTTCCGGAGATCTGGACCTACGGGCATCGCAATCCACAGGGACTCGCCGTCCACCCGGAGACCGGTGACGTCTGGCTAAACGAACACGGGCCGCAAGGGGGTGACGAGCTTAACCTCGTGCAGCCCGGCCTGAATTATGGCTGGCCCGTCATCGGATACGGTGTGAATTACGGAAGCGGAACCGCCATCCACGCCGGTACCCGTGGCGAGGGCATCGAGTCACCAGCGCACTTTTGGATACCCTCGATCGCCACTTCCGGAATGATGATTTACACAGGCGACCGCTTCCCGGCCTGGACCGGCAGCTTCTTCGTGGGCGGCATGGCCGGTCAGCAACTTGCCCGGCTCACACCGAGCATCGATCAACCGCAGCGTATCGAACAGGAAGAGACGTTGACCTATGGGATCGGACGCGTCCGAGATGTCCGGCAGGGACCCGATGGCTACATCTACCTCGCGATCGACGACCGCAGGGGCGGCCCCACCGCGGTTGTGCGGCTGGAGCCGGTTCCCCACTAGTGACACCCCGATCCGCTCCCGGAAAACAAACGAGCGTCCGGATCGCCCTCTGTCAGCGCACTACTGCCATGGATGATCGGACAAGCGCACCCCCACCCGACACCACGGCGCCAAACACGTGACCCTGGGGATCCACCGCGACCCCTTCGGGATTCGACCCGTCCGGATACGCCTCGACCGCTCCCTCGATCAGGTAGTCGATCGACCCATCGCGCAGGTTTCCGACACGTATTGCCGGTGTCCAGCCTGGGTTGCGCACCTCATCGAACGCCGATTCCGAGTCGGACACGAAGATGGTGTCGTCATCCTGGATGAAGATGCCGCTCGGCCGGCTGTACTGCTTGAACTGCTCAATGAAGTTCCCATCCAAATCCAGTACCTGCAACCGGTTGTTGCCACGGTCGCCGACGACGAGGCGCCCGCGTGAATCGATGTCCAGCGCGTGCGGCGTCTTGAATTCTCCGGGCCCAGCGCCCCAGTGTCCGATAGAGGCGAGGAAGGTGCCCTCGCTGTCGAATTTGACAATGCGCGAGACCGTGTCAGGTGTGGCGTTGGTCCCCTGACCGCTATGCCCGTCGCCCACGAAGATGTCGCCGTTGTCGGCGATGACGACGTCGCAGGGAAGAGTCAGCAGCCCATCGGTACCGTCACCCTCGACGCCCGGCTCACCGAGTGTCAGGAGCACGTCACCGTC
>Ga0302123_10002906_pt1 | contig 11558 bp, 10 predicted proteins | sample CB21_321_MG_FD_203109 | JGI IMG/M metagenome (GOLD analysis project Ga0302123, IMG submission 203109) | Marine microbial communities from Western Arctic Ocean, Canada - CB21_32.1 | ecosystem: Environmental > Aquatic > Marine > Oceanic | place: Canada: Western Arctic Ocean | collected 2017-09-28 | reverse complement strand
TAGAGGGTGTTTTCGGTAGGTTGTGGAATATGGGTGTCGTATCTTGTCTGCCAAATGCACTTGTTGGTAGTTAAGTCATTCGTCATCAACTTCTGTCAACATTGATAGAAGTTCCAGTCTCACTCCCCCAACTTCGGCCAACATTGGCCGAAGTTCCCCTGATGTAAACCGGAGCCATTTAGCCTATTTTCAGCCCCTTATTGACTGCATTCCCGAGGTTTGGCCGTTAAAGAATTAATTATGCTAGTACTAGCATCTTTAATTGGCTAAATGCTGGCAACCTTTACCAATCTCCTCATATTATCAATGACTTAGAGCAAATAATGGATGAGAATCGACGCCTAATGCGGGGTATGTTCGGAATACGTGTAAAAAGTTATCACTTCGGCTTTGAGCCGGGTCCTGGAAGGTCTCAAAGGGTACACTTTAGTTAAAGTGTACCCTTTTTGCTTGTGTTTAGTCTCTTCAGGTCATACTATAGTATATAAGTGTACCCTTTTAGGTGTACTTAAAAGAAAGTGTACCCTATAGCTATGAATGCCAAGAAGCGACCATCGCAAAAACAGCAACTTAAGGACTCTGAGTATACGCTTACCTCGCGCGAGTTGAAAAAGCTTATCGGGGCCGCTCCCAATCTCCGCGACCGAACCCTGATCAAATTATTGGCCGTGACTGGCCTGCGCCGTTTCGAAATCCGCGATTTGGATCTGCGCGATATTGATTTCAAGAACCGTATCCTTCACATCGTCGGCAAAGGAGATAAGGAACGCGATGTTCCTTGTCCCGAAGAGGTGCTGACCGATATTCGCTACCTGGTTGGCAGTCGGAAAACAGGCACGGTCTTTCAGAGCAATCGCGGCGGTCCATTTGTTCTCCATCATATTAACCGGATTCTGGCCAAGACCGGAAAACGAGCTGGCCTTGAAAATCCGAATCCCAAGTATATCGTGCTTAACCCCCATTTACTTCGTCATACCTTTGCTCGGCTTTGGAAGGACAAAGGATACTCCATTGAAAGCCTGTCCAAGATTCTCGGTCATACGAGTGTGAAGACGACCTTAGATGAATATGGAACCGAGGATTTAAAACGAGTCCAGGCCAATTATGATGAGGCGATGGCAGAAATTTTTTGAGCTTTCCTTAAATCTCATACCCCTTTCTTTCTATGGCCTCCATTGAACGCACGGCCTATCCTCGTCTTCGCCCCTTACTAAGCACAGAAGAATTACAAACGTTCTACGAACTAACCGAGCCAGAACGACACTTCATCCGACAGAGCGCCCGTGGAAACCGACAGCGCCTTACGTTGGCGGTCTTGGTCAAGACTCGGCAACAACTGGGCTATTTTCCAGCGTTGGGGGACGTGCCTGAACAACTAGTAAACCATCTCACCGAACAATTGGGTTTTAGCGACCCGATGGATCTGCTGGATGAAACGCGGCTGAAACCGACCCTACATCGATATCGTACCACGATTCGGACCTTCTTAGGCAGCCAACCGTATTCGTCCCAAGACCAGGAACGGGTCGAGCAAGCCGTCTGCACGGCCGCCACGACCATGAGCGATCCAGCGGATTTGATCAACGTAGCGGTTGAGACGCTGGTGCAAAATGAAATCGAACTTCCGGCCTTCAGCACACTGGACCGTCTGGTGAATCATCTGCGTCAGCAGGTGCACGATCAGTTGTATCGGCAGATCACGGCTCCCCTGACGGCCGCACAAAAAACGACGTTGGATGTCTTGCTCAAGGTCTTACCCGGTGAAAAGGAAACCGGTTTCAATCGGCTTAAACAAACCCCAGGTCCCCCTACGCTGCACTATCTCCGCCAATGGGCAGATCGCCTGGGGCAGTTGGATGCACTACTAGATCCAACGCCGTTTCTTCGAGATATACCGCATACCAAAATACGTCAGTTTGCCGCCGAAGCTACCGCACTGGATGTGGGCGATCTACGCGTGGTCCAGCAGGTCGGCAAACGCCACACGTTGTTGCTGTGTCTTCTTCATCAAGCCCAATCTAACACACGGGATGAACTGACCGAGATGTTTTTGCGCCGGATGAAGCGGCTTCATCATGGGGCCCAGGAACAGCTTCGATTGCTGCAAGAAAAGCATCGTACCCTAGAAGAGTCTCTGATTGGAGTACTGGGTCAGGTCCTGGTTCAGGCCAAAGAGGACGTGTCCGATACGGCGTTAGGCCAGCGGGTCCGCCAACTGTTGGCCGCGCAAGGTGGGCAGGAACACCTGGAACAACAATATGAATCCGTCGCCGCCTACCATCAGAATAATTACCTGTCCCTGCTTTGGCCTTTGCATGCCCGTCATCGTGCCCTGCTGTTTCGTGTGCTGGATTTGCTCTGCATCGAATCGGCCACGCAAGATACCGACGTGCTGGAAGCGCTGGATTTCGTACGCCGGTATCGCCATAGCCGCCGAGAGACCGTGCCTTTTGAAGTGGACTTGCGCTTCACTAGTCCACGTTGGGTACAGGTTATTCAGATACGAGAGCAAGGGGAAATGGTACTGAATCGACGCGCCTTAGAAGTGTGCATTTTTACGCATATTGCCCAGGCGTTACAACAGGGTGACCTGTATGTGGTAGGCACCCAGACCCACGCCGACTATCGTGCCCAACTACTGCCGTTGGCTACTTGCCAAGTACGGTTGGCGGACTACTGCCAGGCATTGGGCTTGCCCGACAGCGGCCGTGCGTTGGTGGCGACCTTACGGGACCAGCTAACGCATCGAGCCCAATCGCTCGATGCACACTTTCCAGACAACACCGAATTGACCATCGACCCCGATGGAAAACCGCACCTCAAACGCCCATCCGCCACCGCCCTACCCGAGGGACTTAAGGCCTTTGAACAGGCCGTGGGGGATCGAATGCCGGAGCGGCATTTGCTGGATATTCTCAAAGATGTCCAGCATTGGGCGCAGTACACGCGGCACTTCGGTCCAGCCTCAGGGGCCGACCCCAAACTCTCAGATGCCACCCAACGCTATCTCTTTACCGTCTTCGGCTACGGGTGCAATCTAGGCGCTAGCGAAACGGCGCGCCATGCTCCGGCGACGATTAACCGGCAAACGATGCGGCGGATCAACGCTCAGCATATCAATACCACCAAACTGGAGGCTGCACTCAAGGATGTGATCGACGAGTACGCCCGCTTTGAGCTGCCGCGTTTTTGGGGGCAAGGGCAGGTGGCCATCGCCGATGGCACCCATATCGAACTGCGGGAAAATACGCTGCTGGGCGAACGGCACCTTCGGTATGGTAAGTATGGAGGCATCGCTTATCACCATATTTCAGACACGTATATTGCCCTGTTCAGTACCTTTATCGCCTGTGGCGTTTGGGAAGCGGTTTATATCCTGGATGCGCTGCTAAAAAATACCTCTGCGTTTCAACCGGATACCCTCCATGCCGATACCCACGGGCAGAGCGAACCGGTCTTTGGACTGGCCCGTTTATTGGGCATCAAGCTCATGCCCCGGATGCGGACGTGGAACGACGTCACCTTCTACCGACCCGATAAAAACACCCCCTATAAACACATCAACGCCCTCTTTACCCAGACGGTGGATTGGCACCTTATTGAAACCCACTGGCCGGACATGATGCAAGTCGTGCTTTCGATCCAGGCGGGCTTGGTGCTCCCCTCTATGCTGTTGAGAAAACTGGGCACACACAATCGAAAGAGTAAACTCTACCGTGCCTTCCGTGAACTAGGGCGGGTGGAACGCACGCTCTTCTTGCTGGACTATATTTCCAAGGCCGATATCCGACAGAGCATTCAGGCGGAGACCACCAAAATTGAATCGTATCACGCGTTTCTGGATTGGATTACCTTCGGCGGACCGGTGCTCAAAAGTGGAGACCCGGTGGAACAGGCCAAGCAGATCAAGTATATGAATCTGGTGGCCAACGCCGTCATGCTGCATAATGTGGTGGACTTGACCGATGTACTCCACCAGATGGCGCACGAAGGCTACCCGATTACCCCCGAACGGGTTCAGCGCTTGAGTCCGTATGTCCGCCAGCATATTCGTCGATTTGGCCAGTATGTGCTGGATATGGAGGACCCATCGGACCCCTTACAGCCCAAACCGGTGCCGCTCACGACCCGGCCGAACTGAAGTGATAACTTTTTACACGTATTCCGAACATACCCCGACTAACCTCACCGTGCAGCACGCCGCTTACTATCAGCCGCAAAAACGTCTGTTTATCAGCAACGGCTTCTTTTATAGTCGACCGATAATCGTCTTTTTCCGGCACAGTTTCTTTTTCCGGCGTAGTTACAGTCTTGTAGAGGTTCAAATTAGTGATCCAATTCTTTTGTTAGATGAATGAGCCGATATAGGGGGATGTCTTGGAGTAGATGATCCGATTGCTCGCATTCGCAGCCTCGGAGTCGACCACGATGGGCGGGCGGCTATCTTTAGGTACTACCCGTTCCTTTCTTCCGTAATAATCTTTTCAACCGTATTGCGATGGCGCTTAGGCATGTTGTGCCGATCGGCTGGTAAACGATCACCGACAAACTCGTCAAAGGAAACGACAGCCGCCACCGCGTCGGGCAACATCTGCGCCAAGGCCTGGACCACCCGCGCCCTAACCCCGGCCAAATAATCCGCTTCCCACAAAATACAAGCGCGCGTCGCCTCGACACCATAGACCAAAGGTCCGTGGCCAGGAATCAGTACTTTAATTTTTAGTTGGGCCAAACGCCGTAGCGATTTTTCTAACGCTCGGCCGTCGCCATCACCAATGGCCGGCACAATGCCGGTGACCACCGCATCGCCACCGATCAATACCTGATCTTCTTCTACCCAGGCGCTAACGCCGTCTTCGCTATGGCCCGGCGTCGGAATAAAACGCACGGTTTTGCCGCCCAGATCCAAGCTTAGTTCATCGCTATAGGTGACCGTGGGCCAACAAAGCCCCTGCGCTACCTGGGTTTGTGCTTGGCCCCAACGCGCCGCCCATCCGGCAATCTGACGACGCATCACCCCAGGCGTCAGCGCGTGAGCAAATACCTCGCCGCCCGCCAACGGGGCCGCCCCCAAAATATGATCACCATGCCCGTGGGTCAGGGCCAGACGGTCGGCCACAAAGCCGCGTGCCCGGATAAAGTCGGCCATCGCCTGACCGTCTTTAGGGTAGTTGCCGCCGTCAATCGCCAACGCCGTCCGTTGCCCCAAGACAATGCCGTTATGGCCTTCGACAAAATCGTGGTCAAAACTGAATACGCCGGGGGCCGCTTCGGTAAACACAGAGATCGACCTTTAGAAGGTGCTGGCTACTTGGACGGACACCAGATGTTCTTCTTTTTTTCCAGGAAAATCTTCTTTAAAATTCAGCTGAGTCACCAGTTTTAGGCGAACATTGCGGTCCAGATAGTACCCTAAGCCGGTCTCCACCCGCTGGACAGTATAATCCCAGGGCTCTTTGCCGCCCTGACCGGCGGCAATTTTATCAAACCCCAAGCGGCCGTATCGCAAGGCCCAATAGGCGCCCGGATAAAAGGTATACCGCCCTTCTATGTAGCCACCGGTACTGCCCAGGCTGTTTTCTTCTAAATTGGGCACTTCCCACTCGTTGCGTACCGCTTCGGCATACAGCTCAATCAGGCCACGGGTGTATTCTAAATCAACACCGAAGATGATCCGGTTGAAGGATTCAGCGGTTTGGCCCGTGGGGAAATCCCGGGCACGCTCGATGCCGTCGTTCATGTATAGGCCGTACGCACCGGACAAACCCAATTTCAAACCCATCGCCGGTTGTAGCCCCAAGCGGCCGACCAACTGGGCCCCGTCGTTGTCCTTGGCGGTCGGGTTGGCCAGCGTCCCTTTGGTCAGGGCTAAGGCGTAGCTCAGATGCACGCCCGAGCCGGACAGTTGTACGCCCGTAGTCCAGCAGGCGTCATAAATCAGCGACAGCCCCCGACCCGGACCGCTCGGCGTATCCCCGTAGACTTAGTTGGACCTGGTTATTGGCCGCTACCCTGGCCCCGTGGGCGGTGGTGAAATAGTGGTAGATCAACGGCGTGCCAACCAGCGGATTGACCGTGGCAAAGGAACGTCCGGCAAAGGTGCCAAATACCGTAGCCATTTTTCCAACCAAGACATTAAGCGCTTGACTATCGTGCAGACCCGAAAAGATGATATAAGCCCCTTCCAGATCAACGCTGCCCGTGCTTTCGTCGTAGAGCGCAGTACTGGAGACCAACAAGCGGTCACTCAAGGGCGCGTCGGCAAAAAACCGGGCGCGTAACAGACTGAAATTACTGCCGCCTTTAATATAAGGTATTGATGCGCGTGGCGGCCTGGCCGGGGTCTTTGTCCAACTGATGTTTAAACGCTACGTCGACGCTACCCGAGACGTCAATCTGGGCGACCAACGGTACCGCACCGGTAAGCGCCCACAAAACCAGCAATACGCGTTTCATTCGGCGCTGCATGATATCGTCGCGATCTCCAGCTTTTCGGAAACCCCCTTAAATTCCATCCACTCCGTCCCATCTATTTTAACGGGGATATCCAACCCATCTAACAACGCTCGACGGATCAGGATATGGCCGCCTGGTGCCGCATCGCATAGACGCGCCCCCATATTCACCTCAGCGCCGATTACGGTGTAGTCCAGCCGGTTCTGTGCTCCCATATTGCCCAGGATCACCCGCCCAAAATTGACACCAATGCCAATACGGATGGGCATCGGATCGGTTTCGTGTTCCTTGCTGACGCGGCGCTGGATCTCAACCGAGCAATCAATGGCCCGCTCCAAGGCCCGCTCGCCGATAAACAGCGCCACCATCTCGTCGCCGACAAACTTGTCGATTGAGCCTTCGTATTTGGGCACGATCTCCGCTTGAAACCCCAAATAGCGGTTAAGCATAGCAATCACTTCCTCGGGCTGACGCTTCTCGCTGTAGGCGGTAAAACCGCGGATATCGCTAAACAGTACCGCCAGCTCCTGGTGCGAACCGCCCAGCGAAACCTCGGTGCCCGAGGCCTGATGGATCATCTCCTGCGTGTGGCTGCCGACATAGCGCATAAGTTGCAGACGCTCGCGCAATCCACCAATCATTTCGTTAAAGGTACTCGTCAGCAGCCCAATCTCGTCTCGGGTCGACGGCTTGAGGGAGAAATTAAGTTCGCCTTCTTTAACATGGTTCATGGCCTCGACTAGCCGGCGGATAGGCTGTGACAGGGTGCGGCCCAAAATAAAAGCCAGCACTAAGGTAAACCCTAGACTGATCCCGGCGTTGTTACGGATGTCACCAACCATTTCGTCCAAGATAGCCAACTCGTCCTTTTCGGGTATACTCGCCACATAAAAGGCCGGCGCGTCCCGTCCCACCGGGCTAATAAAGGCAAATACCTGGCTTTTTTCTCCTTCGCCTAATACGGTCTTAAACGGTTGGGTCGGGCGCAAAGATTGAATCGCCGCGTCGATATCCTGGCGATAGGTATTTTGGAAATCCATTAATTGGGACTGAGTTAAGCCGGAGAGCGTGCTGCCGATAATCACATAGTCCAGATAAGTCTCCGGGGCAATTACCTCCCCATTCATGGTCAAGTAGTTTCTGACCTCGACATTGTTGTCATTATAGAGAAAAGTGATGTCGATATTGGAATTGCCCTTGAGCCGTTCGGCATCGGCAACAGTGATCTGCAACCCTAGGGTTACCGTACCCAGGATATCGACCTGTCCGGGGGCTGGTTCGACAAAGGCCGGCACCGTGACAACATGATAGATTTTGTCTTGGAAGGTCCACAACTGCGGATAGTCGCTATGACTAAATTGGCGCTGCTGGCCCAGTAGAGCGTCTCCCTGTAGCGCGTCATCGACCCCGGGCAAAGCCGTTAAGTCTTTGCCCATATAGTCGGGTTGACCCAGCAGCGCCAATGCCATGCCCTCCCGGTTGGTCACCAGGAACAGATCCTCTTCGAGAAACGGGCTGAAAATCCGGTCTACGATATCGTAGACGGTAGCCGGATCATCCAATGAGATAGCGGCCTTGAAAGCGCCGTTCTCAGTAATTAGCTTGGCCACCGCCGCCAATCGCTCGTAACGCAGGCGTTCCTCTTTGGTAAAGGCGGCCTGGTGTTGCTCAAAATCAAAGAGGATCTTGCGCTTGATGTCGCTTTCCAGCGTTTCAGTTATGGCATAGAGCGCACCACCCAGGACGGCGGCCGTCAAACCAGCCAAGAGCACAAAAAGCTTAATTCGAATCGAAAAAAACATAGTAATTCAACCCTTTCTGAAGGGATTATCTACCCAGGGTGAAATCTTTAACCATTTTTTGATTGGCCGTAAATTAGAGCTTTTCGGTACTGCCTTTGAGACTGGGATGGTATAGCCGAATCTCGTATTCGCCCGGCGGCAGTTCGCTAAGAAGGTAGGTTCCGGCCTTGTCCGCCGGCGCAAAATACGGTGTGTCTAGACTCAGTATGGTAGCGTTCATGCGCGGATGAATATCGCAAAATAATTTGATCTGGCCCACATAATCAACACGCCGAGACACAACATCGCCGGTAGGCTTGCGGCCGATATTGAATTTAGAGCCCGGCGTCAGACTGAAGACGTTATGAAAGACCTTGTCGAGATTGACGAACTCCACCGTAGTGCCGGCCGTGATCGGCACTATATGCGGCACGAAAGCGATCTTTTCCTGGGTCATTCTGACCGGTTCGGCCAACGGCTGCACCTCCGCTTTAAAGGACAGTGGATGGGCGCTGATAATTACACTAGAAAAGGATGTCCCCTGAACCGACGCCGAGGCGCCGCGACCGCCCAAACGACTGCGGTAACCCGGGGTTTGGCGTGCCAGCGCCGAAGCTTGAGGCGCCGGCAGTAAAAAGCACAGCACGATAACCTATGTGGGCGACGTTACGGCGGCTCCGTAGCGCCGGGTTAGTTGATGATCACCCTTATGGACGGCCGATACCCTTGCCGGTCGATCTTAGTCTTGATGTTTTCCATTTCGATTATGTTGCCGATGAGAAAAATGTCAATCAATTGACCTACACCCAGCAAACCCAGCGTAAAAAACCATAACAGCCCCGTGCCGATTCGGCCCGCATACAGCCGGTGGATGCCGCAGCAGCCGACCAAGCAGAGCAGCCAACAGATCCAAGCCACGCCTTTGCTTTTCATAACGCCTCCTTGTCCAATGTGTCGGTATCGCTGGGTTTTCTTGAAGGATTAATATAAAAAGCCTAAAGCCAAGCCGGTTTTTTGCTTGAGGCTCGGCCTTAGGTGCAGCGGCTAAGGTGTTGACCGACAGTCAAATAATAAATTCAATCACTATTGATTGAATAAAAACAAGCACTTAGGGCAAAAAAACATATTGACAGGTGCCGCTCAAAAGCGATAGATTATAGAGGTAATGTAAAAATATAGGCGGCGGATTTTTCGCAACCTATGTATATTTAAAAAGTTCAAACGGCGGCACGCCAAGGCGACGGTCTAACGTGCCGGATTGAGCCGGCTTGAACGCCTCAACGCGCCCTCAGTGTTGTCGTCCGGCATCTTCTGTCGGGCGGCGCACAATTTCTTTCGGCGTATCGTTGAGGGCGCAAATCCAAAAAAACGGCAATATAAAAAACGGCACGGTGAAGTCTACTCACGCCGCAAAAGGGCCTTATGCAATTTTAGGCAAAAAAAAGCCCCACCGATGTTTGTGCATCGAGAAGGGCCGAATACCAACTGGACTAATGAAAATAATCAATCCTGCTCAGATTATCAACGGGAATTTTATCCCGCTTACGACGGCGTCGGCTACACCCGCCGATCTACAGCGCTACCATGCCCATTTTATCGGCGCATGTCGAGTGCATGCCGTGCAGCACCCAGGACAGGGCCGCGCCTGGAAGACGGAGCGGACGGCTCCCACAGACGCCGATGTACAAGCCCATCTGGACGGCAAGTACTATATTGCGCCGGTGCCGCCGTCCGTCTGCCGCGAGATTCTAATCGACTTAGACGTAGCCACCGATGCCGACGCGGCATCGCTGCACGGGCGTTATAAGGATGTCTTAGCGGCGTTTCCAGAGGCCGCGCCTGTCATTGTCAGCACTCCACGCGGCGGCATACACCTACGCTACCAATTGGCCCAGCCGATCAAGCGTGACACGGCGACGGCATGGGCCAAAGAGCAACTCCAAGCGGCGGGGGTTGCATTGGCAGCCGGGCAAGTCGAGGTCTACCCTAATGGTACTCGTGCGATCCGTGCGCCATTGGGGGCCGGTTGCTACTTGCTCGACGAGGACTTGGTGCCGGTGGTTGGTACACGGGACGCGCAATTGGCGGCATTTTTTACTTTGCTGCGGGACGAACAGTACGACACGCTGGACATTCCCGCCGATTGGCAACCGGCTCCTGCGTCTGCCCCTGCGATCCCCAGTAAGGGACGGTTGCCGATACGGGCGATGGCCCATTTTAATTCATCCAGCGAGTTTTTGCGGGACGTCTACCGGTTGTTTGCCGAAGGCCTGTACAAGGCCAAATACACCTCGACTGCGGTGCTTAGACTGTCCTGGTATTACCAGACCTGCCGGGGCCTGGATGCCGATCAGGCGGCTGCCGAAATTTGGGCATGGCTCCAGCGGCACCACAACGGCAACAGCGAATCTTTTGTAAAAACGCCGGACAAGGCCCACGCCATGATCCGCCGTGCGTGCGAGGCCTACGACCCTGCCAAAATAGGGGGCACGGAGACGCCCTCTGAGCGCCGACGGCATCCACCTGACCCCAAGGTAGCTCTGCGGCTCAAATGCGTGACAGCGCAGCTACCGGACCGCGCTGGACGGCTGTTAAAGAACATGCTAGAGTATGCGGGCAACCGTGGCCGCACCAAGGGTAGAAACCTGGTAGAGTTCGATTGCCCGAGCAGAACACTTAAGTCGTTTGACCGCTGCTACCGTGCCGTACTTGACCTACTTATTCGGCGCGGGATTGTTGCCCATACCAGCGGCTATTCGGTCGGGCATTGCCGTGTTTTTTACTTCGTATGTGGTACTGTTCCACATAGTGTTTCCTTTTTTTCGCTGTTCGGCTTTGGCTGGCTTGTACCGTACTTCGGTCCGGCGCTAAACCCGCTGGAAGTGCGGATCTTGCTTTTCGATACCTCTTGACGGAGTTCTGGTGCCGTCCTGGCCGTTTTAATTTTGGGTGATTGTAAAACCATACTCACGAATTTTGCGGAAGAGGAGACGACGATGGCTGTTAATCGTCGTGGACGAAGGCCGCAACTGCCGAAGGCAGCAGAGGTTCGCTCCACAGTTCCGGCAAGCGGGGATTCAGCGCGACCTGCCGGATCGGAACGCGGCTATCGAATGTTTTACGCCGATTAAGGCCGCGTGGACCACTTTACTTATTCACAACAAGGGATAAAATGTCACAAAAGAAAAAGAGCGATATAAAATGGCGGAAGGACTCGTGGGGGTATGTTCGGAATACGTGTAAAAAGTTATCACTTCGGCTTTGAGCCGGGTCCTGGAAGGTCTCAAAGGGTACACTTTAGTTAAAGTGTACCCTTTTTGC